>Ga0335069_10001864_pt1 | contig 33205 bp, 31 predicted proteins | sample Lox_Sample_11_FD_206714 | JGI IMG/M metagenome (GOLD analysis project Ga0335069, IMG submission 206714) | Soil microbial communities from Loxahatchee National Wildlife Refuge, Florida, United States - Lox_Sample_1.1 | ecosystem: Environmental > Terrestrial > Soil > Wetlands | place: USA...
AAAGGCCAAACAATCCCACCGCCGCAGAACCCTCCATCGCCTGGCCACACTCGGGATACGCCTCGAAGATTGCCGCTGGTGCATCTCGACATGATGAAACATGACAAGCCGCGTTGTAGTGTTAATCTTAATCTTTATCTTGCTCTTAATCTTGAATTTGAGGCACACTTCGAGATCGGAATCGGGGGATTAAGATAAAGATTAAGATAAAGATTAAGATAAAGGTCAGGAATCTCAGCGGGGCCAGGCGAAGAGGGCGAGGGCGAGCCAGGTGGCTAGGCCGAAGGAGATTTTTATGAAGAGGCCGGTGGCGCGGCCGAGGGCGGCGCCGAGGGCGGATTTGAGGGCTTGTTTGTGGGGGCGCTGCTTTATTAATTCGGTAAGCCAGGCGGCGAGGAAGGCGCCGAGGATCGCGCCGACGATTCCGCCGAGGAGGGCGAGGGGGGAGCCGATGAGGGCGCCGGTGATGGCGCCGGCGATGGCGGCCCAAGTGGCGGATTTGCTGGCGCCGAAGGTTTTGGCGCCCAGCAGGCTGCCGGCGAGTTCGATGAGTTCGGCGAGGGTGAGGACGGCGACGATGGCGGCGAGGATGGCGGGTGTGGGGTGATGCCAGTTCGTGCGCCAGGAGAGGCCGAGGGCGAGGAGGGGGATGAGCCAGTTGCCGGGGAGGGAGAGGATGTTGAGGAGGATGCCGGCGAGGGAGAGGAGGAGGACGAGGGTGTAGAGGGTGAGGTCGAGCATGGGGGGGAGTTTAAAACGCAAAACGCAAAACGCAAAACACAAAACACAAAACGCAAAACACAGAACATTTGTCGGTGGCGGTGACAGGGGGGAAATCCGAAATCCGAAAGGGCGCGCTTTTTTCTGGGTGCCGTTGCGGCGCGCGTGGTGGGGTTGTTGGGCCGGGGGTTGCCACCGGTGGCTGATTAGCGGCCGCGGCCGTGGGCGGCGTTGGCGGGGGCGGTGGGGCTTTTGCCGGAGTTGCCGCCGCTGTTGCTGCCGCCATTTCCGCTGGAACTGGTGTTGGCGCCGTGCGGGGATTCGTGTGGCGCGGAGGGGGCGGGAGCGGAGAAGTGGGCGGGTTCGGAGCGGATGGGCTCGGGGTGGGGCGTTGATCCCATCGGGCCGGAGTTGAAGCCGCGGGCGCGCGGGTCAAGTGTGGGGGACGCAATGGGCCCCGGCATGGGGATGACGGGCGCGGAGTGGGGGATGGGGCCAGGTGAGGGCACGACGGGAGAAGAGTGAGGGATCGGGCCGGGCGTGGGGATGGTGGGGGCGACGGGTGGGGGTTCATAGTTCGGGGTGTTGGCGGAGGGCGGGGCGGTGATGATCGGGTGGGCGGGTTGATTCGGGGAGGGGCGCGGCCAGCCGTGGTTGGGGGCGAGCTGGTGTGGAGTGGAGGGCGTGGTGGGCGTGGTGGGTTGATGGATTGGGGTCGGGGTGGCGTTGCCGGATTGGTGGGGATTGCCGCCGTGGTTGCCGGTGGGCGTGCCGCCGTGATTGGTGGATGGAGGATTGCCGGCGTTGCGGCCATCGTGTCCGTTGTTGAAGTGCGGCGGCGGGGAGTTGTTGTCGCGGTCGTGATTGTGGCCGTTGTTGTGGTTCCACTCGACGTGGTGGCCCCAGTCGCGATGATGGTCGTGTTCCCACTGCCAGCGGTTGTGATTCCAGTAGCGGCTCGAGGGGGTGAGCCAGCAGTTGAGGGAGTAATCGTAGTAGGCGTTGTCTGGGAGGACGTAGACGGGCTGGGCGTATTGGGGGTAGTACTGTTCGGTGGGGTATTGGCTGTAGTCGGGAGCGGCAGCCGCGTAGTCCTGGGGATTGCCGTAGGCGGGCTCAGAGTTGTCCGCTTCGGGGACGGGATAGGTTGGCGCGGAGTAGGGGTTGGTGGATTGGCCGGGGGTGTAGGCGGCGGCGGGCGCGGATTGGCTGCCGGGGTAGAGGGGTTGGGTATCGTAGGTTTGCGGCGCGGGGGCGGAGTAGGAGTAGCCGGCGGGAGGCGGCGGCGGGTAGGTGAGGGCGGCGCTGGGGGCGTATGTGGGGGCGGGGTAAGGCTGGGCGACGTAGGATTGTTCGGTGGCGCAACCGGCGGCGGCAAGAGTGGCAGCGAGTGCGAGGAGTTGGATGTTGCGTTTAATAGGTCACCTCCGGTGGTCGGCGTGCGATTTCGCAGCGGGGGGACGGGGGAAGATCGAGTCGCCCTATGTATATGCCGCGAGATCAGACACGCGGGGGTGCAGCGGGTTAATCGGTGTCGGCAAACCGTGGGAGATGTGGGGGTTAACGATGCGAATGCGGCGCTGCGCCGCTGAGTGATGATAGGCGCGCGGGGCGCGGTATGCTGATGGGCATAGGGGTATTTGCTTGCGAATTTACCCAAGTTCGCGCGCGGGTTTGGGGGAGCTTGGCGGTGACGATTTGCGGGGTTCGAGAGAATAGAATGGGAGAGGAGGTTTTTATGAACGGTGTGGTGGCAACCGGGAAATTGCGGGTGTTTTATGATGGGGCGTGTCCGGTGTGCAGCCGGGAGGTGGGGGTGTATCGGAAGCGGGATGCGGCGGGGCGGATTGAGTGGGTGGATATAGCGGCAGCGGGGTTTGATGCGCGGGGGTATGGATTGGATGAGCGACGGGTGCGGGAGGTGATGCATGCGCGGACGGCGGATGGGCGGGTGGTGACGGAGGTGGGGGCGTTTGTGGAGATCTGGCGGGCGTTGCCGGGGAGCTGGTGGACGGGGTTTTTGCTGGGGATTTTGCGGGTGCCGGGGGTGATGTGGGCGGCGGGGGTGTGTTATCGGGGGTTTGCGAGAAATCGGCATCGGTTGACGAGGCGGTGTGCGGAGAGTTGTGAGGTTGGGCGGTCGGATTGAAATGAACGCGGTTGGTGTGAGAACGGTTAGTCACCACAGAGTCTCACAGAGGGCACAGAGACGCACAGAGGACGGATGGGAGAGAAGTGTGTCCGGTGGGGTGGTGGGGACTAACTGTTTATGATTGGCTATGTCTGAATGTGAGTAGTCGACGGAATTCACTCGTACCTTGGGAGCACCTATGAAACGCGCGTTGGCGGTGTGCATGGTGGTTTCAGCGCTGAGTGTGGTGTCGGGGTGTATTGCGATCGGGGGGACGGAGAATAATCCGCGGCCGACGACGGGGCAGGAGTTGATGGATTTGAAGATGGCGCTGGATAAGGGGGCGATCAATCAGGCGGAGTATGATCAGAAGAAGGCGCAGATATTGGCGAAGAAGTGAGCGGCGATTCAGGGCACACGTCGCCCCCCCCCCCCCACCACCACCACCACCACCACCGCAGCCGCTGCGGCGGCTCATGGGCGGGACGCCCATGCTACCTTTATTCGCCGTCGTGTTCGGGGGTGTAGTAGTTGGGGGATTCGCGGGTGATCTGGATGTCGTGGGGGTGTGATTCGATCATGGAGGCGGCGGTGATTTTGACGAAGCGGGCCTTGGTGCGGAGTTCGGCGATAGTTTTTGCGCCGCAGTAGCCCATGCCGGCGCGGAGGCCGCCGACCATCTGGTAGACGAAGTCGCCGAGGGGTCCGCGGTAGTGGACGAGGCCTTCGACGCCTTCGGGGACGAGTTTGGAAGACTCTTTTACTTTGGATTGGCCGTAGCGGTCGGCGGAGCCCTGGACCATGGCGCCCATGGAGCCCATGCCGCGGTAGGACTTGAAGCGTTTTCCGCGGCGGATGACGAGTTCGCCGGGGGATTCGTCGAGTCCGGCGAAGAGGGAGCCCATCATGACGCAGGAGGCGCCGGCGGCGAGGGCCTTGGTGATATCGCCGGAGTGGCGGACGCCGCCATCGGCGATGACGGGGATGCCGGCGGGGCCGGCGGTTTTCATGGCGTTGAAGATGGCGGTGATCTGGGGGACGCCGACGCCGGAGACGATGCGGGTGGTGCAGATGGAGCCGGGGCCGATGCCGACCTTGACGGCGTCAGCGCCGGCGTCGATGAGGTCCTTGGCGGCTTCGGCGGTGGCGATGTTGCCGGCGACGACCTGGATGTCGAACTTCTTTTTGATTTCGCGGACGGAATCGATGACGTTGGCGGAGTGGCCGTGGGCGGTGTCGACGACGACGACATCGACGCCTTTTTCGATGAGGGCGGCGACGCGGTCGAACTGTTTGACGCCGACGGCAGCGCCGACGCGGAGGCGGCCGCGGGAGTCTTTGCAGGCGCGGGGGTACTGGTGGGTTTTGTCGATGTCGCGCATGGTGATCATGCCGACGAGGTGTCTTTTGTCGTCGACGAGGAGGAGTTTTTCGACGCGGGCGGAATTGAGGAGGTGCTCGGCCTGTTCGAGTGTGGTGTTGGCGGGCGCGGTGACGAGGTTGTTTTTGGTCATGAGCTCGCGGACGGGGCGGTTGTCGTTGCCCTCGTGGAACTTGAGGTCGCGGCGGGTGAGGATGCCGACGAGTTCACCGGGGGAGCCCGCTGCGCCGTTGATGACGATGGGGATGCCGGAGATGTTTTGTTCGCGCATGATGCGTCGAGCTTCGGCGACGGAGCCGTCGGGTGGGAGAGTGAGGGGGTCGAAGATGATGCCGTTTTCGGAGCGTTTTACTTTTTCGACTTCGCGGCACTGGAGGTCGATGGGCATGTTTTTGTGGATGAAGCCGAGGCCGCCTTCCTGGGCGAGAGCGATGGCGAGTGAGGCTTCGGTGACGGTGTCCATGGGGGCGGAGAGGAGGGGGATGTTGAGTTCGATGGATTTGGTGAGACGGGTGCGGCAGTCGGCGTCGGCGGGGACGAAGTCCGAGCGTTGTGGCGTGAGGAGTACGTCGTCGAAGGTGATGGCTTCGCCGATGATCTTGGTGGAGGGATCGAACGGATTAAGTAGGTTTTCCATGTGACAATGATGGCGAGGGCGCGAGTTGATGTCAAGATGAGCGAGGACGACGGAAACACAAAGGACACAAAGAGCACGAAGGCGCACGAAGAGGGAAATAATTATTGAACGTGGGAAATCGATGGATCGGTCGTTGGGACCGATCCATCGATCATTGGCGGGATGCCAATGCCACGTGGCCCTCCAGAGCCGATCAGTTGGGTTGGCGGCGGCGGCGCGTAAGGAGCGGGAGTGCGGTAGAGCTGAGGAGGGTGAGGGTGGTGGGTTCTGGGGCGGTGAAGTTGGTGAGGGTGAGGTGATCGAGTGCGAGGAAGGGGCCGCTGTTGGCGGAGCCTTTGATGCCGTAGGCGACGGCGAAGGCGATGTCAGGGGAGGCGTCTTGAATGGACATGGTTTCGATGCGGTTGGGGGCGAGGGGTTGGGTGGTGTAGGTGTGGAGGAGTTGGCCGGCGGCGTTGTAGGTTTCGAGGATGCCGAGGTCGGTGTTGAAGTTGGTGCCGCCGATGGCGTCGATCGAGACGCCGGAGACGGGGTTGGTGAAATCCAGGCGGAGGCGGAAGTCGGGGTCCCAGAAGTCGACGTTGGATTCGGCGAAGACTTTGGTTCCGGTGGATTGGAAGCCGGCGGGAGAGGTGATGGCGGTGACGGTGAAGAAGTTACTGGGGGTTTCGGCGGCGTCGGTGACGGAGAGTGTGAGTCCGGGGATGAGGTGGTCGAGGACGGTTTGGTCGGGGTAGTTGTCGGGTTCGATGGTGAGGGTGGCGGCGTGGGCGGTGGTGGCGGCCGAGGTGGTGAGGGTGACGAGAGCGACGGAGAAGATACTGGATTTCATGATGAGCCTCCTTCAGGGCAAAAGGGAACCGTAGGCGCGCCCGACGGGGGTGCGCTTTTGTTGCGTGTCGTTGCGAGATTGAGTGCACATTCCGGCGATGCCATCGCCGGCTTTGTTTGGGCAAAAGGGGACCAATCCCGGGCAAGCCCGGGGCTATATGTGGCGTTCAGGGGCGAGGAGGTTTTCTAGTTGGCCGTCTTGGGCTGCATGGGTTTTTGTCCGTGTGGGGTTGGGGTGGCGTAGCCGAGGGCATCCCACTTGCTGCCGATGGGGCGGATGCGATCGGGGGTGACCCATTCGTTGAAGAATGCGGGCCAATCGTCGTATTTGACCTGAAAGATATTCTGGTCGCGGTCGACGATGGAGGCGCGTCTCCATTCGTTGGCGTACTTGACTTCGCAGGGGCCGGTGGTGGGCGCGGGCGGGGGCACGATCGACGGAGCGGGCGAATCGGCGAGCGGGCGAGCCGGCGAGGGAGCGGGTTGTCGCGGCCAGAGTGCCATGGTGGCGGCGCCGACGGCGGTGCCGAGGAGGAAACTGCAGACGAGAGCGAGGCCGTTGCGGCGAGATTTGCGTTGAGCCTCTTCGCGGCGGAGGGAGGCCGCGAGGACGTCGTCGGCTTTTTTGAGTGCGGCGTCGAGCTGGGCATCTTCGGTCATGACTGGTTCCTGCAGAGCGGGCATGCGGGCGTCTCCGATGTGGAGGGTCAGATGTCCTTGATCATGCGGAGCGCGCCGGCGGGGCCGTCGGAGAGGGCGTCGAGGGCGTTGCCTTTGACGCGCTGGGTTTTGGAGATTTCGGTGCGGAGGGCGTCGATGACACGGTCGAGACGGGCGCGGATGGTGGGGTAGGAGACGCCGACCTCGGCGGCGAGTTCCTTGAGGTTTCCGCCGGAGAGGACGAACATTTCGACGAAGCGTTGGTGTTCGACGGGCATGCGGCCGAGGCGCGACATGGGGAACTCGGCTTCCACTTTGACGTGGCAATGGGAGCAGCCCATCTGGAGGACGTGCATGACCGAGCCGCAGTAGGGGCACTCATCGGTGACGGGGCGGGGGTCAGGCATGACTTCCTCTTTTCGTAGAATATTGTGCCACAGGTTTCGATTTGTGCAAGAAAAATGTCGGTAGATTGTTGAATTATTGAAGTTGGCCCATGTGGGCATGGGGTGGGCGGTCGCCTGCGCGAGGGGGCTTCCGGGTGGGCGGAGGAGTGATGGGCCGGCGCTGGCGCTACGGGTTCACGCGGATAAGAATGGGACGAGTTTTTTCTAAACTTCATCGCCGTTTAGTAGAAAAAGCCGAACGGGCGATTTAGACTGTACTGATCCGGGTGGGCTGCGTCGGCGGACCTTTGATGGAGAGGACTATGCCGTTTTTGAATTACCATCACCTGATGTATTTTTGGACGGTGGCGCGGGAGGGCGGGGTGGCGCGGGCGGCGGAGAAGCTGCATTTATCGAGTCCGACGATTTCCGCGCAGATACATGAGCTGGAGGACATGCTGGGGGATCGGTTGTTTGAGCGGCGCGGGAGGTCGCTGGTGCTGACGGAGATGGGGCAGCTTGTCTACAAGTATGCGGACGACATATTTACGCTGGGGCGGGAGCTGCTGGACGCGGTGAAGCTGGGGCCGGGGACGCGGCCGGCGAAGCTGACGGTGGGGGTTTCGGATGCTGTGCCGAAGCATGTGTCGGTGGCGCTGCTGGAGCCGGCGCTGCAGATAGAGCCGTCGTGCACGATCATTGCGTATGAGGACAAGATCGATCGGCTGCTGGCGGAGCTGGCGACGTATCGGATTGATTTGATTCTGTCGGACATACCGGTGGGAGCGGGTGCGCAACTGCGGGCGTACAACCATTTGCTGGGGGAGTCGGGGATTACGTTTTTCGGGGGGAAGAATCTGGTGGCGAAGTACGGGAAGAACTTTCCGCAGTGCCTGGACGGGGCTCCGGTGTTTTTGCCGACGCGGAACACGTCGCTGCGGCGGTCGCTGGATCAGTTTTTTGACACGAATAACATACATCCGCGGGTGCTGGGGGAGTTTGAGGATTCGGCGCTGCTGAAGCAGTTCGGGCAGACGGGGCGGGCGTTGTTTCCGGCGTCGGCGCTGGTGGAGGAGGAGATATGCCGGCAGAACAATGTGAAGCCGATCGGGCATCTGGAGGGGATCCGGGAGCGGTTTTATGCGATCTCACCGGAGCGGAAATTGAAGCATCCGGCGGTGGTGGCGATATGTACGGTGGCGCGGCGGGAGTTTTTCAAGTGAGCGCGGGCCCGCGGTGATGAGGAGCGGGCGGGGATGGTATTTGAAAAGAGGAAGAGGCCGGCATCGGGTAATGTCGGCCTCTTTTGTTTTTTTGCGGGCGTCCGTTGGGTGCCCTGCGGGCATTGCGGGCGGGACGCCCGCGGTACGTTAGCGCCAGTAGCCGACGGTGAGGTGGAAGCTGGGGCCATTGTGGTCCCAGTGGTGCGGGACCCAGACGGCGCCGGGGTGCGGAGGGAGTTCGTAGCGGCCGGAGACCCAGACCCAGCGGCCGCGGTGGATAACCCAGTAGCCGGAGATCCAGACATAGCCGGGGCCGGGGATACGGGGGCGGGTTTCGACGATGACGGGTGGCGGAGCGGTTTGGACGATGGTGACCTGCTCCTGCACTGGCGGAGCTTCGGCGACGACGGTGGGCTGGGCCGGCGGCGGAGGAGGTGCGGACTGGTAGACGACAGGCGGGGGCGGCGCCGGTGCGGGTTGATAGACGACGGGTGGAGGCGGCGGCGGAGCGGGTTGGTATACGACGACGGGTGGAGGCGGGGCGGGATGATCGACGACGACGACTTCGCGCTCGTGGTGGCGATAGCGGTAGTCTTCGACGTAGACTCCACCGCCGCAGCCGGCGATGGAAAGAGAAACGGGGATGAATGCGAACAGGGAGGGGAGGCACTTACGATTCATTTTGTGAAACCCACTGAAAAAAAACTACATCGGATTATAGACTCGTGAGGGAGGGGAAAGTTGCAGAAGTGGTTCGGGCGGGAGGAGCGTGCGTGGAGAATTGTGAGAGGAATGAGGGGTTGCCCCCAGAAAGGCGGGGGCAATGCGATTACAATGCGCGACCGTATCTAGGTGCGAATTTCTTTTTTTGGGAGTGGTCATGGCGAAGCTTGCGCACAATGCGTATGGGAAATCGGATGTGCGGGTGACGAAGGTGGTGCGGCATGGGGATGGGGGGGGGCGGCATGATCTGCTGGAGTTGTCGGTGAACATTCAACTGGAGGGGGCGTTTGAGAAGTCGTATTTGAGCGGGGACAACTCGCAGATTGTGGCGACGGATACGATGAAGAACACGGTGTATGCGCTGGCGAAGAAGCTGACGATTGAATCGATCGAGGGGTTTGCGCGGGACCTGGGGCGGCATTTTGTGGAGCGGAATTCGCATGTGACGAGTGCGGTGGTTGCGATTGAGGAGCATCGGTGGAATCGGATTGGGGCGGTGGCGTTTGAGGGGTCTTCGCGGGAGGTGCGGACGACGGTGGTGAAGACGTCGCGCAAATGTGTGGAGGTGACGTCGGGGCTGGATGGGTTGCTGGTGCTGAAGACGACGGACTCTGGGTTTGTGGGGTTTTTGCGGGATGAGTACACGACGTTGCCGGAGGTGACGGATCGGATTTTTGCGACGGTGGTGAAGGCGGAGTGGCGTTACACGCAGATGCCGGCGGATGCGAATGCGGCGCATGCGAAGGCGCGCGGGGCGATGCTGGAGGTGTTTGCGGGGCACAAGTCGCTGGCGGTGCAGCAGACGCTTTTTGCGATGGGGGAGGCGGTGTTGAAGGTGGTGCCGGAGGTGGAGGCGGTGACGATCACGATGCCGAACAAGCATCGGATACCGGCGAATCTGAAGGCGCTGGGGTTGGAGTTTGAGGGGGATGTGTTTGTGACGACGGAGGAGCCGTTTGGGGAGATCAGTGGGACGGTGGAGAGGTGAGGGGATGGGGGATTGAGAGATTGAGTCATCGGGTCATGGAGTCAATGGCTGGAGTTGTGGTCGATGACTCGATGGTTTGTACCATTTATTTTGAAAGAGCGCACATTCCGGCGATGCCATCGCCGGCTTTATTTTTTGCGGCGTGTGACGGATTGGTAGAAGACCTGGGCGTTGTTGGAGATGCCGATGCCGATGCCGCCGGCGGGTTCCCAGCCGTCTTTGAGGTGTTTATTGACGGCGGTTTCGAGGAGGTAGAGGGACTGGTTCATGAGGATGTGGTATTCCATGGCGGAGTCGGAGTGTTCGTGGCCGGGGATGGCGCCGGCGCCGGTGTGTGCGGAGTCGGAGGGGGCGCTGGCGTTGACGGTGATGAGGCCGTGGGAGGTTTTGCCGCTGGCGGCTGAGGGGGGCTTGGGAGCGGGGGGCTGGGTAGCGCCGGCGACGGAGCCGTCGGCGAGAGCGACGCCGGCGACGGTGCCGGGCTCGGTGTTGTCATCATCATCGACGAGTGCGATGGCGTCTCCTTCGGGCTCGGCAACCTGCTTGATGGCGGCGACGAGGATGCCGCGATTGTGGGCGAGTTCCTCGGCTTCCGCCTGGGTGGCCGCCGAGAGGACGACCTCGACATCATTTCCGGATTCCTTGTCCGCCCCGACAACACCGAATCGCATAGAGCGCTCCTTGGAGGAAGGAAAACGACAGCCATGTACGGTCACCGGCGCCGCGTGAGATTCCCCCGTCCCTGCCGACGAAGGGATGACGCTGCATGAGATATGACAGCTCTACTATACCATACGAATATCGGTTGGGGGCGGTAGGAAGCACTATTTTTGGCTCGGGGAATCTCTTATTTGGGGGCGATCTGGACGAGGGTTTCCCGGGCCTGGCCCCCCCCCTTGTCCTGGCGGGCGAGCTGACCGCAGGCGGCGGCGATCTCGCGGCCGCGGGATTTGCGGATGTGGACGTTGATGCCGGCGGAACGGAGGACGTTCTGGAAGGAGAACATGGTCTGGCCGGCGGGGCGTTTGAAGGGGAGTTCGGGGACTTCGTTGTAGTAGATGAGGTTGACGTTGGCGCGGAGTTTTTTGGCGATGGCGGCGAGTTCGCGCGCGTGCTCGGGGAGGGTGTTCACGCCGTCGAGCATGATGTATTCCAGGGTGACTTCGCGGCCGGTCTTGTCGAAGAAGTATTTGCCGGCGTCGACGATCTGGTCGATGGAGATTTTCTCGGCCCAGGGGATGATCTGTTTGCGGAGCTCGTCGTTGGGGGCGTGGAGGGAGATGGCGAGGGTGACGGACATTTCGAGGTCGGCGAAGCGTTTCATTTGAGGGGGTAGGCCGACGGTGGAGACGGTGATTTTGCGGGCGCTGATGTGGAAGGCCCAGGGGGCCATGAGGGTTTTGACGGCGGCGATGGTGGTGTTGAAGTTGGCGAGGGGTTCGCCCATGCCCATGAAGACGATGTTGGAGAGGCGGCGTTCCGGGGGGAGGTTGTGGGCGAGGCGGAGTGCTTGTTCGATGACCTGGCCGGGGGAGAGGTTGCCTTTGAGGCCTTCCATTCCGCTGGCGCAGAAGGCGCATTGGACGGGGCAGCCGACCTGGGTGGAGAGGCAGGCGGTGCGGCGGTGTGCGACGGTGGTGTTTCCGTAGTCGTCGGCGTGGTCATCGTCGGAAGGGATCATGACGCATTCGGTGAGCCCCCCTTCTTCCTGGCCTTCTGCTGGGGGCCATTGGAGGAGCATTTTTTCGGTGCCGTCGGCGCTGGTGAGGTTGCGGACGATTTTGCTGGTGAAGATGTCGAATTTATCGGCGAGGAGTGCGCGGTCGTTCTTGGAGAGGTTGGTCATTTGCTCGAAGGAGGCGGCGCGTTTCTGGAAGATCCATTCGTGAATTTGCTTAGTGCGGAATTTGGGCATTCCGAGAGCGGTGAGGCGGTCGGTGAGTTCTTCGGGGGAGAGTTCGAGAATATGTTCGCGTGTCATAGGTGATCAGTATAGGGGGTCTCCGCGGAAATAGCGCGCATCGGGCAAACCGCGTGAAGGCGGAACTCCGAACTGTGGTACGGGGGGGCGGGGTGGTTTAGAATGCCGGGCCTTCCGTTGTGAGTGTTGATCGAAAAAAAGGTGCTTCATGGCAGCGATTGCTCCGCTTCAGGCGATTCGGTATCCGCAGCAGAACCAGACGAGCGTGGTGTCGCCGCCGTATGACGTGCTGTCTGGGGAGGAGAAGTCGAAGATGCTGGCGAAGGACGGGCACAACATTGTGGCGGTGGATTTGCCGCACATTCCGCCGAAGGAAGCGGGCCCGGATGCGGCATACGAGGCGGCCGCTCACACGATGCGGATGTGGCTGGAGGCGGGGATATTGAAGCAGGATGAGAAGCCGGCGATTTATGCGTATCAGCAGACGTATACGTATGCGGGGAATACGTACAAGCGGCGGGGGTTCTTCTGCCGGGTGAGGCTGGAGGATTTCGGGGAGACGTCGACGATTCATCCGCACGAGCAGACGTTCTCGGGACCGAAGGAGGATCGGTTGAAGCTGATGCGGGCGACGCAGGCGAATTTGTCGCCGGTGTTCGGGCTTTATGATGATCCGAAGAATGATGTGACGGATTTGCTGTTTGAGGCGATTTCGAGCGGGGGGCTGCAGAAGCCGCTGGCGTCGGCGGAGCTGCCTTCGCAGGATCACAAGTCGGTGGTGCTGTCGGAGCTGTGGGCGGTGACGGATACGGCGGTAATCAAGGATGTGCAACTGCTGATGGCGGACAAGCATCTGTACATAGCGGATGGGCATCATCGGTATACGACGTCGCTGAATTACCGGAAGGAAGTGTCGGCGGCGAAGGGGACGCCGCTGGAGCACAATGATCCGGCGAATTTTGCGTTGTTCGTGTGCATTGCGATGCAGGATGCGGGGCTGATTATTTTGCCGACGCATCGGGTGTTGCCGGCGGCGGCGCTGCAGGATTTCTACCTGGAGAAGTTCTGCGAGGTGGCGGAGACGTATTGCGAGGTGATAGAGACGAAGTTCCGTGGGGACTCGCTGGGGGCGCTGGAGCAGGAGTTGTCGAATGGGAGTTACGGGGAGCATGCGATGGGGGTGTATGACCCGGTGGAGGATGCGGCGGTGGTGATTCGGCCGAAGGTGGCGGATCCGCTGGGGGCGTTCAAGGATGATCCGGCGATGAAGGGGAAGTCGGATGCGTGGCGGCAGTTGGATGTGGCGATTCTGCAGCACCTGGTGTTTGACCGGTTGATTGTGCCGCATTTCGTGGGGAAGGGGGCCGGCGGGGGGAAGGTGTCGTACGCGTTTCCGCATGAGGCGCATGAGGTGGCGGCGCTGTGCCGGGCGGGTGGTGGGACGCAGTATCGGGTTGGGTTTCTGCTGCAGCCGACGCCGTTGGAGTCAGTGCGGGATTTGTGCAATGCGAATGAATTGATGCCGCAGAAGTCGACGTTTTTTTATCCGAAGCTGGCGACGGGGATGGTGATTAATTCGCTGACGTGAGGCCGTGGATTTCGCAAGGAATCGTCGAGAGCGTTCGATATAATGCGGAGCAGGTGATTCTATGACGACACTGCATATCACGGTGGACGACCAACTTGCGGAGGCGGCGCGGCAACAGGCCGCGTTGCAGGGCAGGACGGTGGAGGCGGTCGTCGCTGAACTGGTGGCGAAGTGGGTCTCGTCAGGTAAGCCTCACGATGTGCTCGATGAGTTCATTGCGATAGCACGGGTGGCGGGAGGAAATTCCGGGGGGCAGAAGTGGACTCGGGACGAACTCTACGATGAGTAAGCTCTTCATCGATACCAACATCTTTGTATCGACTTTCGACAACGCCAAGCCCGCAACGCAAGCGAAGGCGATTGCTGCGCTGGTCGCGGCCCGGGATGCGGGTCATCAGTTCGTCGTATCGACCCAGGTGTTGCAGGAGTTGTACAACGTCCTGACTGGCAAGCTGAAAGTGGATAAAGCGGTAGCCAAGCACGAGATGCTGCTGCTCCAACGGTACGAATTGGTATTGATGGTTCCGGCGATTCTGGGGAATGCTGCAGACCTGCACGCGCAGGCGTCTCTTTCGTTTTGGGATGCGTTGATCATTGCGGCAGCGCAATTCGCAAAGTGCGGGGAACTGTGGAGCGAGGATCTTCAAGCGGGGCGGGAATTTGGCTCGCTGAAGATTGTGAACCCACTGGTTTGAGCTATGCGACGGTGGAGTAGGAGATCGAGCGAAAAATTATATGTTAGTTATGTAACATACAAGCTACGGTACAGGCGGAAAGTTTTCTCGCGGGGGGACGGGCCATCCATTACAATGTTGGGTCCTTATTGATCAGGAGTACATCATGGCCGCGTCGGCTGAGCAGGAACTGGGGACGACTTTTAATCCGAAACTGGATGCCAATGGGCTTTTTACGGCGGTCACCGTCGATGCGGATACGCAGGAAGTGCTCATGGTGGCTTTCATGAACAGGGCGGCCATCGAGAAGACGATGGAGACGCGCAAGGCGACGTATTGGTCGCGGTCGCGGCAGAAGTTCTGGGTGAAGGGGGAGGAATCGGGAAATACGCAGGAGGTCGTCAGCGTGACGGTCGATTGCGACCAGGATGCGGTGGTCGTGAAAGTGAGGCAGAAGGGGGCGGCGTGCCATAATGGGTTTACCTCGTGCTTTTACCGGGAAGTCGTTCGCGGCACCGGCGGAGCGCTAGAATTGAAGACGATTGCGGAACCTGTGTTGGATCCCAGGCAGATGTACAAGAAATAAGGTCGCGCGGAGCTTTGAGATGAGTGCAGTCATGACGAAATCAACGCAGGTGATGCCGGACGTTCAGGGGGCTTCGGATGGGAGGAACGTAGCAATCGACAAGGTGGGGGTGAAGGCGGTGCGGTATCCGATCACGCTGCGTCAGGCGTGCGGCGGGGAGCAGAACACGATCGCGACGATCAATTTGTACGTGTCGCTGCCGAAGCACAAGAAGGGGACGCACATGTCGCGTTTCCTGGAGATTCTGAATCATCATCACAAGGCGATCACGCCGGCGCAGATCATTCCGATTCTGCATGAGATGAAGACGAAACTGGATGCGGAAGATGCGCACATCGAACTGACGTTTCCGTACTTCATCGAGAAGGCGGCGCCGGTGACGGGGGCGAAAGGGCTGATGGATTACCTCTGCACATTTGAGGGGACGAGCAACGGGACAGACGATTTCATCATGGGAGTGAAAGCGCCGGCGACGAGCCTGTGCCCATGCTCGAAGGAGATTTCGCAGTACGGGGCGCACAATCAGCGGTGCGAGATCACGGCGAAGGTGCGGACGAAGGGGATGCTGTGGATTGAGGACCTGGTGAAGATCATGGAGGGGGCGGCGAGCGCGCCGGTGTATGCGGTCTTGAAGCGGCCGGACGAGAAGTTCGTGACGGAGCAGGCGTTTGAGAATCCGAAGTTTGTCGAGGACATCATTCGGGATCTCGCGGTGGCGCTGAACAAGGAAGAGCGCATCACGTGGTATTCGATTGAGAGTGAGAACTTTGAATCGATTCACAATCACAATGCTTACGCCAAGATCGAGCGCGATAAGCGCGAAGGCTGATCAACGGGTTTGAACGCCAAGGCTCCAAGACGCCAAGACGCCAAAAGGGAATCTGTTTTCCTTCTTGGCGTCTTGGCGTCTTTGTGTCTTGGCGTTTTGAACTATTGCTTCTCGATGATGGCGAGGAGGCGGAAGGCGAGGAGTGGGGAGAGCGGCTTGAGAACCGATTCCATCGCCCATCCGAGGGGTTCGAGGGGGCGAGGCAGGAGTTTGGGACCGGAGAAGCCGCCGGAGAGGGGGTATACGACGAGGCTGCGGCGGTGGAGGGCGAGGATTTTCAGGGTGGGGAAGCGGTTTTCAAATAGTTGGCGGTCCTTGAAGAAAAGACGGGTCGGAGTGGCCTGGTTGCTGGCGAATGCGCCGCTGCCGCGGAGGGGCGAGGGATCGTTTGAAGCGTTTTCACCGAAGATTTGCGCTGACGGGACGACGGGTTCGGGGTGGGCGAGTTTGAAGACGATTCTTGAGGCGGGGGAGATGTAGGGTTCCGTCATGACGATGCGGCCGCCGGGACGGAGGACGCGCTGGGCTTCGGCGAAGAAGCGGAGCGGGAACGGGATGTGGTGGAGGACATCCTGCATGACGATGTTGTCGATGCCGGCGTCGGGGAAGGGCATGGCCATGGCGTCGACGGCGAGGTCGCAGTGGTGGGTGGGGACGACGTCGGTGGCGATGAGCTTTCCTTGGCCCGAATGATGCTGCTGGAAGTATTCCTTGAAATTGCCGGAGCCGCCGCCGAGTTCGACGATGGTGCCGTACATCCCCTCCGCATTCCGCGGCGTTGCGAAGTTGGCGGTCATTTCGGCGAAGTAGCGGTTGTAGATTTCGCGGAGGAGGGGGCGTTTTCGCCAGACGTCGGCGCGGACGTCGAGGACATCGGATTCGCTCTGGCTGCCGGTGGGTACGGTGGCGGATGGGGAGGGGGGCATCGATTACTTTCCAAAGTGGATGCCGACGCCTTCGTCGTTGACCTTTTTGACGACGAGGTCGACGTCGTCGATGGTTTTGCGGAGGGAGGTGGAGAGATCGACGAGGCCATCGTAGAGGCGGGGGTCGTTGATGAGTTTGCCGGTGGTGCCGTTGCCTTCGGAGATGGCGCGGGTGGTTTTCTGGAGTTGATCGAGGGTGGCGACGAGTTTGTCGGCGACGACGAGGAGCTGCTGCTGGGCGGTGCTGAGGGTTTGCGAGGCCTGTGTGGCGGCGATGCCGAACTTGTCGACGGTCACGTTGACGTTGCCCACGGTGCCGTCAATTTTCGAGAGCGTGCCTTTGAGGTGATCGGTGGATTCGGCCAGGTTGCTCACGACGGCGCGGATCTGGGACTGCATGTTGGAATCGCCGAGGAGGTCCTGCAGGGATTTGACCGTTCGGCTCAAACGCGTGACCAAGGTGCTGATATTCTCCGGCGGCGGCGCGGGCTGGCCGGGCTTGGGATGGTCGATTTCATCCGGCGAGAGCGGCGTGAGCAAGGCGTGCATGTCCTTGCCGACCTGCGAGAACTGCTGCGTGAGGCCGGAGAGATCAACCTTGAGGGCGTGGATATCGTCGAAGACTTCGTGCGGGATGAGGCCGCCGTCGGTGGAAGTGGCGTGGAGCGTGGCCGTGCCGTCCTTGGGGAGGAGGCTGGTGTTGTTTCCGCCGCCGCCGTAGATGATGACGTAGGAAGTGGAACCGACATACCCTTTGCCGACGGAGACGTCGGCGTTGGCGGGGATGTTCACGGAGCCGTCGATGGAGAGGATGAACCTGGCGTAGAGCGTGTTGTCGGGCCGGGTTTCGAGATCGACGGAACTGACCTGGCCGACGGGGACACCCTGGAGGTTGACCTTGGCGCCGGGGAGGAGACCGTTGGCGTCGGAGGCTTCAACGGTGACGAGGTACGGTTTGCTCTGCAGGAAGCCCGGGCCTTTGCCCAGGAGCAGGATGCCATACATGAGAATCGCCAGGGCACAGATCATGGTGAGGCCAACGGCGAGATTGCGGGTCCGTTCGGACGCCATAAGGGGAGCCTCGAAGAAGCGTGTGAACGCCCATAGTCTGCCGTGATGGAGCGTGCAACGCAACATTCGCAAGGCACCGGATGAGAAGATAGAGAAGTTGCGCGGAACATTCAAAGCCGAAAGCGTCATTTTCCCGTAAGGTATTGCCAAGAGAGGAGGGGAGCGCTTATTGTGAAGTGACTTTTGCACTTCAATTGAACATGCCGGTGCGGCCGGGGGCCGCGAAGATTTCGGCGCTCGTGGAGGTCGTATGTCCGTGTCGTCGCTGAGCGGTTTGGCGATGAGCCAACCGCAGTTTGCTCCGCTGTGTGCCTCGATTCCTTCGATGTATTTGGCGTATCAGGATGTCGCCGGCGCGGCGGGAATACTATCGCAGGCGGCGGCGGCGGCGAAAGAGGGGGGCGTGCCGATGTCTCCGGAGAATCCGGAGCCGAATCCTTTTGCCGGATTGTGGTTCATTCGTGCGGCGCATCTCTTCGCGAAAGCCGGGGGTGATGAAGCGCTGATGAAACAGCAACTTCTGCCGCTCACGAAGAAGGTGCTGCAGGAGCTGATTTCTTCGGCGGGCGTCGGCGGGGTTCGGATGGACGACGGCGGGCTGCTGGCGGATGCGAGCGGTTCGCAGACGCTGCGGCTGAACGCGCTCTGGTATTCCGCGCTGGAAACGAGCGCCGCGGATTTCAAAAGGCTGCGTGATCCGTCGGGCGATCATTTCGAACGTCTTGCCGGGCGATTCCGGCGCTCCTTTCAAAAGGCCTACTGGTGCGATGCCCACGGGCGTATCTGTCCGCCGGAATTTCGTCCCGCGACGGAACCCGGGGCGACTCCTCCCGCGCCCGCATCCACGAAGCCGGACGATCACGGCTCGCTGCCCGATGCGGATCAGTTGCTGCTGACGTTCCTGCCGGCCTCGCCGATCCCCCGCACCAAACAGCGGCAACTGCTGCAGGCGGTGCGAAACCGGGCGCTCGGGAACATCGGCGTGAAGATCAATCACCCGAAGCACGGCATCGTCGAGAGCCCGCTGCACAGGGCGTGGCTGGCGCTGGGATTGATCGCCTCCGCCGATCAGCCGGCGCCCGCAGCCGGCGAAGCATCGGCCGTGGCCGCTCCTCTGCTTCAGCTTCGGGCGATTGCGCACAATGGCGGAATCCCCGCGTTTTACCGCGACGGCCAGCCGGTGGAGGGGGAGGGCGGGGATCTGCTGACGACCGCAGAAGTCCTGGGCACGCTGCAGGTGTTGAAGCTGCAGTAAGCGCCGCCGGCAGAATCGAGAGGTTACCTGGACAATGCAGCGTGAATCTGCGGAACGATTTCCGCGATGGGAACTTCGCGTTCTTCACGCGTCGCCAGATCACGCAGCTTGGCGACGCCGCGGGAGAATTCGTCGGGCGCGAGGATGACCGCGAACTTGGCGCCGGAGCCCGACGCCTCGCCGATGAGCTTGCCGATGTTCTTCGTGGATTTCGAACTCGTCACCGCGTGCAGACCGGGGCGGAGGATGGCGGTGCGTTCCGGATTCCACTGGCTCTCGCGCAACATGGCGAGGAGGCGCGTCGCTTCGGTGACATCCGGCAGCGCGTTGACGACGAACACGGCGGGGCGTGGAAGGGCGGAGGCGGGAAGTTTGTTCCGTTCGCGCAGCAGGATCTCGAGCACGACGTCCCCCATGCCGAAGCCGACGGCCGGGAGTGAGGGGCCGCCGAACATTTCGATGAGGTTGTCGTAGCGTCCACCGCCGGCGACGGCGCGGTTTTCGCCCTGGGCGTCGGAGACTTCGAAGACGAAGCCGGTGTAGTAAGCGAGGCCGCGGACGATGGAGGCGTCGTACTTCGCGAAGCCGGCGAGGCCCATGGCGCCGAGTGTGCGGTCGATGGTTTCCTGCGTCGTGGCAATGGTCCTTGTGTAGGACTCGAATTCGGCGCCGGCGCCGAGGTTCTGCCAGAAGGCGGCATCGAGCGGACTTTCGCCGGCGGCGAGTTTCTCGAAGAACGTCTTCTCGCGTTCGCTCACCTCGTTTTCGTCATACAGCTTGTTGCGCTGCTCCGGCGAGAGTTTCGCGATGCGGTCGAGCAGGTAGAACGCGAAGGCGTAGCGATGGCTCGGAACGCCGCCCAGGGAGAAAAGGTGTTCGACGACGGAGCGATCGTTCCAGAGGAGCTTGACGTCGTCGCTGGTGAGGCCGAACTCGCGCAGCGCCTCGAGACAAAGCGCGGCCGACTCGAGATCGTACTGCCGCTTCGCCTCCGGCGTATCGCCGCCGAGCATGTCGACGTTCCACTGGATGAATTCCTTCAGCCGGCCTTTCTGCTGGCGTTCCGCGCGGTAGCAGCGCGGGATGCTGAACCACTTGATCGGCTTGGGCAGGGCGTTGGCCTTGACCGCGACCATGCGGGCGAGCGTCGGCGTGAACTCCGGGCGCAGGGCGAAGTGCTCGGTTTTGCCTTCCTTGTCGGCGCGGGATTCAAAGTGGAAGAGCTGTGAGACGATTTCATCGCCGCTCTTCACGCGGTAGAGATCGAGGTATTCGAACGTCGGGCCGTCGACCTCAACGAAACCGTGGCGGATCGAGACGCGGCGCCAGGTGTCCTCGATGAAGCGGCGGATGGCCATCGCCTCGGGATAGAAGTCGCGCGTGCCAGGTGGGGGTTGGAAGGTATTGCTCATAGTGCGGAAAGTGTATGCGAAATCCGCGCAAGTTTGGAGTTCCGCTTTGAGGCGGTTTGGATTTCGCTTCCGGCCCACGCGCCGGCTGAAGGCGGAACTCCGAACGTTATTCCGGATGCTCGGGTTCGGTTGCTGCGGGAGGGGTGTTGTCGTGATGGTGAGGGCGGCTGCCATTGCGCGGCTGGCCACCGCCGGAGGCAATGCCGGTGAGCAGCGTCCGGTTGCTCACAGCCGCATCCTTCCGATCGTTCAGCCACGCCGCGTAGCGCGGATCGTGATAAGCCAGCGACGCCGCGATCACAACCGGAATCATTCCCGACGGACTGATCTCTTTGTGCTGATTCTCCTTCCACTTTTTCTCGCCCGAGGCGAAGGGAAGCAGGTAGTCGATGGCGGTCTTGAGCCCGCGTCCTTCGTGCTCGTAGTTCCAGAGGTCGACATCGCTTCGTTTCGCCAGCGCGGCGAGCGTGGCAAGCGCCTGCACGTTGAAGACGCTGTAGCTGAAACCGTCAGTCCGCGACACTTCCAGCGGTTGACGGCCGGTCGGTTCGATCTGCTTCGCGATGCGCTCCTTCGCCGCCTCGAAGACCTCGCGGGCCTCGTCCTTTTCGCCAAGCCAGAGGTGGAGACCCGATTCCTGCACGGCATACCAGGAGCCGTGATTGTTCTTCGCCGCCTTCTCCGCCAGCCCTTCATCGCTGGTCGTCATCCAATTGTCGAACTCAGCCGCCCAGGCGCGCATCGCGTTTTGATCGGCTGCGGACCACACCCCCGCAGGGCTGATCAGCGTGAGACCATCCAGCGCCGGCACAAGACCGCGATTCTCGATCAGCCCCGTCCCGCGACCGTCATTCACCCCCAGCACGGCCTGGGCATATTGAAAGTTCGGATTCATCCGCGTCGCCGGATCGATGAACCACGTCCGCGCCAGTTTCGCGGCATGTTCCGCGTACGCCGTGTTTCCCGTGTACCAGTACGCAAGGCCAAGCGTGTGAATCACCGAAAGCATCGACTCGTAATGGCCCGCATCCCCCTTCGACGTCTGCTCGGTGTTGCGATAACCATCCTTCCGAATAAAGGGCAGACCGTTCTTCGTCTCCGGGTTCGGCCAGAAGTAGGGCGCATAGGAAACGTAGTCGTGTTTGTCGTGGCTCGGCCCCGCGATCGATTTGTCCATCACGGAGACCGGCTCGAAGTCCAGATCGTGATCCGCTTCATCCTTGAGCGCCGCGAGCGCCTCCTGCGGCCCCTTACCCGCGGCCAGCAGCGCCTTCATCCGCACGAGCGTCGCCGGATCGTCATACACTGTGGCCGGCCCGTCCGCCCGCGAAGTGGAGGAAACAAGCGAAACAACCGCAGCCAGGACAACAGCGTTGAAACAGCGCATGCACAAGGCTCCGACGAGGCATCCGTAGCAAAGGAATAACGCCGGCAATGCCGAAGTGTTTCATGCGGGGAACATCATTTTCAGGAAGAACGCCTGCCTGCGGCCCGGGCAACGCATCCCGCTACTTCACGCGGTTCTGCAGCAACTGCTCGATCTGGTGAACCGCATGATATTTCGGCCCCTTCCAGCCGGTCGCCTGCACGAGAAAGTCCTTGATGTCGGAATCCAGCCGGCTCTTTCCGTTGGCTCCGCTGGCCACGCCGCCTTCGTCCGCAACGATCACCTCGTGCTTGGCCTCCACCGTGGATGCGAGGGAGACGACATCCCCGATCGGCGCGTACTGCGGCGCCGTGCGCGCCACGAACAGCACCGGCTGGGTCCGCAGCGTCCGGGCGATCGTGTCGGTATCCACCTGCGAAATGCGGTCCCGCAGCGAGACCTCGAATGCCGCCGTGTACAGCGGCGCCAGCCAGTGCATCGACGGCCAGCCCGGCCCCAGCGCCCGTTCAAAAATCCCGGTCGCCCGATCCCCAAAGTTCGGCCAAAGCCCGTCGGCAATCACCGCCGTGATCGAGGAATCGAGCGCCGCCGCCTGCAGCGCCGCGACCGCACCGATGTCGTGCCCCATCACCGACACCTTCGCGCGATCGATGTTCGGCAATTCACGCAGGTATTTCACGCCCGCCAGCACATCCAGCCGTTCCCGCAAACCATATGTCACAGCCGAACCGTCGCTCGCCCCCTGCCCGCGCATATCGAGCAGCAGCACCGCAAATCCCGCATTGTGCAGCTCCTGCGTCAGCGATAAGTACTGGTCGTGCGATTCTCCCAGCCCATGACAAAGCACCACGCTCGGCCACCTTTGCACCAGCATCGATTCCGGATCCAGGGCCATCTCGTCCACGGTCAGCGGCGGCACATACCATGCAGTCAGCCGCTGGCTGTCAATCGTGCTGATGCTCACGCGCCGGAAGTAGCATCCGAAGGCGCCGGGTGAGCTGTAAGCCTGTACCGGGGCGGGATGCGTCGTCGCGTACACGACCGCCAGCAGGAAAATGGAGAGGATAACCGGCGTGAGAAGGAGCCGCGTGAGGACACCATCGAGGACTCGCCAATACCAGCTCCGCTTCACGACGACCATGTCGCCGTTGATGTTGAAGCGTTTCGCATAGCCGAGGGGGCTGATGATGGGGAAGAAAAGGACGCCGCGGATGCCCCGGAGAAGGGTGGCGAACGGCTCCCAGAAGGGACGAGCCCGATGCCAGCGCTCGCGCAGACGTTCGCGGAACGACGGGCCGACCTTCCTTTTCCCAGATTTCCTGCGCACCCCATTCGACCACCCCATGTCGTGGTCGATTTCATCATCAATTTCGTCGAATTCGCTCATCTATCAACACACCTCAGGCCGGCCTCTCATCCGCATATCGGCGCGTTGGCCGCGGTGCTTAATTTTGAACTTGACCGGCTTTATGAAAACCGGAGAGTTTTTTTTCGCACTTCCAATTGCTCGCGCCACGGGGTCGACTCAAACCTTGTGATATCGCGTGTGTCTACCCGTTGTTATCGAATTACAGGGCGTTCCCACCGGAGAGGCTCCACCCCGTTTGTAAAACTGTCCGGCGCAGACGCTTAAATTTTTTTTGGAACTGCCTGGTTTTAGCAAGCGACTTGCCCCCCGGATGCCGATAACATGAGCTGTCGCTGGCTCTAGAACCCAGTTCCCCTGCGATCCTGGTGCTCAATGATTGTCGATTGTCATACCCATATCTGGCAAAGCCCCGAGCAACTGGGCGACGGCGCTCTGGTGGAACTCTCCCGTCCCACCGTCGTCGCCGGCCAGAAAATGCGTCTCCTCCCCCAGGCCGATACCGCCAATCATCTCCTCGCCACCGAGCCCGCCGACCGCACGTTCGTCCTCGGATTCCGCAGCCAGTATCTGGGCGCTCAGATCCCCAACGACTACATCGCCGACTACTGCCGCGAGCACGCCGACAAATTGATCGGCTTCGCCGGCATTGACCCCACCGAAACGGACGCTCTCGACCAGGTCACGCACGTCAGCCGCGACCTGCAGCTCAAAGGGCTCTGCATTTGCCCCGCGGCACAGGATTTTCACCCCTCAGACACCCGCGCGATGGCTGTTTACGAACGTGCCGCCGCACTGCATCTTCCCATCATCTTCTACCCCGGCACCCATCTGTCTCCCAAGACGAAGATGGAATACGCCCGCCCGCACCTGCTGGACGAAGTCGCCCGCTCGTTTCCGAATCTCAAGATCGTCATCTCGCACATGGGTTACCCGTGGGTCGATGAAATGCTCGTGCTGCTGGGCAAGCATCAGAATGTCTACTCCGATGTCGCCGCCCTTCTCCGACGCCCCTGGATCGCCTACGACGCCCTCGTCCGGGCACATCAGTTCCAGGTCATCGACAAGCTTCTCTTCGGGAGCGATTTCCCCTTCACCACCGCCGGCGAATGCATTGAAGCCCTCTACACCATCAACCAGACCACCATGGGCACGAACCTTCCCACCGTGCCGCGAGAGAGCCTCCGCGGAATCGTCGAGCGGGACACTTTGAGCCTCCTCGGAATCCAGGTGCTCTCAGGCCGGATGCTCGCCTCCATTCCCAAGCAGCGCCGGGTTCACAAAGCAGGATAACGCCACCGTTTGCATGCGTTTGTGAATCTGCAGCGCCTATCCCCCATTTTGCAATTCTTTTCTTGACAGAGCCCTCTGTTTACGAGATGGTATTATTCGATCTTGTGAATAATCTTCACGAAGGTCGCGATCATTCACCGTTAAGCCCCCGGTGGAGCAGGACGATGCAATTCAGTGGGGCATTCCCGGCCCGTGTCTCAGCATCCCACGCAGGTTCGCCCCCCCAGTTGGAGCGCATGAACTATGGCTTCGTTGAGCGTCTTGAATATCCTTCGGACGATTAAGGAGCGCGGAGCCGTTTCGCGCACCGACCTGCAGCACACCACCGGTCTCTCCTGGGGCACCATCACCAACACCACGCGCGACCTGCTGAACCGCAACCTCATCCGGGAAGAAGGCGCCCTTTCCACCAAGGCCGGCCGCAAGCCGGTTCGCCTCGCCATCAATCCCTCCAGTCACAGTCTCATCGGCGTCGACATCGGCCGAAAGGTCATCCGCTGCCTGATGCTCAGTCTGGCGGGCGAAATGCTCTGGTACGACGAGTTCGCGTATGCACCGAATGAAGCGGCCACCGAGGCGCTCGACCGCGCCGCGGCGCTCGTGCAAAGGGCGATGGAGATGCCGGCGGTCTCCTCGCGTATTTGTCTCGGCGTCGGCGTCTCGGCACCGGGCGCGATCGACGTGCGCAACGGCACCATGCGCTTCGCTCCGCAAATGCCGGCGTGGAAAAATGTCCCGGTGCGACAAATCCTCCAGGGACAACTGACGCCGCGCGTCTATATCGAGCACGATCCGAATTGCCTCGCCATGGCTGAGCGGTGGTTCGGTGAAGCCGGCCACGCCGAGGACGTGCTCTGCGTCAATCTCGGCGAAGGCGTCGGCATGGGCATCCTCTTCCAGGGCGAGGTCTTCCGCGGCAGCCAGCAGCTCGCCGGTGAGTTCGGCCACATCACCCTCGATCCCAACGGGCCTCTCTGCGCTTGCGGTGATCGCGGCTGCGTGGAGTCCTACTGCTCCATTCCCGCAATCATCGACTACGTCCGCTCCGTCCCCGATCAGCAGTCCGCCGATCTCGCCGCCATCCTCCAGGCGCGCCCCCCCACCATCGCGGAGCTCACCATGGCTGCACGCAACGGTGATCGCGCCGCGCTCGGCGCTTTCGAGCGCGCGGGAACTTACCTCGGCATCGGCCTGGCCAATCTGGTGGACCTGTTCAATCCCGACCTCATCGTGCTCGCCGGCTCGCTGATTCTCGCACGCGAATTCTTCATGCCCGCGCTCGATCGTGAAGTGCAGAAGCACGCCTGGAAACACTCCAACCGCCAGATGCTCCTCTCGCAGCTCGGCGAACGCGCCATGGCCATGGGCGCCTGCGGCATGGTGCTGCAATCCGTCTTCAACCAGGACCTCCTCGCCACCGCCGAACTGGCACAGATCTGATCGCCCCCGCGAGGGCAAAAAATCTGCTCCGAGTGAGCATTCTTTGCCACCTCCCCCTCGGCAACTCGTGTTCCCAGGCCCGCAAAATCGCGCCTCAGCCATGGACGCGGGAGTCGGTATCCTTTTTGCTGAGATACCGCACGAGTCGTGAGCCGCTGCTTACCCGGGGAAACCCGCACACAGCCATGTGATTGTTTGCAGCGGCCAACGTGCTCTCGTGGTAGATCCGCAAGACCGTGGGAAAAGTGTCCTGACAGGCTGCGGCTGATGTGCCGATGACAATGGACGGCGTCATCGGGATTACGGTCGAGCAACCGATGCGCTGTCGCAGCATCGTGGAAAGAGAGGACCAACGCAGACACAGAGACCGATGTCAGACACCATGACATCGCCCTGTGTAGCTGAATCGGACAAGAGCGAACAACCCAAATTGTAATCCCGGTCCCGGCGTCTCTTCGCCGGGACGCAAAGGCGGCTGACTTCCGGTTAGCCGCCTTTTTTGTTTTCACCAATCTCCCACTCGCCGCCGATCCCGCATACGGCAGCACGCTTCCCTCGTCGCCCGTCAACGGGCCCGTGCAAATTGGCGTGAACGTCCGACGCATTCCTCCTGGAGCGAACAAAACTGTCGTGACGCTCTGCATCACACCGGCTCTGCGGAAGCAGGCCCCCACGCCAGCAGGCCTCCAATCAGGCGAAGGCGCGATCACCGATCGGGCGTCCAGCGGTTTCTGGCACGGGCATTGTTACTAGCCCCGAGGCTGTGTGGGGTTTTACCACTGTTTGAAACAACTTTTTTAGGAGAACACATGTCGTACGTGAAATGCACACTCGGTGTCGTGGGGGCGCTCGGGTTGCTCGCCGCAACGCAGCAGGCTCAGGCCGTGACCCTTCAGGACCTCATCACCGCCGGCGGGCAGGTGGTGCATGGCAACGAAATCTACAGCGGTTTTGTCGACGGCGGCTCGCTTCCCGCCAGCGACGTCACCGTCAACTTCACCGACTCCGGCGTCCAATTCAGCGCCAACTGGAACTCGCTGACCCCGGGCGCCAACTCCTCGGTGATCAGCTACACCGTCACCGCCGCCCCCGGTCTCGCCATCAACGGCGCCGACCTCTTCTTCGGCGGCCAGGTCATCATCAATAACGCCACCGCGTCTGTTGGTGAAACCTTGACCGACACGGTCAACAATAAGGACTACAGCATGCAGGTGTTCTATGCCGGCAAGAACGGCTCGAACAACAACCTGCGCGACTCCGTCGTGATCGATCCCACCGTCACGAGCCTCCGCGTCGTGAAGTCGATCGATGTCGCCGCCGACAGCGCCAATTCCTTCGCCTCCCTCAACTTCGTCGAAAACACCTACAGCAATACCCCGGGCACCGGCGCGCAGCCGGGCGTCCCCGAACCCATGAGCCTCGCGCTTCTGCCCCTCGCCCTCGCCGGCCTGGGCCTCCGGAAGAAACTCGCTCGCTGAGCGACGCAGGCATCAGGATTGTCCGCTCTTTCCAGGGCGGCCCCGTCGAATACGACCGGGCCGCCCTTCTTTCTGCGCGGCAAAACCATTTGTGCGCAGACACCACGCCGCGACAGAATGCTGCCCATCGCGGATCTCTTCGGTCGAGTTGTCAGGCAATGCGCATCGGAAAATCCCGGCGGATGCATACGCATGCAACCTCACCGCGGATTTATTTCCACACCTTCGTCATGGCACGCCCTTTGATAATACAACTCCGTCCAATGTGAGATTTCTTCACTCTTGACCGTTGTTCGTTTTATTGAGGTGACTATGTTTTCCAAGCACTTCCTTCTCGGGTTGAGCGCAGTGGGAGCGGCCATCCTGACGGCCGGCACCGCGAAGGCCGTGACCCTGGATCAGCTCGCCGCTGGTCAACAGATCGTCGTCGGCAACGTCGTCTACTCCAATTTCACCTACGGCGGAACCACGCCCGTCTCCGATGTCCTCGTCACCTCCAGCTCTGCTGGACTCGAATTCACCACCCTCACCGGCGGCTGGGCCACTCCCACCGGCAGCTCCGTCATCTCCTATGACATCAACATCACCGGCGATACCTTCTCCGCCGTCGGACTCGGCTTCACCGCCACCGCCAGCGGCGGCGCCGTCGCCTCCGTCGGTGAAACCGTTACCGACACCACCAACAACAAAGACTACTCGCTGCAGGTCAACGTCGGCGCGGTCGGCAACACCGACACCAGTTCCGACAGCGTCACGCTCAATCCCACCACTGCCTCGCTCCACGTCATCAAGTCCATCGACGTCGCCAGCGCCGGTACCGGCGCCGCCTCCATCTCCCTCGTCGACAACACCTTCGTACCCACCCTCGGCTCGCAGCCTGGCGTGCCCGAACCCATGAGCCTCGCGCTCCTGCCGCTCGGCCTCGCCGCGCTCGCCATCCGCAAAAAACTCGCCCGCTGATTCCCCCGGAACCGCGCCTGCAATCATCATCGCCGGGCTGCCCCCTCCTTGTCGGCAGCCCGGCTTCTTTTGTTTTCGCAGGCAGCGCCCGCTCACCTTGAAACGCGCCGTCGTGCAAACTTCGGCCCAATTCCCTCCTCCTCTCCCCCGAACCCCTCGGCGATGCCAACATCGACGGCCACGTCGACCCCTTCGACCTCAACTTCGTCCTCAACAACAACTTCGGCCTCTCCAACCCCAACGCCAACTCAGTTCTCAGCACTCAGGGCTCAGGACTTCCGACCCCCACCCCCGAACCCGCCACCCTCGCGCTCCTCTTCCCCGTGCTCCTCCTCTTCCGCGGCCGTTCCGTCCTCCGCCTCTCTCAATGACTCATCATCCGCGCAATCCCGCGCAAATGCGCTTCATGCCACGAGGTCACACCACCGTTGTTGGAAAACTTCGGCCAATTGTGCCCATAGTCCCGCATCTCCTGAATCGCACGATCCACGCTCCAGTGTTCGTACTTAATCCGAAGATACGCCGTCACGATTCCCGTCCGGTCATGTCCCGCTGAGCAATGAAAATCCACCCCGCCCTCGTTGGAGTACTTGAACAAATCCGCCGCCACCCGGTCCAGCCACGCTTTCACCTGCTCGTCGCTCAGCGTCTCGAGCGAGCCAGGTCCCCGGTTCGCCATCGGATCCGCGACATACCGAATCCCCACCGCCTCCGCAGCCTCCCGCTCCAATCTCATCCACGCCGCTTTGTCGTCCTCTTTCCATCCTTGACCCGCGTCCGCCGGTTGCGTCGCCGCCTGCGCGATCTCCAGCGACACGATCGTCCGAATTCCTCGATCATACATCCGCCGCAGACGCACCTTCGCTTCCGCCAGGCTGTCCGCTCCGGGCTCGCTCGACTTCTTCTCCAGATCCCGCACCGGCGACGCACTGCGGTACAGGTTCCTCGTCCCGTTCACCTCGCCAAGCGGATGAAAATCCCAGATCAGCGAATCCGCCGACGGAAATTTCTCCCCCGGCTCCTCCGCCGTCGCGACGCGCCCTCCGCGCTCCGCCGGCGCCGTCGTTTGCCCCACGAGTCCCAACGCCCCCAGCCCCATCATCGCACAAAACAGAACCCGTCGAATCATCACGATCACCGCACCGAAAATCCTGCCGGTTCGCCCGGAAACTTCGCGCCAGAACGCACGATTCTCCCCGCCTCCCCGCGAAGCAGTCAACACCGACCAAATGACACCCTAAGGTAGTCTGCGGCCCATTTGTTAGCAAAAAATACAGATTTCTGAATGCTTTGATGACCCTTTCGTCAGACTTTCACCTTCGCCTCATCACTTCTGATGCGTTCTTAGCGAAAGCGTTATCCCCTCTTCATACAAACGCCATAACCTCTTTCGGTTTCCAACCCTCCGCATCCGCTAGGAATGACAGGGGCCTTTATGTCGTGCCGGCGCTCTATCCCCCGTGCCTTTACGCTCATCGAACTGCTCGTCGTCGTCGCGATCATTGCCGTTCTCATGGCCCTCCTCATTCCCTCGCTCGGAAAGGCCCGTTCCATGGCCCGCCGTTCCATGTGTCTGAACAACCTTAAGCAGTGGGGGATCGGCTACAACCTCTACGCCGATTCCTTCGGCGACGCACTCCCCTTCACCGGTTATGGCGACGGCAACACCTCCAGCGCCTACCTCGGCTACTGGGACGACCCCGCTTACTGGGTCAACGCCGTTCTCCCCATGCTCAATTCCTCCGGCAAATCCTATTACCAGATGCAAAACGACGACATCGCCGGAATCGCGCCCCTCCCCACCAGCGGCAAAAACAGCATCTTCGTCTGCCCCGAAGTCGCCGTCATCAAACCCGGACCCACAGGCGATCAACCCATCCTCAACAACTGCTTCCAGATGTTCGGCTTTGAGCCCGGCGCCGGCATCACCAAACGCAAAGTCTTCTGGTGCTACGTCACCAACTCCAAATTCGACAATTCCCTCGGCCAGCGCGTCTATTACCCTCTCGACGCCACGCACACCGTCCTCATCCCCCATCCCATCGTCCGCCGCACCGCCATCCCCATCAATACCTGCACCGTCCCCTACCTCGTCGAAAAAATGATGTCCCCCGACGAAATCACTCCGCCCTATGCGGATTCCATCGCCCGCGGAAAAACCACCTGGAACCGCCTCGCCGGCCGCCACTCCGGCGGCGGAAACATCGCCTTCGTCGACGGTCACGCCGAGTGGTTCTCCTATAAAGACCTCAGCGCCGGCAACGGCGATAAATACGGCAGTATCGTCGGTAGGGTCGTCTGGGACCCGTTCCTCGGCACCGGTCAGTAATAAGGAATAAGGAGAAACGCAAAAGAGGGAGAGTCACGAGCGAGAGAGACATCTGAGGGAGAGCACCAAACGTTCGTTGCGTGGTCGGAGGGACCCCGCGTGATTTCTTTGTCCCTCTTTTTTTGAGGTGAGAAAATGGTTTCTTCCAAACTCGTTGTCGTTCTTTCCGTGGCCGTCCTGGCCGCAATCGGCGTATCCTCCCGCGCCGATGTCGCCATCTCCAGCTTCACCCCCGGCGACCTGGTCGTCCTCCGCGGTGGCGATGCCAACAACCCGGACACCACCTCCGTCAGCACCCAGGTCTCCCTGTACCTCGATGAATACACCACCGCCGGCTCCTACGTCGGCACCATCGCCGTCCCCTCCACAGGCTCCAACGCCCTGACCCTCCCGGGCCTCGGCGATTTCCAGCACCAAGGCGTCCTGAGCCTCTCCACCAACGGCAACCTCCTGACCTTCGCCGGTTATCAGGCCGCCGTCGGTTCCGCTGACGCCAATGCCCAGGGGGGCAACGTCCAGCCCGTCATCGGATACGTCGGCAACTCCGCCGCCTCCCTCAACACCACCACCGTCGTCAATTCCTACGGCCCCGGCAGCGCTAGCCCCCTCATCCGCGGCGCCGTCTCCAACGATGGCTCCAGCTTCTGGACATTCGGTAAGTACGCCGCCAGCGGCGCCACCTCCAACGGCGGCCTCGCCTACGTCTCCGGCACCGGCCCCTCCGCCACCACCACCACCGTTGAAGGCTTCGCCGATTGGCGCGATATCGTCCTCGCCAATGGTCAGATGTACGGCGGCACCGGCTCCAGCTCCGTCGGGAACCATGCCCCCTACGTCATCGACAACACCTACGCCGGACTCGCCGCCGGCACCGTCACCGAACCCACCAGCAACCTCGGCAACTCCACGTCGCTCAATACCCAGTTGGGTGCTTATCCCGGCGGACAGTCCGCCTCCGCTCTCGCACTCCTGAACCTCCCCGGCGACCCCAACTCCCAGAACGGCCTCAACGTCCTCTACACCATCGGTGATCAGAGCACCGCGGGCATCGTCAAGTATTACTGGAATGGCACCACTTGGGCCAACTTCAACAATGTCGGCTTGATGGCCGGCTCCGCCAACGTCGTCAACCCCACCGGTCTCATCGCCGTCCAGGACCCCACCAACCCCAACTGGGTTGACATCACCGTTACCGGCACCAACGGCATCTTCACCTACGTCGATCAGGGTGGCTATAACGCCGCCATCCCGGCCAACGCCTTCTCCCTCGCCGCCGCCGCTCCCACCAACGAAGCGTTCTACGGCGTCGCCATCGCCCCCAGCGCCGCGCCTGAACCCGCTTCCCTCTCCCTCCTCGCCCTCGCCGGTGCGGGCCTCCTCGTCCGCCGTCGCGCAACCCGCTGATCCCACGACGCCTTCCCTGAATTGCTTCGAGGCGGCGGGCCAAACCCCGCCGCCTCTTTCCCCCAGCCCTCTTTTTTGTGTCTCACTTAAGGTGCAACATGACCCGCAAAATCGCCCCGCACGCAGTGCTTCTCCTTTCCCTCGCCCTCTCTACCGGCGCATTCGCCGACACGCCCATCACCCACTTCACCCCAGGCGATTTCGTCGTCGTCCGCGGCGGCGATGACACTTACTCCAACAATGAGAATATTTCCGGTAGCTACGCCTATGGCGAAGTGCCGGCTTATCTCGACGAATACGACTCCTCAGGAAACTACGTGGGAACTCTCCCCATCCCCTCCTCCGGTACCGGACAGTTGACGATCCCGGGCGTTGGTGCCGTCGGCCACGAAGGCGGACTTGACCTCTCCCCCAACGGCCAATGGCTCACCTTCACCGGTTACCAATTCGCTCCCAATACCGACTTTTCAGGAGCCACTTACAATCTCGGCCTTGGTCCGGTCCCCACTCGCATCGTCGGCGAAGTTTCCGTCACCGCCACCTCCCTCAACACCACGACCGTCGTCAATGCCTACCCCAGCAACGTCATTCGTGCTGCTATCACAGTTGACGGCAACGAATTCTACGTCGCTGGCAAATACCCCAATGGCGGTCTTCAATATGTCCAAGGCACCGGCCCCAATGCCGTCACCACCTCCAGCACGCCCGAACAAAACTACGATTGGCGCAATATCGAGGTTTACAACGGCGTCCTTTACGGATCGACCGGTTCCGACGCTGGCACCGGCTTCCACGGCATTGGCGTCATTGGCCCCCTTTCCCCCAGCCTCGTTTCCACTCCCACCACCGAGATCACCGACAAGAACAACCGGGTCTCCTCTTCCGACGCCGCCTTCTTCAACGTCCCCACCACCGATCCCAACGTGCAGTCCCAGAACAACTGCAACGTCATCTATTCCATCGGCGACCAGTACGGACCGGCCATCACCAAATACTACTTTGATGGCGCCCACTGGGAACCCGCCGCCGGACTTTACACCAGCTTGGTTGTCCCGACCGTCAATCCCACCGGCATCCTCGCCACCACCGATCCCACCAACCCCTCCTGGGTCGACATCTACGTTTCCGGCCAGAGCGGCGTCTACAAATACATCGATGAGTCCGGCGATCCGACCGCCCTCATCACCGCGAACAACTCCTCCTCCTCCATGTCCACCTTCTTCACGCCGCAGGATTCCAACGAAGCCTTCTATGGAATGACCATGGCCCCAAAACTCTTCGGCGATGCGACTCTCGACGGCAAAGTCGACCTCTCCGACCTCTCCACCGTCCTCAACAACTTCGGCCGAACCACCTCCGCCTGGACCGACGGCAACTTCGACGGCAACGCCACCATCGACCTCACCGACCTCTCCTACGTCCTCAACAACTTCGGCCTCTCCAACCCCAACCCCACCACCTCGCAATTACCAATTACTAATTACCAATTACCAAGCGCCACTCCCACCCCCGAACCCACCTCCCTCGCCCTCCTCACCCTCGCCACCCCCCTCCTCCTCAAGCGAAAACGCTGATTCCCTACAACTCCTATCGGAATTGAGGGGGG
>Ga0335069_10001865_pt1 | contig 33204 bp, 28 predicted proteins | sample Lox_Sample_11_FD_206714 | JGI IMG/M metagenome (GOLD analysis project Ga0335069, IMG submission 206714) | Soil microbial communities from Loxahatchee National Wildlife Refuge, Florida, United States - Lox_Sample_1.1 | ecosystem: Environmental > Terrestrial > Soil > Wetlands | place: USA...
CCGCCGGCGCAAGCCAGACCACCGCCCGCCCCGCGACCAGAAAATACGGAGCGAGTTCCGATCGCTGCAACCATCGTGACGTCGGCGCGAACGCCGCCATCGCGACCAGCACAATCGCCACGATCAGGCTGCCCTTTACTAATCCCAGCAGCCCGCCCAGCGTCCGGTCCATCGCAGTCAGGCCGGCTTCCTTCATCAGCCAGCGCGACAGCCTTCCCAGCAGGAAGGCAACGATCAGCACTCCAAAGAAAATCAGTAGGAACGATCCCACCTCGCCCAGCCAGGGCTGCTTCAAGATCGGTTCGAACCAGTCGGCCAGCCGCCGGTATTGCCACGCGGCCACCAGGTATCCAACGATCAACCCGGCCAGTCCGAAGGCTTCATGAAAAAAGCCCTCCCAGGCGGCCGTGGCCACCGAGAACACCAGAAATGCCAGGATGATCCAATCCGCTACGCCCATGCCAAGGCTCCAGCGCGCGGGTGGCTAAATCTCCAACTCGCGTCCCGTCAACTGACGATACGCCTCGAGATACTTTTCGCTCGTTCGCCGCGCCACGTCCTGGGGAAGAGACGGCGCGGGCGGCTGCTTATTCCAGCGGATTTCTTCGAGGTAGTCCCGTACATACTGCTTGTCGTAAGATTCCTGCGCTTTGCCCGGCTGATACGTGTCGGCCGGCCAGAAACGCGAAGAGTCGGGTGTGAGCACTTCATCCGCCAGCGTGATGCCCTGAGCGGTCTGACCAAACTCAAACTTGGTATCGGCAATGATGATGCCGCGCTGCCGCGCATAGTCAGCAGCTTTCTTGTATACCGTCAGGCTGACATCGCGCAGTCGCCGCGACAATTCCGGATCCACCAGCTTGCACATCTCTTCGAACGAGATATTGATGTCATGACCGGTCGTCGCCTTCGTCGCCGGCGTAAAAATAGGCTCCGGCAGTTGGTCGGATTCCCTCAGCCCCGCCGGCAACTGGATGCCGCACACCTTCCCGCTTGCCTGGTACTCTTTCCATCCCGAGCCGGACAGATACCCGCGCACGACGCACTCGACCGGAAACATTTCCGCCCGCATAACCAGCATCGAGCGCCCGCGCAACTCGTCCGTGTGCGTCCGGATTCCTTCCGGGTAGCGATCCACATTGGCCGTCACCAGATGATTCGGCACCACATCCTTCAGGAAGTCGAACCAGAACAGCGAGATCTGCGTCAGCACCCGGCCTTTGTGCGGGATACCAGTAGCCAGCACATAGTCGAAAGCCGAAATACGGTCGGTGGCAATGAAAAGCAGGTGGTCGTTGTCCACCCGATACACGTCGCGGACCTTGCCGCTCGCGTGCAGTTCCAGTTCGGGATAGTCGGTTTGCAGAAGAACGGCGTCGAGAAGTTCGGGGCTCATTCGTTCAATTCTACCGGGAGAAAACTCCGCGTATTCTAGCCGCCACGAAAAATTTGTCAACGTTTTCGATCACAGCGGAAGGGTTGCATTCTACGCTGCAAGATGAAAAAAGATTGACAGTTGCTGAATCGATGAAAAGGCTTGCCCACAGCCAGGTTCAGGCTACATGCCGTGTGGAAAAACTGAGGAAGCCGGAGGAAAAAAGGGAACACACCGGACACTTCGCAGTCAGAATGGCGCGAACAGTTCTGTGAACCTAGCGCCGTTCATGAACGGCGGTCCATCCCATTATGGAAAAGTTCCGGACCGGCTACCGATTACCAACATCTGGCTACCGGTTTCACGCCGCCCCAAACTTGACCGATACCAGCTTCGATACGCCCGGTTCCTGCATCGTCACGCCATACATCACCGGCGCAATGCTCATCGTCTTCTTGCTGTGGGTGATGAGCACAAATTGCGTCTTTACCGACATTTCTTTCACAAGTTCGGTGAAGCGGCCGATATTAGCCTCGTCCAGCGGCGCATCGACCTCGTCCAAAATGCAGAACGGGCTTGGCTGATACTGGAAGATTCCGACCAGCAACGACAACGCCGTCAGAGCCTTCTCGCCTCCCGAGAGCAGCAACACATTTTGCAGCTTCTTTCCCGGAGGCGACGCCACCACATCGATGCCGCTCTCGGCGCTGTTTTCTTCGTCGGTGAGACGCATGAAAGCATGCCCACCGCCGAACAGCTTCCGGAACGTCATGCCGAAGTTCTCGTTGATCTTGTGGAACGCTTCTTCGAACTTCTGTCGCGACACCTGGTCGATTTCCCGAATCGTCGCCGTCGTGTTTTCGATCGATTCGATCAGATCCTTGCGCTGCGTCTCCAGGAACTGATGCCTCTCCGCCGTTTCTTTGTACTCTTCGAGCGCCATCATGTTGACCGGGCCCATGCCGTCGAGCTTGGCCCGCATCTCGCGATACGCCTGATCTTCCGCTGCCAGTTGCTCACCGGCGACGACGGCAATCGAAGCATCTGCCATAAGTGAAGGCCGTTCCACGCCCAGTTCATTGAGACAGGTGTCAGCCAGATGCTGTAAGTCTGACTGCAGTTTCGCCGCCGTCGCCGAGAGCTCTCCCCTCCGATCTCGCGCTGCATCCAGTTGCTGCCGCGTCGTCCGTAACAACTCGTCGATCTCCGCCAGACGCGCCCGCACCTGTTCCGACTCGAATTGCAGCAGGCCTTCGCGCGCCTCGCCGACATTGCGTTCCGCCTCGAATTCGACCAGTTGCTCGGCCAGTTGCTGGTTCTCCGCCTGCCGCTGTGTAATCTCCGCGACGGCGGACTCCATCTGCACCTGCAACGCGTGTGCCCGCTCCTGCATCTCCGAGACGAGCGTCTCGATCCGCTGCACCAGCGTCGCCGCCGAACGATGCCGCTCCTCGAGAGCAGCCACGCGGGCCGCCCGCTGCGACGTGTTCTCCGCCGAGACATCGCGCCGCATCCGCAGACCAGCCAGCCGCTCTTGTGCCGCCGCTGCCCGCAATCCGTGCTGCGCGCGTTGCTCTTCTATCGCGGCCAATTCCGTCTGCCGCGATGTAATCAGGCTTTCCTGCTCCTGCCGCTCGCCGGCCAGCCGTTGCAGTTCGCGCTCGCTGACGTCCAGCCGCTCACCCACTCGCTGCATCTCTGCTTCGAGTTGCGACAGCATGTGGCCCGATGTCATTGCCTGCTTCTCGGCTGCGCGCTTTTCCTCGTCCAGCCGGTCGAGCAGGGAAGTGTACTCCTTGATTTCGCGCGCGAGGGCCACGACTCGTAGCTCTTTCTCCTGCAGTGCCCGTTCGAGCTCCTCCAACAGGCGCATCACGTCCCGCAGATCGCGCTTCATCGACAGCGGGCCTTCGCTGCGCTGCCGGCCGCCTGTGACCGTTACGTTATGGAAGCACTCACCCGACTGCGACAGGAAGAACGCGTCCGGGCTGCTCAGCGCCAGTTCCCGCGCCATTACCGGATCGGGAACGATGTATCCGTTCCCCAGTTTCGGCAAGATCACTTCCAGCGACTTGCCGAACCCGTTCAGCACGCGAATCGAATTCTTCAACGGCAACACTGTCTCATTGGATTGCCACTGCCGCGGACTCTCGCCCGCCGCGAACGAGAACTTCGCCTGCGAATCTTCCGGATGCACCAGAAACGTCGCCCGCCCGTCCACGTCGGATCGCAGCAACCGCAACCCTTCGTCGGCCGCGTCCCACGACTTCACCACGACATAGTTCAGTTCGTCGCGCAGGAAATCTTCGACCACTTGTTCATAGCGCGGCTCGACTTCGAGGAAATCGGCGAGCACGCCCGCCGGAGCGTGTCCGCCCTGCAGCGCGCCCGATTGAAACAACCTCCGCACCGACTCGGTCGAGTACCCATGCTCGGCGATTACCGCTTCCAGCGATCCTTTCTTGCCTAGCGCCGACGCATACTCCGACCGTAGGGAATCGAGATAGCGCTTCGTGTCGGTCTCTTCCTGCTTCCGCGCCTCGCTGGTTCGCCGCAGGTCGGCAATCTCGACATTCAGCCCGACCAGGCGATGCGACACGGTTTCAAATTCGAGTTCCAGTTGCCCGCGCTGACCGCCGAACGTTTCCGATTGCGTCGCCGCCACGGCCATTTCAGTCCGCAACCGCTGCTCCTCGCGGTCCAGGCCGGCCAGCCGCTCCTGCGACTGTGTCAACTGGTTGCGCAGATTGGACGCCGCCCCCACCGCTTCCAGGATCGCCCCGCGGCAGGATTCCTGTTCGTGCTCCAGCGCCGCGAGCGTCGCAGCCGCGTCCGCTGTTTCCTGCTGGCTCAGCGTCAATTCCTGTTGCGCTGCCGCAAGATCGGCGATGGCCGAATCCAGCACCTGGCGGTGCCCGTCGCGCTCCTCTTCCAGCGCCATCAACCGGTTCTGGACCTGGCCAAACTCCGCCTCCGACGACGCCGTGCGCACCGTCAGCTCGGCACAGCGCTCTTCATTTGTCCGCCGGCGCGCGTGCGACCGATCGACATCCATCGCAATCTGGCTCAGCCGCTCGCGATTCTGCCGCGCCTCAGTCTCAATCGCATATCCGCGCTGCGTGCGCTCCGAGTGTTCGCTTTCGAGTTGCTGCACACTCTCGGTCTGGTGCCGGATCTCTTCTCCGAGTTGATTGATCTGCGTATCGAGTGCCAGCCCTTCCTGATCCATCTGCGTAAACTTGCTCGCCAGCACAACCCGCAACTTGGCGCGCATCTCGTCGCGCAAGCGTGCGTAGCGCTCCGCCTTGCTCGCCTGGCGCTTGAGCGAGTTCATCTGCCGCGTTACTTCCTCGAAGATGTCATTCACGCGGTTCAGGTTGATCTTTGCTTCTTCCAGGCGCGCTTCCGCCAGCCGCTTCTTGGTCTTGAACTTGGTCACCCCGGCCGCTTCTTCGATCACCGCACGCCGGTCCGTCGGACGGCTGCTCAGAATCTGCCCGATGCGCCCCTGCTCGATCAGTGCGTAGGACTCCGGCCCCAGGCCCGTGCCCATGAACAGTTCCTGGATATCCCGCAGACGGCACAGCTTGCCATTTAGCAGGTATTCGCTGTCGCCGGACCGGAACAACCGACGCGTCACGACAATCTCGCCATCGTGGAATTTCTGCTGATTGAACTTCCGCCGCCGGATCTTCAGCACGACCTGCGGTCCGGCCGCAGGCGCCGCGGCCTCACTGTCCTCTGTCGCTGCGACAGAAGGAACGGGGAGAACAGCAGGAGCAGGTGCTCCTTCAACCTCCTCCGTCTTTCCCGGCTGTGCCTCTTCCACCGCCCGCTCGGTCTCGGTAGTCGCCGCTGCTCGAAGCTCGGCTTCGTCCCAGTCCTCTTCACCTGCCGGGATGTCATCCTGGATATCAATTTCGGTCGGAGCACTGGCATCCGGCCCGGCGTAGACCTCAGGATCAATGAGCGTCAGCGATACTTCTGCCATGCCCGTGGGATTCCGGTCCCGCGTTCCGGAAAAAATCACATCTTCCATGCGCGAACCGCGCAACGACTTGGCCGACTGCTCGCCCAATACCCAGGAGATCGCGTCCGCAATGTTCGACTTCCCACAACCGTTCGGCCCGATGATGGCGGCAATGCCTTCACCGTGGAACTTCAGCTCGGTGCGATCGCAAAACGACTTGAACCCCAGGATTTGCAGCCTCTTGAGTTTGAGCAAAGGTCACTCCTTCGTGCGCGGACACTTCCGTCGGCTGGCGACGTCTTTTGGCTGGGTGCGCCGTGCGTTTGTGCCCGACCCCGGTATTAACCACCGTGGTTCCACCCTGCTTGCACAATACGATGCCATCCCCGTTTCCGGGGCAGCTATCACGGCTTTTGTGCAACTGTAACGGTCCAGACCGGGACGGGTCAAGTAATAAAACACCATATATAGGGGCTCTTCCCCGCGAACCGCCTTTAGTTGCACACACACTGCAGCTTCTGCGCACAATTCCAAGGGTGAGAGACGAGAGGTGGGGAAAACCGCGAGAGCTAGTTCACTCTACGCCAGCCTGCGGAGGGTGGCAAGAGCCGGTTGGGGCGACGGGATTCGTCCTTGAAAGGATGGATTGACAGGCCTCTATGGCTGCACCAGTTCCTTTCTCTCACCGAAATCCAGCTTCGCATCGCCGCTCACGCCAGCAAGTCCAGCACACACATCCCCCACCGCGCCCTCGAACACCTGCTTCCCATTCCATCGCACTCTCACCGGCCCCGCCTGCGGGAACATCTCCGGGCGCAGATAGAGCCTCAGTCTCTTCACTTCGTGTGACCGGATTTCGACCACATTGTCCTTCTTGATCTCCGCATTGACTTCCGCAACTCCGGATCCCTTCTCCAGCACTTCCAACCAGTACTGCCGCGAAAACTCCGCACCCGGAATCTGTGCATTCACCCGCTTTGGGAACGCCTCGCGCGTTTTGTCTTTCAGATAGGAAAGCGTCAACCCATCGTCCGAAGTGAGCGTAATGTCGTGATCCCGGTCGGGCAGCATTCGCAATTGAGGCGCCACGCGTGGACGCTGCTCGGCAATCGTGTCGCGCGTCGCCCGTGAGCACTCCGGCGCGATTCGGCCGTCCTTCTCCCCGTGCACGAACAGCAGCGGCAGGTTCGCCAGGTTCGGCAGCATCTGCTTGACTTCGTCCATGCACTGTCCGGCCCCCATCAACGACACAGCCGCGGCAAACCGCTGCGGCCACAGTTCGGCCATGTAGAGCGCACCCGTGCCGCCGTTGCTGAATCCCGCGATGTAGACGCGATCACGATCAACATTGAATTCTCTGAACGTATCGCGCAAGGCGGCATCCAGTCGCTCTGCTACTTCCGGCTTCCACCAATAGTCGCCTGCCTGCGGATAAAGGACCAGATAATCCGTGCCGGCAATGACGTCGTTCGCTGTGTTCACGCCGTCGAGCGCCAGTCCCGGTCCCCCGCTGAGATAGACCAGCAGCGGCGCTGGACGTTCCGGCCGGTAGCTGAGCGGAACGCGCAAAAAGTATCCAATCTCCGGCCCTGGCTTTTCCGGCAAAGCGACGTGAAACAACGTGCCGAACTTCGGCGGACTCGGTTTCGCTGGAACGGGCAGGGGGCACTTCTCGGGTGTCGATTTTGCCGCGCCGGGCGCGAGCAAGTCCCCGGCCAGCGCGTTCACCTCCACATCAGCGCTGCCTGCCAGATCTTTCAAATTCGAATCCGGCGGATGCACGCCCCGCCGGCGCGCCACCGCGAGCACCAGTCGTTGCACATCGGGATTGGCAGTGTTCAAAGCCGGGACCAGTTGTTCGCTTGTGCCCGCCACCGACGGCGACAGCAGCAGCGCTTCGAGCGCGCCCAACCGAGTCTCCGGCTTGGCCAGCCAATCTGACAGTGACTCGTCCCTCGTGCGCGATTCCAGTTGCATCCGGGCCTGTTCGTGGGTGGTGCCACCCGGTACCGGATACGTTCCATCGAGTTCGACACGCTCGATCGTCTTGTCCTCCAGCGACCACCAATAGGAAATCGTCACCGAACCGTCGCTCGTCGTTCCTTTGACTCGGTAGCAGTCCTTACCCAACACCTTTTCCCATCCGGCCCACTCAAAATCAATCCCCAACAGATCCATCGCGTGCCAGCGTTCCCCCACCTTAGGAGCAGTTACTGGCAGTACTTCGATTTCATGAAACGCCGGCAATAAATGACTCGGCGTCTCGCGTGCTGTCTCCCAGGAATGTCGCGGTTCCCCGACAGTGTTGAATTCCATCGCTTCGGAAAACTGACTGGGCCGCGCCAGCATTCGCTTCTCAAACTTGGGGCGCTCCTCGGAGACTTTGTCTTTGCCCTTGATGCGGAATGTGAGCAACTCGGCGCCGTCACGGTTGCGCTGGAACCCGGCGCTGATCACGCCGTCTCGCACATCCGCGATTAGTACCTGCGTATGAAACCGCGCTTCAACCACGGTCTCCGCATCGTTCGAGCGGGCCTGCCGGTGAAAGGTATAGGAGTAGACCAGGTGGTCGCCAGCGCGGAGGTCGTAACGCCACGGCGGCGCGCTCTGTGCTCCAGCCATGCAACCGAGCGCCAGAATCGACGTGAAAGGGAAACGGAAGATTCGCGACACAATAAGTGCCTATTTCTTTCGCTCAACCAGGAATCGGGCAAGTTCCTTCAGAGTAGACGCGCCGGGACCAAATTCGTTTAGCTCGGCGCATGCCCGATCGATAAGTGCATCGGCTTTCTTCAGCGATTCGTCGATTCCAAACAGGGCAGGATAGGTTGTCTTCTCCGCAGCCGTATCCTTGCCCGCGGTCTTGCCCAGTTGCTCGGAGGTCTGGGTTACATCGAGAACATCGTCGACAATCTGAAACGCCAGCCCGATCGATTGCCCATAGCAGCGCAGCCGTGCGATCTGCGCTTCAGTCGCACCCGCGTACATTCCGCCGCTGACCACGCTCGCCGTAATCAGCGCCGCGGTCTTCGAACGGTGAATGTATTCCAGCGTGGCGAGGTCAGGCTTCGTATGTTCCGCCTCGAGATCGATCACCTGTCCGCCAATCATCCCGTCAATCGTGCCCGTGCCGTGAGCAATTTCGCGAATGATCGACACGCGCGCCTCCGCCGGACACCGCAACTGCGCCAGCACTTCATACGCCTGCGTTTGCAGCGCATCCCCCGCAAGGATCGCGATCGCTTCTCCAAACGCTTTGTGACAGGTTGGACGTCCCCGCCGCAGATCGTCGTTGTCCAACGCTGGCAGGTCATCATGAATCAGCGAATATGTGTGCAACATCTCCAGCGCTGCGCCGACATCTTCAATCCCTGCCGGTGAAGAACCCCCGACCATGCGTCCCGTTTCCATACAAAGAACCGGTCGCAGGCGTTTCCCGCCCGCAAACACGCTGTGCCGCATGGCTTGATGAATGGACGTCGGATGCTGGCTCGCCGGCGGCAGCAATTTCTCCAACGCGCGGTCTGCCACCTCGCGCCCCTGCTCCAGAACCTGTTTCAGCATCGCCCGCAGTATAACAAGCTGCGAGTTGCGAGCTTCGAGCAGACTGTTTGATTTCTCGCAGCTCGTAGCTCGCAGTTCAAAATGAAAAAGGACGCCGTTCTGGGCGTCCCTCCTCTTTGCGCGCGTCACTCGGGATCAGGCAGCCGAACGGTGGGCGCGCTCACGCATCACAGATTGCACGACATCTTCGGTGTTCCAGGGCGCGCACATGTCAGCGGCTCCCTGGTTGAGCGCCTCGGCCCACAATTCCTCGTCTGCAAGTCGGTGCGTGCAGACGATCGACAGGGCGGGGAACTCGTTGTGCAAGCGTTTCACGTCGCTCAGGCCCGAAGTTTCAAGGTCCATCACCAATACCTCAGCGCGATGCTGGGTGATGGTGGGACGGATGTCTTCGCGGCGCTGAGCCTGGAAAACAGAAGTTCGATGTTGGGTCAGGCTGTTCGCCAGAGCCTGAGCGGTTCTGGCGTCGTTCTGGTAGAGGACTACGTTCAGTGGCTCCATACATCCCCCTGCGTTCACCGCTTGCGCGATGGCCTTGGCTGCGACAGCGTTCTTGCTACCACAGGCGTTAATGCTTCCGAGCGCGAATAGCGTTACTTGCGCAACGCCTTCTCGGTCGGGGGCTCGAATGCGACTGTTTGGAGCTTTCCGTTCTGTTTTAACAGAATCTCTACTTTACCTTCCGCTTCCTCCAATTCCTTTCTGCAGGAAGCCGAAAGCTGCATGCCTTCTTCAAATAGCGTCAGCGACTTTTCCAGGGGTACCTCGCCTCTTTCAAGTTCCTGAACAATCTTCTCGAGACGCTCGAGGCATTCCTCAAATTTCGCCAAACAATTTGCTCCTGTGCCTCTATTCTACCTCCGTTTCATTCTCCAGATGTCCAGCGAAATGCGTTGGACACTGTATTTTTTCGGTAACCTCGATCGAAAATTCTTATGCCGGTGCCGGACGTGTCGATCCGAGTGCCTCCAGCACGTCAACAGCAGACGTGTACCGCCCCTGCGGCGCACTGATCTGCGCTCCCTGGACCAGTCCGCGCACGGCGATCAGCATCTCGCGGGCAATCGCAACCCCTTCTTCGCGGGCCAAGTCCGGCGTGGTTGCCTTCGTCATCCTCCGCAAAATCGATTCGGGAACCGAAACTCGCAGCTCGTTCTTCATGAATTCCGCATTCCGCGCGCTGACCAGCGGCCAAATCCCCGCCACCACGGGTATTCGGCAGTGCTCGATACGCTTCAGAAAGTTCTCCAGCAGCTTCAGATCGAAAACCGGCTGGGTCACAACGTATTCCGCGCCCGCCTCAACCTTATATTCGAACCGCCGGATCTCCTCGTCCAGATTCGGCAAGCCTGGGTTGGCCCCTACCCCGATGACAAACGCGGTCCCCCGGCCAATCGTATTTCCACCGAGATCCAGACCCCTGTTCAGATTATGGACAATGTTCACCAACCCGATCGCATCCACATCGAACACCGCCGTCGCATCTGGGTAGTTGCCCATCTTCGGCGGGTCGCCTGTAATACAGATCAGGTTGCGGATTCCAGTCGCCGCCGCACCCAGCAGGTCCGATTGGATTCCCAGCACGTTCCGGTCACGGCAGGTGTAATGCAGGATTGCCTCGATGGCGACCTGCTGCTGCATGAGCAGCGACAGTGCCTGATTGCTCATGCGCGCCGATGCCCGGGGGCTGTCGGGGATGTTGATCGCATCCACACCTACCGATTTGAGGAACTTCGCACCTTCAATCTCCTTGGCAATATCGATGCCCTTGGGCGGCACGATCTCCACCATGGTCACGAACTCGCCGCGGGCGATCTTCGCTCCCAGCTTGGACCGCTCGTGAATCGGGACACTCGCCAAAGCAGTCGGGATCGCCTGCTCGTGTGCCGCCTGCGAGACGGATGCTTTCTGCTGTGCCCCGCGTACGCGCAGCGCTCCCTTCATGGCGCGAATGTGATCTGGCGTCGTCCCGCAGCATCCGCCCACCAGGCTGACCCCCGCCGCCACGAATTTGCGCGCATAACTGGCCATGTATTCCGGTGAGCACAGGTAAATATTCCGTCCCTCAACCGAGCGCGGCATACCGGCATTGGGTTGCGTCGCGAGCGGCAGATCCGTTGCAGCACGCACCCGCTCGATCGCATCCAGCATCGCCACCGGCCCGACGCTGCAGTTGATTCCCAGCACGTCCACGTTCCATTCCGTCAGCCTCGCTGTGAATGCCTCGGGATCCGATCCGTCCAGGCAGTTGCCGTCCTCGTCGATCGTGACGTGCGCCACCACTGGAATCTTCGGATTCACCTCACGGCAAGCCAGCACCGCCTGATGCAGTTCCTCGACATAGCCAAAGGTCTCCAGTACCAGAAGGTCCACGCCACCCTCGACCAGGGCTGCGATCTGCTCGCGAAATGCGTTGCGCGCCTCCTCAAACGAAGTCTTGCCCAACGGTTCGATTCGGACTCCGAGCGGTCCCACCGACCCCGCCACCCAGACGTCGAAACTCTTGGCTGCTTCGCGTGCCACCTTCGCCCCGGCGATGTTGATGTCGCGTACGCGATCCGCAAGGCTATGCCGCGCGAGCCGGAAGCTATTGGCGCCAAAGGTGTTAGTTTCAATAATCTCCGTGCCGGCCTGCAGGTATTCGTGATGCACTCCGCGGATCAACTCGGGCTGCGTCAGGTTCAGCTCGTCATAACATCGGTTGATGAAAATACCCTTCGAATACAACAGGGTACCCATGGCGCCGTCGCAGAGCACCGGCGCCTTCTTCAACCGTTCGAGGAAGTTCTCAGGCATCTCTTTGAGAATACAAGAAGGTTAGTTCGGACGCACTATCCGGTGATCACCTGGCGGTTCCAGGCCCGCGAGCGGTTTTTACCTGATGCCGTAGGTGAACGATCAGGTCGAGATGGCAGCCCGAAGCGGTTCCTGGTGTCGGGGACACATCATGAAGACTTGAGAACCCCTGGCATGCGCCGCGCCAGTTCTTCCAGCTCTGAAAACCCTCAAACTTCGAAACCCGGTTGCTTTGCTATAATCCCTTTCTTGCATCCAACTGATTATCCTGCATGCTCTTGGAGTCCCAGGTTTGAAAAGAGCCCTGATTCTGTTCTTGTGTAGCGTGTGCGCCGGGTTGTCCCTGCTGAGCTGTAGTTCCAATAACACTTCCAGCACCACGCCCACAACCGCCTTCCGCGCATTCGTGTCCCAGGATATTACGGCCGGCAACGTGATTGCCGGGCTGCAGGTGATTGATGCCAGCCGCGACGTGCGCGTCCTCCAATCTCCGATCACCGCTGGTGCGACCCCGGGCATGATGGTGGTCACACCCAACCACTCTCTGACTCTGGTTTACAGCCGGACTGGCAATAACTTGGCCATGGTCAGCAATTCGTCGGAGAGCACCTCTTCGAGCGTCGCCTTGGCGGGACCCACTGACAGCTTCGTCGTCTCACCGGACAGCCGGACTGCCTATGTTGCCGTCCCCACCGCGCCTGTGGTTGGGCAATCGCCCGGCGAGATCGCGGTCATTACTCTCAGCAGTGGCAACGTCACTGCCCACGTCAGCTGTCCGCCCGGCGTACGGCCTCCGCCCGCGCAACCTGTGTGCATTCTGAATTCAGCTGGCAACGGCATTACCTTCAACTTGCCGTATCACTACCTCTCCATGAGTAATAGCGGCAACCGCCTGCTCGCGTTCAGCGACGATTCCAATATGGTCGCGGTGATCACTCCCGCGAACTTCAACTCCGACCAGACGGCGATCACCTTCATTGACGGCTTTGACCGTCCTGTGGCGGCCTTCTTTAGCCCCGACGACAGCACGGCCTATATCGTCAATTGTGGTGCCGAATGCGGTGGAACCCAGGCGAGCGTGCAGGCTCTTGACCTGACTCAGGCAGTACCGGTGGCAGGTGCAGCCTCGCCGGTGCCGGCCGCCACCGTTGCCGTCGTCAGCGGCGCGACAATGTATCTCGCCGGCACTCCCGTGCCAGCCTCTCCTTGCACCGGCCAGACCACCGCGGCAACGACCTGCGGACTCCTCACGATCTTTGATCTGACCAGCATGACGGTCGTCAATCCCGATCCGATCGTCATCACCGACGGCTATCACAGCCGCATGGCCCTCGCTGCCAACGGCCAGATTTTTGTCGGCGCCAACCATTGCACCGAGATCATCCCATCCATTCCGCCTTTGCCGGACGAAGAAGTCCGCGGCTGCCTCTCCATCTTCAACACCCAGACCGGAGCCGTCGTCATCCCCCCCGATAACGGTGACGTTACCGGCATTCAGCCTATCGCCAAGCGCACGGTCGCCTATGTTGTGCAGGGAGGGGAACTCAGAATCTACGACACCGCCACCGATGCATTGCTGCCCGAAAACAAGCAGATTCACATCAGCGGTGAAGTCGTCGACGTGAAGACCGTTGACTTCTGATCGCTATCCACGAACCACGTTCATTAGTTGCTGCTCAGCGTCGCCGTGTGCGCCTTGTGCTGCTCAACCGCATTGGCCGAGAACGCGAGCTGGAACGTCGTTCCTCCATACCAGGCAGTCCACTGATCCATATAGTGGGGACTGAGAAAGATCCCGCTCTCACCCGTGACCAGGTTCAGAGTGCTCTTGTCGAAATCGGAGAAGTTCCACGTGACTCGCTCCGACGGACCAAACTCTCGTCCCACCGCCTTCACCGTGTAGGAACTGCCGCTCAGCGGATGGGACCCGGGCCCCGTGAATCGCCCCACCAGCGGCAGATGGCTCAGGATCGGGTGATCGATCTCCACGCGATAGTATTTTCCCCATTTCCATTGGCTGATGTCGGCGGGTACGTCAGGTTTCCTTAACGCGCTTTCCATCGCTGTCGTCAGCAGGCTCTGATAGTTGTCATAGCCCGCTGGCAACCACCGCGCCGGCTGCTTCGTGAGCACGTTCTCCAGCCACACTGTGCTCATGCTCCAGCGATAACTCTTCCAACTCATCGCGCCCGATGCTGCCTTGTCATCGGCCGCGCCCAGTTTGGGTTCCAGAAGCATGCGGAACAGTTCCTGCCGCGCTTTGCTCTCAATCGTCGGCGCCGCCGAATCCGCCGACATCCTTCCATCCCAATCGCGCAGGATGTCTGCGGCCTTCTTCGCCTTGTCAGAAATCTTCCCCGAATGATCGAGCGCGTACACGAATTTGTCGGCTACGAAACGATCAAAAATTGACGACACATCCATCTGCAACGACAGCATGTCGGGCGTGGCAAACTTCTTGCCCGACTCCAGCACGCGATAAATCCGATCCGTCCGCCACGGCGCTTCCCACTCTGTGCTGATCGAATACTTGTAACCGTCCGGAGTGATGCGTCCGTTCGCCGTTGCCAGAAACCCCGACTCCGGATCGTACACGCGCGGCATCTCGTCCCATGGGATGTATCCCTTCCACTCGTGCGCATCATCGGCGCCGTTCACCGGCAGGCTTCCATCGCCCCCCGCGCGAATCGGGACTTTGCCCGTCGCCTGATATCCGATGTGCCCATCCACGTCCGCATACATCACGTTCTGTCCCGGGGCGACAAAGATCGAAAACGCTTTGCGGAACTCTTCCCAGTTCTGCGCTGAATTCACATCGAAGAAGGGAAGAGTCACGCCATCGTAGAGAGTCCATCGCAGCGCAATTTTCCGCGTCTCGCCGGGGATCAGATCGGTGATGATCGGACCGTGCCGCGTGACCACGACATCGAGCGTGACATCCTTTTGCCCCTTGATATGAATCACTTCCTGCCGGTGCTGCGGATCCACCCATCCCGCCGGAGTCTTGTACTGGCCTTTGTCGTTGAACTCTTCGATGTAATCGTCCTCTACCGTCGGCCCGACGTTCGTGAATCCCCACCCGATCCGCTGGTTGTGCCCGACGATCACAAACGGCATGCCCGGCAATGTGACTCCCGCCACTTCAAAGGCGCCGCTCTTCAGATGCGAGGCGAACCACAGATTCGGCAACTGATGGTCGAGGTGCATGTCGTTCGACAGCAGCGGCTTTCCCGAAACCGTGTGTTGTCCCGATACCACCCAGTTATTCGAGCCGGCACGAAACGCATCCCCCTCCGCGTCTGTGAATGCTTGGATGATCGCGTCCGAAGTCTCGAACGGACGCACAGCCCAAAACTGGGGAGTTGAGTATTCCTGAGGACGGGCCCCGGGTTCCGAATGCTTCGCCGTTCTCGAAATCAAGCTCGACCCTTCTCCCGTCGGTTCACCTTCGTCATCGTCGTCATCGTCATCGCTGTTCGCAGAGTCGTCCCCATCGACTCGCGGCCTCGTCGCCGCCGGAGGCCGGTCTCTCCACGACGAATTTACATACAGATCTGCCGTCATTTCCGGCCCGATCTTGGCCAGAATCTTCTCCCTTGTCAGCGCTCGCGCATAGCTGTAGTGATTGAGGTCCTGCACCATGCGTGCGCCCACCAGCAGGGAGTCCGCAACCGTCCAGGGCCGCGGCTGATATTTCAGCAGCCGGAACTCCAGCGACAACCGGTCGCGATGCGACTCGAGAAACGCATTCACTCCTCGCGCGTACGCCTCGAAGTACTCGCGGTCGCGCGCCGTCATGTTCTTCTCCGCACTCTCGGCGGCCGCGCGCAATCCAAGAATCCGCTGCTCGCGGTCCGTCCGCAGCAGGCTTGGACCGAGGATTTCCGAAAGCTCTCCCCCCGCCGCGCGCCGCATCGCATCCATCTGCCAAAGCCGGTCCTGCGCCGTGACGTAGCCTTGCGCGAAGAAAAGATCGTCGAGCGATCCCGCTTCTATCGTCGGCACACCCTGGCCATCGCGCACCACCCGCACGTCGTTCGTCAGTCCATGCACGACAATCTTGCCGTCCAGTTGTGGTAGCGGTGAGCGAGCGACGATGTACAACCAGGCCGCGGCCGCCAGAATCACGGCGACCAGCCCGATGCCGGCGAACGCAAGGATCCGCACAAACGGATTCCGTTTGGCGCTGACTTCAGGAAGAGATGTTGTGACGGACATTAGTTATCGATTCTAGGGGCGCTCTCTGCCCCTGACAACCCAACGCCCCTTCCGAATCTGGTTCATTCAGCCTCCGCCTGCAAGATCGGCCAAAACTCCTTGTGGGCGCGGCTTCTCGGAGAACCCTCGGTTCTAACCACTGGGTTGTCAATAAGTTGAGTGCGGTTGTTCTGGTTCCAAAATCCACTGGCGGAGCCCTCTCGAGCAATGGTATGCTCTCTCCAACCTGTGCCCCAGCAGGTAATTCCAGGTACTTGGGTGAGGATCATGAATTGGACGACCCCGGCGTTTGAAGAAGTGTCCCTCTGCTGCGAAATTAACTCCTACGCGAGTGCAAAGCTGTAAGCTCAACGAATGCAGGTGAAAATCCTCGGCTCCGCTGCCGGAGGAGGATTTCCCCAGTGGAATTGTGCCTGTCCGAACTGCCGTGACGTCCGTCGCGGCCGGTTCGCGGGCAAGCCTCGTCTGCAGACTCAGGTCGCTTTCAGCGGTGACAGCGAAACCTGGTTTCTGCTGGGCGCCTCCCCCGATTTACGCCTGCAAATCGAATCTTCTCCCGAATTGCATCCCCAGAGCGGAACAAGAAGCTCCCCAATCCAAGGAGTGATTCTAGCGAGCGCTGACCTCGATCATGTGCTCGGGCTGCTCCTTCTGCGTGAACTGCAACCTTTGCAGGTGTGGGCCAACGTCGGGGTGATGCACATACTCCGCCATCAAAACACCATGTTTGGCATGTTGAACCGAACGCCTGATCAGGTGCACTGGAAGCCGATCATTCCCGGAGAGCAGTTCCCCGTTATCTCTCTGAATCATCGCGACAGTGGCATTCATTGTGAAGTGGTCGGCGTCTCCTCCCTACTGCCTGCTTATGCCGGCCGTGTTCTGTCCGATGGAGCAGTCTTGGGCATTGTCCTCACCACTCGATCAGGCAAGAAGCTGGGTTTCTTCCCACAACTGGCCACGCTGACCGAGGGGCTCAAGAACATTTTTGCCACTCTCGACTGCCTCCTTCTCGACGGCACTTTCTGGAGTGACGACGAACTCATCTGCATGCAAGGCTCCGCACAATCCGCCCGCGACATGGGTCACATACCTGTCGGTGGAGAAGATGGTACGCTGCAGCAACTGTCGGCTCTGACGCGGCCGCGCAAGATGTTCGTTCACATCAACAACACCAACCCGATGCTCAACGAGGCCGGACCGGAGTATAAGAAAGTCCGCGACGCGGGATGGGAACTGGCAGAGGACGGATGTCAACTCACACTGTAGAAACGACCGCGATGCTCTCCTTCGAAGAACTGCGCGCCGCTTTACGCAAGGTCGGCGAAGATCGCTACCACCATCAGCACCCGTTCCACCTGTTGATGCACGAGGGCAGACTCACGCGCGGACAGCTCCAGGCCTGGGCGCTCAACCGCTACTACTACCAGAGCATCATTCCGATCAAGGATTCGATCATCCTCTCGCGCAGCGACGATCCTGAATTCCGTCGCGCCTGGCGCAAGCGCATCGTCGATCATGACGGCGACGCGCAGTCGCCCGATGGGGGCATTCGCCGCTGGATCAAGCTCGCCGAAGCCACGGGACTCGACGCCAGGCGTGTCATCAGCCAGCGCGAAGTCCTTCCCGCCACACGTTATGCCGTGAATGAATATCTGAACCTGGTGCGCACGCGTCCGCTGCTGGAAGCCGTCGCCTCGTCGCTGACCGAGCTTTTTTCCCGCGACCTGATCGCCCTCCGCATGGACCGCATGCGCCAGCACTACCCCTGGCTCTCCGGCGGGCTAGACTACTTCACCGCGCGCCTGCATCAGGCACCGGAAGACGCTGCCTTCGCTATTCAATATGTCTACGACCACGCACGCACGCGCGAAGAACAGGAGAAGGTGATCCAGGCCCTGCGCGACAAGTGCGACATCCTGTGGGCCCAGCTTGATGCCCTCTATTTCGCTTACGTGCAGCCGGGATGGCCTCCGCCGGGAGCATTTAAGATTGAAGAATAGTGGTCAGTGGCTAGTGGTCGGTGGTCAGTTGCCGTAAAGGGCATCTGATCTGAGACCGTTGAGAGACTGCATGGACGAACGACCAACGACTAACGACCAGAGACTAGCGACCAGCGACCGAATGCCAATTTCCGAAATCAGCAAACCCGCGCTCGCCGTCGGATGCAAGTGGGGTGGCACCCAGGAAGAGCCGCTCGTGCTTTTTCCCGAAGGCGCGATCAAGATCCAGGGTACCGGCCTTGCAATCCTGTCTCTCTGCGATGGCGCGCACACCTTCGCCCAGATCATCGAAGAATTGCAGCGCCAGTATTTCGGTGCCAACCCGCAGCGTATCCGCGAAGACGCGACAAACTTCCTCCAGCAACTGCACGAGAAGCGGATTGTCGACTACTAGAAGAACTTGGAAGACAGAAGTGGCTTTCGAGAATCAGGTTCCGGGTTAAGCCTGGCTTCATGCGTGCCGCCTAAGGTCGATCAACACGCGGGCACGCGTTATTCACTCGCTCTGAACTTCGCGACGATCGCCGTGATATCGTCGTGCTGCTCCTGAGAGCTGAATCCCCGAACCCGATCCACGATTGCGGCCAGCAACCCCTGGCAGGATAGATACCGGTGTTGCCGTAGCGATTCGATCAGGAACCCCTCGCCAAATTCTTCTCCGCGCTCATTACTCGCTTCGGTGATGCCATCGGTATACAGCGCAAGCACGTCGCCGGGAGAAAGTTCTTGCTCGCGCATGGAACAATTCCACTCTTTGAACAGGCCCAGTAGAGTGCTGGTGGATGCCAGCTGCTCCACGCTGCCGTCTGGTCTCAACAGCAGGCCCGACAGATGCCCGCAATTGGCGTAGCGCAGTCGCCGCGTCGTCTCATCGTACTCGGCGAACAAAAGCGAGGCGTAGGCGCTCTCGCTGGTGTTGTCATAAAACAGGCGGTTGACGGATCGAAGCAACGCTTCCGGCTGGTCGAAGGCCACCGCCGACTGGCTCCGCAGGCTGGCCTGCAGATTCGCCATAAGCAGCGCGGCGGCGATCCCTTTGCCGGAAACGTCACCGATGATCAGCCCCAGACGCTGGGGCCCGAGATTCAGAAAGTCGAAATAATCTCCTCCCACCTGCCGCGCCTGCAGGCAGATCCCTGCGTATTCCACCGTCTTCAGCTCCGGTTGAATCTGCGGAAACAACCGCGCCTGCACTTGCCTGGCGATTTCCATTTCCTGGGCGCTCCGACGTTCGGCTTCGAGCTTTTCCGCGTGCTCCTGCCGTCGCAACTCCAGGCTTCGCCTGACTTCGTCGAAGCCCTCCAGGCCAAACCCGTTTCCGTCCGGATCTTCGAACCGCGCATAGATGCCGCCCCACCCCGGCGTCTCTGGCGCGGTTGTGAAACGAACGCCGCGTTCGCTCCATTCTCTGTACTTGGCGTGGACATCTTCGGTCATGAAAAGAACCCAGCGGTAACCGCCGATCAGCTTGTATTCGGGGTTTTCGGGTTTGGGCTCGACGAGCGCAAGATTCGCGCTGCCGTCAGGCGGGGCGACTTCGATCCAGCCTTCTCCGGTGGGAAGGCGATTTTCCGCGATGAGTTCGAAGCCCAGTTTGTCCACGTAGAAGCGCTTACTCACTTCCAGGTCGCGGACGAAAACGACGATGTCCTGAATGCTCAGGTAGGGTTCTTCGCGTCCCGCGCGCAGCACGGTCCGGTTTGCCCACGAGAGGAAGGGGTCGCTCGCCATCGGCGAGATTATAGTGGGCTGGCCAGGCTTCCTAAGTCGAGAATTTTCCATAGCACTCGGCATCCCGACCGATCCTTCATGCGATCGCGGGTAGTGCTCGTGCTTGAATCCGAAAGGGGTTCCGGGATTTAATGACACTTGGCAGCGGGTTCGCCGCTGAGGTAGGTGCTTTGGCAACACTCTCCAACCCGCTCGCACTCATTGCCGAGATCACCCACCGCTGTCCTCTCCACTGCGTCTATTGTTCCAATCCGCTCGAACTCGCCGCTGCCAACTCAGAGCTCAAAACCGACGACTGGCGCCGAGTCTTCGCTGAAGCCGCCCAAATGGGTGTCCTGCATCTCCATCTCACCGGCGGCGAACCGCTCGCTCGTACCGACCTTGAAGACCTCATCTCTTCCGCGCACAAGGCCAACCTCTATACGAACCTCATCACCTCAGGGCTTGGTCTATCACGCGAACGCCTCAAGAAACTGGTCGACGCCGGACTCGATCACATCCAGCTCAGCTTTCAGGATGGCGAACAAACCCGCGCCGACTGGATTGCAGGTACGAAATCCCACGCCTACAAGATCGACCTCGCAGCCTGGATCCGCGAGCACAAGGTCGCCTTTACCGCGAATCTCGTGGTTCACCGCCAGAACCTGGATTACCTCGAAGACACGCTGACATTCCTCGAGACGCTGCGCCCCGGCCGAATCGAGATCGCCCACACCCAGTACTACGGATGGGCGCTCAAGAACCGGGCTGCGCTGATGCCGACGCCCACCCAACTCGAGAAAGCTCTTCAGATCACTTCGGCATTCGCGCAGCGTGTGAAAGGCATGATCCGCATCGACAGCGTCGTCCCCGACTACTACGCGCAATACCCGAAAGCCTGCATGGGGGGCTGGGGACGCCGCATCCTGCTCATCGATCCAGCCGGACGGGCCATGCCGTGCCATGCCGCCGGCGTCATCCCTGGCCTTGAATTTGAAAACATCCGCGATCGTTCTTTGCGCGACATATGGGCCGGTTCATCCGCCTTCAACAAATTCCGCGGTGAAGACTGGATGCAGGAGCCCTGCCGCTCCTGCGAGCGCCGCGCCGAAGACTTCGGCGGCTGTCGCTGCCAGGCCTTGCTGCTCGCCGGCGATGCGGCGGCTACCGATCCCGTCTGCTCGCTCGCTCCAGCGCACCATTTGGTCCAGCAAATCCAGTCGCAGTCTCCAGATAACGTCGTCACGACAGGAAGTCTCGTAGAGAGCTGGAATTACCGCCCTAACCCTTCCAGGGTCTAGCGGCGCGGCGTCCCCATCTGGCGCAATAGTCGGCCGCCCGTTATCATGACACCGAGTCTTCGCTGCGCAGTCCGTAGAACTATGTTGCAGAAAAGAATCGACGACCAGCCCACCATCTCGCGCCAGAACATGCGCGAGGCGGAGGATATCTTTCTGAAGCACCTCCGCCGTGTCGGCCTCAAGCAGACCGAGCAGCGCAATACGATTCTGCGCACCTTCCTGGAAACTCGCGAGCACCTTTCCACGGACGAACTCCACCGTCTGGTCAAAAAGAAGGACCCACACATCGGTTTCACGACCGTTTATCGCACGCTCAAATTGCTTGCCGGGTGTGGCCTTGCCAGCGAAGTTTCTTTCCACGACGGCATTGCCCGCTACGAGCACCAGTACAATCGCCGCAGCCATCACCATATGGTCTGCACCGAATGCGGCACGTCGGTCGAGTTTTTCTCTCCTGAAGTCGGCGAGCTCGAGCAGCAGATCGGGCGCAGGCACCATTTCGTGACGACACGCCACACGTTCCAGATCTACGGCATCTGCGAAGAGTGCAGGAAAAAGAACGATGGGCGCGGGATCATCTAGTCCCCCAATTTCGCCGCCGGCGGAGATTCTCTGTCCCCGCTGCAACAGTTCCATGCCTGCGACCGCCGCCTTCTGTCCCGGATGCGGCCGCTCGATGAAGGCGCTTTCTTCCGGCGAGAAAATGGCTGCGGCGATGGGCTACTGCACCTTCCTTCCGGCTGCGCTTCTGCTCTTTCTGCCGGCGTTCCGCAAGAGCACCTTTGTCCGCTTCCATGCGTGGCAGAGTGTCCTGCTGTGGGGACTCTTTTTCATCGCATCGCTGGTTGCGATTCTTCTTTCCAATTTCGTCGGCGCGATTGCTCTTCTGCTGATCGGCATCCTCGCGTCGCTCGCTATGTTTTTTCTGTGGATCGTTCTCCTCGTTAAAGCCTGGCAGGGCGAGCGTTTTGAGCTGCCGGTCTTCGGCGCTCTTGCCGGACGTTTACGTTAGACATTCTTTTTCCCATCGTTCAAAATAGAAGGTTTACCAATCATTAGGAGACCTCATTGAGCAATCATCCGCGCGTTAAGATCAGCGCTCTCGGCACCTATGTCCCACCCCGGTTGTTAACCAACGCCGACCTCGAGAAGATGGTCGATACCACCGACCAGTGGATCATGGAACGAGTCGGCATCAAGGAGCGCCACCTCGTCGATAAAGGCGTTGCCGCCAGCGACTTGGCGGTGGAGGCGGTGAAGAACCTCCTCGCTTCGCATCCGTTTGACCTGCAAGAGGTCGACCTCATCGTCGTGGGCACGGTCACGCCCGACATGATGTATCCCTCGACCGCCTGCCTGGTGCAGCACAAACTGGGCATCCAGAACACCTGGGGTTTCGACGTTTCCGCCGGATGCTCGGGCTTCCTGTACGCGCTCAACACGGGCGTGAAGTTCGTCGAGTCGGGACAATATAAGAAGGTGCTGGTCATCGGCTCGGACGTGAACTCGTCGATGACCGACTTCACCGACCGGGCGGTGTGCATCATCTTCGGCGACGGCGCCGGAGCGGTTCTGCTCGAGCCGGTTACGGAATCTGACGGCGACGTCGGGATCATCGATCACGTCGCGCAGGTGGAGGGCATGGGCGGAGAGTACCTGTACATGCCCGGAGGCGGAAGCCTGAATCCGGCCTCGCATGAGACGGTCGACCAGAAGATGCACTACATCCACCAGGACGGCAAGCAGGTGTTCAAGTACGCCGTGAAGAAGATGTCGGAGATGACGGAACGCGTCCTGGAGCGGAACAAACTTACCGGCCACGATGTGGACTGCTTCATCTCGCACCAGGCGAATCGCCGCATCATCACGGCGACTGCCGATCGTCTGGACATGCCGATGGAGAAGGTCATCATCAACATCGACCGCTTCGGCAATACGACCGCGGGCACGATTCCTCTCGCCATGCAGACCGCAATCGAAGATGGCAAGCTGAAGAAGGGCGATACGCTGCTGCTTGCCGCTGTGGGTGCGGGATTTACGTCTGGGGCGACGCTGTTGAAATGGGCCTACTGAGGCTCTCAACTCCAAGATCTCAGCTCCCAGGAAAGCCACCATCAGCTTTGCTGAGAGCCGAGAGCTGACAGCTGAGACCTTACTTTTCTGCCATCGCTTCCACCAGCGACTCAAAAATCTTGTAGCCGTCGACGCAGCCCAGTTCCGGCTCGGCGGAACGTTCGGGGTGCGGCATCATGCCGAGGACGTTGCGTCCGGGACTGCAGATGCCAGCGATATTTTCCAGCGAACCGTTCGGATTCGCTTCCGGTGTGACTTCGCCTTGCTCATTCACATAGCGGAAGACGATGCGGTTGTTGCGCTTGAGTTCGGCGAGCGTCTGCTCATCACAAAAATAATTGCCTTCCATGTGGCCGATGGGGATGGTCAGCACTTCTCCCTGGCGGCAGGCATTGGTGAACGGCGTATCGATATTTTCGACACGCACGTACACCGGCTTACACACGTACTTCAGGCCGACGTTGCGCATGAGGGCGCCGGGGAGCAGTCCGGACTCGCAGAGGATCTGGAAGCCGTTGCAGATGCCGATGACCAGGCCGCCGGCGGCGGCGAACTTGCGCACCGACTCCATGACAGGCGAGAACTTGGCGATGGCGCCGGTGCGGAGATAGTCGCCATAGGCGAAGCCTCCCGGGACGATGATGGCGTCGCAGTTCTCAAGGTCGGCCGAGTCGTGCCACAGGAAGGTCACGGGCTGCTTGGCGACCTGCTGGATGGTCCAGTAGGCATCGTGATCGCAGTTGGAACCGGGAAAAATAATGACGCCGAATTTCATCAGGGTCCTCGCGTTTACTCTCTGGTTAAGGGGGTACCCTCCCCCCTCCCCCTTCCCGAGCTAAAATATCGGGAATCAACAGCTTAGCCTGTACATTCCGGGCAAAATCTTGAGCCCGTTGGGGGTTACAGCTAAAATCTTGAGCCGGCGGGAGTTAGCCCACCAATTCTCAATGATCCTGTGTCGTGATACCTCATGGTGACAAGGGGAGGGAAGTGGGGTCAAGGGAAAAGTGCAGTCGGGCTAGCGATGAAAGTACAGCCGAGATCTAACGCATAAACCACAGACGTCACGGGGTCACGATTCAACCCCTCACCGCGGCGGACGCGGGGGCCACGAAGGGGGCGTCTCACTGGTGATTGGAAACCCCCGGCGTTGGAAATCTCCAGTTTGCCGGTGCGATCTTCGAGATTGACTATTTTGTCTATAATAGCTAACATAGCCACAGTTGGAGCAGGCCATGGCAACCACCGGGCAAGCCCGCGCGATGGTGACGGCGACCGCCGCCAAGAACCAGTTTGGACAACTGCTGGAGAAGGCGATGCGGGGCGAGGTGGTCGTCATCACCAGGCACGACGCTCCCAAGGCCGTGCTCATCTCCATGGACGAATACACGTCCCTGGCCGGCGCGGCGGAATCCAGGATCAGCAGCCTGAGCGCCGAATTCGACGCCATGCTGATGCGCATGCAACGTCCGGGGGCGCGCCAGGCGATGCATGGCGCCTTCCACGCGTCGGCAAAAGAGCTGGGCAAAGCGGCGGTAAGAGCCGCGCGCAAACGTGTCTGAACCTTCCCGGACGAAACCTCCGCGGACCAAGCCTTCTCGGACCGATCCTCCTGCGATCCACTCTCCGCGGACTTCCCGCATCTACGTTCTGGCGGGAACCAATGGCGCGGGCAAGAGCAGCCTGATGGGAGCGATGCTGCTCGCAAGCGGCACGGAGTACTTCAATCCCGACGCGGCGGCGCGGAACATTCTCGAAGCCAGTCCGGGTATTTCGCAAGAGCAGGCGAACAGCGCCGCCTGGCACGAGGGCAAGCGGCTGCTGGAACGGGCGATCGCCGAGCGGCTCGACTTTGCCTTCGAAACCACGCTGGGCGGGAAGACGATTGCGGGGCTTCTGGAGCGGGCGCTCGAAGAGGGAATCGAAGTGCGAATCTGGTATGTGGGGCTGGAAGGTGTGGAACGACACATCGCGCGGGTGCGGGCGCGGGTGGCGCAGGGCGGGCACGACATTCCAGAAGCCAAGATTCGCGAGAGATATGTGGAGAGCCGGCTGAGCCTGATCCGGCTGCTGCCGCGGCTGACCGAGCTGCTCGTCTACGACAACAGCAAAGAAGCCAATCCCCTGAGCGGGCAGGCGCCGGAGCCGATGCTGATTCTGCATGTGGTGCAGGGAAGAGTGCGGACGATGTGTGAACTGGCACAGGTGCCGGAGTGGGCAAAGGCGATCGTGGCGACGGCGCTGCGGTAGTTTTTCACCACGGAGACACGAGGCATGGAGGGGACGGGGCACCCGACGACAAGGACGGGGGACCCGACAAAGGGTGGGGCAGCCGATTCGCGATGATCGAATTGGTGGAAGAGCGGCCCTCGAGGGCCGCGTTTCGGGGCTCGTCGGTGTCGGCCTTCAGGCGCGGTGGTCGTTCTCACCCGGGGCTAAAGCCCCTCGCATGTGGACCTCTGACGCCGGCCTAAAGGCCGGCTCTTCCACCAAAACCCGTCTTAACCCGATGACAAGCGCTTCCTTGATGGTCAGATCCCACCCTTCGCACAGAACGCGAAGGGTGGGGCAGCCTCCTAAGAGTGAGCGAAGAAAGTCAAGGGTGAGCCCGCACGCCGACGGTTTCTCGTCGTAGTGTACGTGGTCCAAGAAAACCCCCGTCCTGTCGCTGCAAAGAACGCAGCGACAAGAACGGGGCACTCGGCCGACACGGTTATCGAATCGGGCACTCTGTTACGGTGTGATTTCGTAGACGGTGCCGCGGTAGTATTCACCACCGTCCGTCGTCGTGCCGTAGAGGTTCCCGGCCTTATCGAATGTCAGGCCGCTCATTGGATTGCAGCCGTCGCCGTTGTATAAGTCGAAGCTATAGAGGACGTTGTAATTCCACTTGGTGCTCTGCGTCTTGCCCGGCGAGAGCTTGAAGACCGTGCCGCAGTTGGAATCGGGCAGGCCTCCTTTATAGGTGGTTCCGTAGAGATTGCCGGCGGCATCGGCGGTCAGACCTGCCATCGGCGTCCATCCCTCTTCACTGCCAGTGGTGAAGGAGTGCAGGATCGTGGTCCGCCAGCGATCGGAGTTCGGTTCGATTTCTGTGAGCCGATAGACGGCGCCGCCACCGCCTGTGCCACCGGTTGACGTCGTACCGTATATGGTCCGCACACCGTCAACGTATAAAGTGAGCAGATCACCGATGGGCGAGTATCCTGCCTTGCCATCGGTTGTGAAGTTGTGCATGCTGACCAATCCCTTCACGGGATCCAACCTGTAGACGTTGCCCTTGGCTTTTGTACCTCCGGAGAAAGTGGTGCCGTAGCCCCAGAGGTTGAAGGCACTCAAGGGTTGGTTTCCCTTCTTTGCTGAGAATGAATGGAATTGAAACGAGTCTCCGGACGTATCCATGGAGAAGACCGTACCCTGACCATTGGAACCGCCGCCTTTGGTTGTTCCCCATAACCAGCCGCTGCGGTAGGTCAAAGTTGTTTCGGGGTCGCATCCGTCTGCGCCGTAAAAATAGTGGAGAATGGTGAAAGTGCCGGTGGCGGACAGCATGAAGACCGAGCTGCATGCCTCACTGGGGCCGTGCACGTAGCTGCCGGTACCGTAGAGGTTGCCGGCTTCATCCATGACTAGCCCCCCGATCGGTGCCGCAGCTTCTGTATCGTGCAGGTCAAATTCGTGCAGAACGCGGAAATTCCAGGCGCTTTGCGAGGGAGTGAGTTGAAAGATCGTGCCTTCGTTCCATTCACCCCACGCTGCAACTCCGTAGAGATTGCCATATTGGTCAACAATGACGCCTGCGAACGGACTTCCAGCGTCTCGGTAGCCGGTGAAAGAGTGAATTGTCTGGTAGCTCGCGGCTTCAGCACCGATCGCTGAAATGAGTAGAAGAGTGCACACTAGGATTGCTTTTGCTCGCATGATTCTTTCTCCTAGGCAGAGATTGCAGAGAGAGACCTGGAAGGGTGTCGAGCAATCTGCGGTTCGACTTTACTGACGAACGTTCAGCGCGCGCAGTGACCTGGGTATCTGCTGTATGTGATCAGGGCGGGGCCGGGGCACTCGGCCATTCCCGCTCTTGGCTAAAGACGAGCCCCTTCGAAGCAGCTCGATCAGAGACCCGGCGCAGGATGGGAAGCAGGTTCGGTTCAGTCCAGTGTGAGCTTGTACAGATTGTCGCGGTTGTCGTGAGCTACCCCGCGCAGGGCGCGTTCTTCGTGCTCAGTTCCGGAGACGTAGATTTCCACGTGGAGCACGGTGCCGCGGTTTCCGGTTGCGGTCGTCCGCGCATAGTACTTGGTCCCGAGCACGTGAGCGACGTAATAGCCCGAGCCGAACACGGTGTCCCAGTCGGACTGCATGGGCGAAGTGGCCGCATCTTTGGCGTCGGTTTTCCCGGGGGCGTCCGTTTTTCCGGGAACCTCGCCCCTCTTGACGATGGTCCAGTGCCCCTTGCAGACCTCGCCGTCGGGCAGAGTGACGATCAGATCGTGAGGTGTAACTCCGTAGGTGATCTTAGCCGTTGGGACCGGCAGTGGAGTTTGCGACATGAGCGGCCCCTGCACGGGATAGAAATGAGCCTTGGCTGCGCAGCCGAGCATCAGGGCCGTAGTTAGCAAAATGGCCGTGGTTAGCAAAATAGCGGCGAGTGTCTTCTTCAAGGAAGTAACCCTCCTACTCGTAAGAATCGTGGTGACGGGCGTCGGGATGTCCGTCGGCGCGTTATCAGCGACAACCAGGGTAAGGGCAGTGCAGTTCCGAAGGAAGTGGCGGGCCAGGGAAGTCCCTGACCGGGCCCAAGATGAGGTTTCAGCGGACCTCCGGCCGTGCTACAATTTCGACCCACTTGGCGCCCCCCGCAACAAATCCACACGAAAGGTGATCCATGAAGAAAGTAATCCTCGCGCTACTGGTGTCGGCAATGTTCACAAACTGGGCACAGGCGGCGACCGTGCTGAAATGGAAGAACGGGTGGGGCAGCCTCACTGAACCGCTCGATTTCAAGAAGAGCAAGGTTACGTATTCGATCAATGCGGCCAAGCGGACGATGACGGTGTCCTACAAGCTGGTGGGCGCGACACCGAACAAGCTCTATGGCGTAGGGCTTGGGATCTTCTGCACGACGTTCCCCAGCACGTTTGGCCAATTTCCAACCCAATACCTGGTCAGCGGAAACTGCACTTCGTTCACCTTTCAGGGAGTTACAAAGACGGCGGCGGGAGTCGCCTTCGGCGTGGTGTTGACCGATATCAACGGCAGCGGGTCGTTATCTGTCACGGTTGGACCGATTGCGCCGGGTACGTACCAGGTTGAATTCGCAGCGTCGGACGGTGTCTTTTTCGGATGCGGCGGGACCGGAGCCACCGACTTTCAGTCTCCGGGACCGGTGTTTGGAGATGCCACAACTATAACTATTCCGTAGAAGAACTGCCGGGTGCGCCACGCATTCGTGTTGCTTGCGGTGGGCGGCGCACCTGCATTCCAGCGGCGAAGATTCTTCAGCGACAGATCGAGAGCGCGCTGCACCTGCCCGAATGTGCCACATGAAGTGCCATGCCCTCCACCGGATGGGCCATTTACTTGGCTGGGGACACTTCTTATTCTGGCGCTACCCCACGACGCAACGCGCACGAGAGAGATACTCCCAGGAGCGCGTGTGCGGCCGCGAAAAAAATTACCAGCCATGGTGGTGGAAAGACCTCATTTCGTGTACCGCTGTCCGTATTGCGTGCTGGGCGGAGATTTCCGTCCGCTGATGGCGCGCACCGACGGCCGCTTCTATTGCATTCAGTGCGGACACACCGCTTCCCCGCGAGAGTTGACCTATGTGTGCTCGTGTGCGCAATGTGTGCGCGTGAGCCACGCTGCCGTGCGACTGGAACAACGACGAGCGCGGTAAGGCGCGATGTCCGGTTTTCGGACGGCCTAATCTTTGCGCTGTGGGCGCGTCGAAGTCTTCTCCTTAAGGAACGGGACACCGGGCCGCGGGGTATCCACTTCGGGTAGTTTTGGAGACGGGCCAATCAGGAGAGGTGTCATGCCTATTTTTGATGAGCGACATACATCCCTGGCAGAAGCATATGCGAAAGCGGATGACTATCTGGAACGGTATTGGGAAACAGATGGTCCGGATCGAGAAGGTTTGCTGAACGAAGGCGCGCAGATTCTGTGCAAGTCGCTCAGCGAAATTGCGTCGGATGAAAAATTCTGGCGGGCGCTGGACGAGGCGGCAGCCTGGGTCGAAAGCGAGGGCCGGTTCGAGCGAGAGGTGGCACCGGTGCTGCGAGACCTTGACACCTTGATGAGCCTGGAAAGGAAGGTGCTGAGGGAACGAGGCCTGTCGCAACGCAAAGTCGAAAGGCTCCTGACCGAGGTGCTGACGGGAGCGAGCCTGAGCAAGCCGAATCCAGGGATCCTCCGCCGTTTGAGGAAACCGCTCATGTCGGCGAGCAAAGCCATCTGCAAAGGGCCGAAGAAGAGCTGGGGAGCGACGTTGAGGTGGGCCGCGGTCGTTTCCAACGGCGTGCTGGCGGCGGGCGGATTAGGACTCGTCGTCATCAACGGCGTGTCGACTACGCTCACACTTGGGATGTCCTACGGTTCCATCCTGACGGGCGCCACCGTGGCGGTGGGGCGGCTCGAAGCGATCGACAAAATCCTGGAAGAAGGCGAAGGCTGAGCAGAGCAACGACCCCGCTCCGAGTGCTCCTCCGTCGCCAGGCAAACGTTCTCAGGAAGCCGCGCTTGTGCCACGGGCGCCTGACGGAGTAACATGCTCGACCCAGTGGGATGGGTGGGTGCAATCGTCAGACGGGGTTTGCCAAGTTACCGATGGGTTTCGTCTCTCAAATAGCCGACTCTCGTGGTGTGCGGGCGTTGCTTTGTGCGGCGCTCGTGGCTTGCGTTTTGATCGTGGTGGTCGCACCCAGCATCGACCTGTTGCCAACCGTCCTGCGGGTACCGCGCGTCAACTCGTCCCTGTTCATTCCATTGGCTGCGTTTGCGCTCATGGCGTTGTTGCGCACGACCGACGCCGGTCCCGGTGAAAATGTTGCATTTCGCCCCACCACACTTCAGCTCTTTTCCTCTCTTGTTCCCGGCACTTGCGAGCTACGCTGCTGAGATCCTGCCACCGAATCGCTGTGTCAGCTGTGCTCTGAAGCGATCGTCAACCGTCTGAGAGCAACGTCCGCGGGCCCCCAGCTGGGGCGTCGGACGCCCTATTCCCGAGGGGAGGGAATCGCATGCCAGTTAAAGTCTATGAATTCGGATGCTTCCGGCTCGATCTGCGAGAACGGCAGTTGGCACGTGACGGCTGCCTGATCCCGCTGCGTGGAAAGGTACTGGATACGCTGGGCGTCCTGGTGCAGAACGCCGGAAAACTTCTGCGCAAAGATGAGCTCATGAAGATCATCTGGACGGACAGAACCGTCGAAGAAAACAATCTTGAGCACAATCTATCGGTTCTGCGCAAGGTGCTGGCGCAGGGCAACGGGGAATGCAAGTTTATTGAGACGGTCCCGAGGTATGGCTACCGGTTCGTCGCCGAGGTACGCGCCATCAGCGAGACTACGGCGAATTTTGCGCCTCCGCAGCGAAGAGCAGGGGATAAAAGCGAGGCCGGGCAGGAATCCTGAATTTTTCCTGAAAAATGTCCTCCATCTCTTGACGCTCCATCCATCCCGTATCACGATGGCACAACTCCCTCCTGTCGAGTCGGCTTGGGGCAGGCTCGATTGGTCAGTCACAGAATCTTTCCTACGGGCCTTGGGTCCGTTTGAAAACCAAACAACGTACGTCAGCCTGTGCGCAGGCGCACGCATTGGTGTGTCCGAAGGCTGAAGACGGGTGAGGATCTCGGCATCTTCAGGCAGGAGAGGCCTCACGCAATCAAGGCGCGCAACACATGAATAGGAGAGTCTCTCATGCTTAAGAAGTTGACCCTTGCGATCGTGATCGTAACTGTTTCGTCGCTCGCTTTTGCCCAACAACGCACACAGCAGGAGGCGGCAACGAGTGCGCCGACCACTACCACCTGTTCCTACAGCTACAGTTCCGGGCCCAGCCCGACCTTTACCCGTTACTGTTTGAGCGCCAACGGCAACATCGTTCAATTCGACAGCCCGTCTGGCTTCGAGTTCATCAATGCAGGAGTCGTCCACGAAGGTTACGGTTTCTGCGACTTCAACGGAGGGCCCACGGCATACTATGACTACGCCGACGTCGACAGCGGCAATTGGGGACCGACGACGGTGTCAGCGCCGAATGCGACGACTCGTAAGTTTGTTCGGACGACGAGCGATGGCATTTGGCAACTCACCCAGACGATCAAACAGGGCAAAGCGACAGCGACGAGCCCAGGATCAGTGTCGGTTACGATGACGCTGAAGAATCTCACCGCTATTAACCGAACGGTATACCTGCTTCGGGCGGCAGACGTAGACGCGAATGGAACGACGTTGGATGACGAAGTCGACTTCACCTGGAACTCAGCGTGGGGATCCGATCCTGGCTTCAGCTACGGACTGGGCCTCACCACCAATACGTTCAGCTTCTCACACGAGGGATACACACAGAGTGTCTACTCCGGCCCGGATCCCTGCAACTTCTTTGCAAACCTGAACAGTACACCGTTTGTCGGAGACGGCTCCATCGGGCACATTTACGCGATCACGGTGCCGAAAGGTTCGACCAAGACCGTGAAGATGACGTATAAGCCAATCTAAGTGCCTGCGGTCTCCTCCTGGGAAGCGGTCCACTTGTGACTCGCAACGATCACGAGTGGGCCGCCTTTTTTGCCGGCATCGGCGGGCTTGCTGGTTCCACGTCGCCACGCCCGCGTGGCGCCGCAACATTCCGAATCGTGGGAATCCGGGTCCTTCCTATTTCGCGGGAATCAGCACCGTTACCGCCGCCACGCATTTCCATGTGCCATCGATCTTGACCCAGGTGTCGACGAAACGCTCGCGGTTGAGATACTTCTTGCCTTTGTCTACGCCTTTGCTGCGGAAGACGCCGACGACGACGCCCGAATCACCGTAAACCTCGACGGAACTCTGTTCGGTGACAGCCTGCGCGGGAGGATGGTAGTCGGGCGCCTTGAGGCTGTCGAGGAATTCGCGTTTCGTCTGGATGCTGCCGTCGATGTCAACGGAGACGAAGCTCTCGGCGAGGAGAAGGTCGAGCGCCCTAGTGTCTTTCGTTTCGAGGGCGCGGTTCCAGGAGTTATCCAGAGCCTGAATATGCGCGGCTTCGTCGGCCCGGTGACCCTGCTGGGCGGGTGCCAGGTGCGAGCCGAGCAGGAGCAGAGCTGCGGCGGAGAAGGTGCCGACTGTTCTTCGGAGAAAGTATGACGGAGCAGACGGATACATAGCGGCGATCCGCTGGATCGACACGAAAGCCTCCCTGCACGACCGGGATTCAGTGTGTCTCAGGATAGGTCGAGTGCGCCGGAATGACGAGGGAAATCTGGCTGCCCCCAGGCGCGGGTAATGATGCAGATGATTCCTACTTCTTTCGCGCTTCGGCCTCAGCCAACCAGCCGCGGCGAAGTCTCTCGGGCGGAATGCTGGAGAGGTAGGGCTTGATGTCGAGGATGGGAGTGCCGTCGAGCATGTCGACACCGCGTACGTGGAGATCTGCGCCGTCGCGACGAAGGAGTTCGACGGTGGTGAAGCCGATCGGGTTTGGACGATAGGGCGAGCGAGTTGCGAAGACACCGTGCTGACGATTGTCGGAAGGAGGCGCGCCGAGCAGTTCGAATCCGTCGGAGCGATCGAATTCCCAGAGGACGATGAGATGGGAGAAGCCCTCGATATCCTGCAGGCCGGGAGCGAATTCTGGAAGGATTCTCAAAATACCTTCGGCTTCGTGCTTTGCGCCAAGGCCCTTGGGGATATCGGTAGTGGATTTATAAGGGCTGATGACGTGTCCGATGGGACGAGAAGTGAACATGAGCGGACCTCAGAGAAAACGAGGCGGGCAGGACTGCCCGCCCCATTCTTAGTACTTCACGATGGCAGAGAAGGACTTCGGGTCGAGCGAAGCGCCGCCTACCAGGGCACCGTCGATTTCCGCTTCAGACATCAGGGCCTTGGCATTTTCCGGCTTGACGGACCCTCCGTAGAGAATGCGCAACTGGGCGGCGAATTCGTCGCCGAAGGCCTTGGCGGCTTCGCCGCGGATGATGGCGTG
>Ga0335069_10001867_pt1 | contig 33184 bp, 30 predicted proteins | sample Lox_Sample_11_FD_206714 | JGI IMG/M metagenome (GOLD analysis project Ga0335069, IMG submission 206714) | Soil microbial communities from Loxahatchee National Wildlife Refuge, Florida, United States - Lox_Sample_1.1 | ecosystem: Environmental > Terrestrial > Soil > Wetlands | place: USA...
GGTTGCTCGGAACTCGAAGCCCGAGGCTCGTAGCTGTGTTCTTGGCATTTCCCGCCTTCTCAGTAAAATGAGTAATGGTCACTCTCCCCGACATCCAGGCAGCTTTGGGCCGGATTCGCAGTTCTATCTATCTTTCTCCCTGCGCGCGCTCCGAGCACTTTTCGCAATCGACGGCCAATCACGTTTATCTCAAGCTCGATAACCTGCAGCGCACCGGCGCCTTCAAAGAGCGCGGAGCCCTGAACAAACTGCTCTCCCTGACCGCCGAAGAGCGCGGACGCGGCGTGATTGCAGCCTCGGCCGGAAACCATGCTCAGGGCGTGGCGTATCACGCGGGCAAGCTGGGGATCCGCGCCCAGATCGTCATGCCGCTGAGCACGCCGCTCATCAAGGTTTCGTCGACGCGCGGCTATGGCGCCGATGTCATCCTGCACGGCGCCAACTACGACGAAGCCTGCGAAGAGGCCCTTCGGCGCAGCAAAGAAGGCTCGATCACGTTCGTTCATCCGTTCGACGATGACACCGTCATCGCCGGCCAGGGGACGATCGGGCTGGAAATCATGCAGCAGGTGCCCGACGTGGAAGCCGTGATCGTGCCCATTGGCGGCGGCGGCCTGATCGGCGGCATCGCCTGCGCGGTCAAGGAATCGAACCCGAAAGTACAGGTATTCGGCGTGCAGCCGTCGCGGCTGCCCTCGATGAAAGTCGCCGTGGCCGAGGGCAAGCCGGTCACGATCAATGCCGCTTCGACGATTGCGGACGGCATCGCCGTACGGCGATCCGGCGACCGCACGCTGCCCCTGGTCCAGAAATACGTGGACGATATCGTGACCGTCGAAGAAGAAGAAATCGCCAATGCCATTCTGTTGCTGCTGGAGCGCGAGAAGACTCTGGCCGAAGGCGCAGGCGCGGCCGCGATCGCGGCACTGGTCAACCGCAAACTGTCTCTGATCGAAAAGAAAGTCGCCGTGCTCGTCTGCGGGGGCAACATCGATGTCACGCTGCTCTCGCGCATCATCGAACGCGGTTTAGTCAAAGACGGACGCCTCGTCCGCCTCCGCGTGCATCTCGGCGATTTCCCCGGCGCGCTGCACCGCCTCACCGGGATTCTGACCCAGCATCGCGCCAACATCGTCGAGACCGACTACGACCGCGCCTACCATGGCGTGAACCTGGGCGAGACGGCCATCGAAATCACGATGGAAACCCGCGGCCCGGATCACATCGCCGAGATCATTTCGGCGCTGGGCGCTGGTGGGTACACGCACGAAAGAGTGTTGTAGGAGTCAGTCAACTGGTGCAGTCGCCGGTGTACAGCAGTTGCTCAACGCAGGGCGTAATGCGGCTGAGGAGGACATGACGATAGAACTCACAAAGAACGAACTCGGAATTATCAACAACGCCCTGAACGAGGTCTGTAACGGCATTGATCTTGAAGGCGAGTTCGAAACGCGCATGGGTTGCACATTGCAGGAGGCACGTGACGTTCTGGCGAAGATTCACTCCCTCGTTTCGAGTCCATGAGTGTAAATCGCTGTTATCGACAACTATGATGGAAGGTGAGGGGAGAGCTACTAATGAAGCGGCTTCTTCTGCCTGTCGGCTGCATCGCAATCCTCGCAGTATTGGCAGTCGCTTACGGTGTATCGGCGTACTCGTGGAGCACAAGTCATATAGGAGTGTCGCTCATCGAAGGGAATGGCGGCCACCAAGCGATGCTTCAGAATACAGGGATTCTCCCGGTCAAGGTGGTCGGTTGCGAATTCATATCGGATACGAATGAACGCAATCTCTTTGTTGTCGGCGACGTAATACAACGAGAGCTCCCAAATATCGTTATTGTCGGCGATGTGGTACAACGAGGGTCTCCAAGCGAAATTTGGGAAAACGTGCTTGTCCGTAACGGATGCGAAGGCGGCAAATCCAGAACGCAACTGCTGTGGCCTCACCAGCGAATTTACTCGTCGCCGTTCTTCGCGAACGTCGGAATTGGCAGAGCATTCCAGCATCAAGACATCGTTCGATTCCTCTTGTTTCCTCATGGCAACAATCGCGAGCTGGACACACTTAGCAGTGAGCCGTTTAGGGTCGACAATGTTGGAAAACTGCCTTAACGCCCTTGCGATGTCGACCGCCCTAGTACTCGTTTGTTGATGAGAAATCGCCATCTCACGAACTGCTGGGGAATAGTGGTCGTTTGCCAAAGCCTACTCGAACTGCTTCCTGACCGCTTCAACTCCTTCAATTCCCCATATCCGGCGGCTACACGCACGAGAGGGTGCTGTAAGAGTCAGCCAACGCGACCCCTACACTTCCTGCACGACTGGCTCTGTTACCGCTTCCCGTTTCCCCAGGAACTCAAGCACCTTGCTGGCTACGAGAGTGGGCTGTGCCAGAACGAGGTCGTGTCCGGCGCCGGGAATGATCTCTGTCTTGACCTGCGGAGCGACCCGGTGGAGTCGCGCGACGGCCGCTTTCGCGGAGTAGATTTTCTCGTTCTCCCCAACCAGGAACAGGCAAGGCACGCCGAAGTTTTGCCACCCCTTGTCATCGAGGGTGGTTGGCCAATCCGGGGCGGGCAGGGCAAAGTGGCGCCAGGACATCTTCAGGTCGGTGATGGTCTCTGCGAGTCGCGCCCGGCAGGCGTCGCCTCGTTCCGCGTCGCGAAACAACCAGTGGATCATTCGACGGAAAGGGCCCCCGCCCATGCCCGGTACAGGTATGCACAGGAGCGCCATTCGGGCGAAGAAGCCGAATGAAAATGGGAGCACGAAGCCGCCCGGAGCCACCAGCACCACGTTCTGGAGCCGGCGGGGAAATCGGACCGCATACTGGCCGGCGAGCAAGCCGCCATACGAGATGCCCATCAGCCTGAGCGGCCCTTCCGGCGCCAGCACCGCGAAGACCTCGTCCAGCCAACGAACGAGATCGTCCGGCTTCAGCTTCTCGCGACGACTTACGCTGAGCCCGGCGTCACCCAAAATGTCCAGGACATAGACACGGTGGTGGGCCGACAGTGCCGCGACACAGTCGCTCCACATCAGCGAAGTCGCCCGCGCGCCGGGCAGCAGAACCAGCGGAGGGTCCGTGACGCGCCCGCTGGCGCGAACCAAAGTCGTCCCGGATGGAGTGTCGAGCATCATGGTCTCGCACGCAACCGGCCACGCCTTGACCCTTTCCGTGTAGTAGGCCTGGTACTCGGACTTGGATCGTTCGGATTTGAACGGATAGAAGGGCTGTCTCGTCATTGCGTGGTCGCCGCTCATCGAAGACCGCCCAATCCTGCAGGTAAGGCAAGGACCCGCAAGAAATTGTCATCCCGAACCGTCCGCAGCCGAAGGCGAGGACGAGCGAGGGATCTGCAGTTGATAGCGCCGATGAGCGGCACCCTGAGAAAAATAGTGTCTCGAAAGAACGCGGTCTTCCCCGTGACGCCAGACACAAGGATGAGTGATTGTCCCTGGGACGCGAACCGATTACGACCGCGCCTACCACGGCGTGAACCTGGGCGAAACGGCTATCGAAATCACCATGGAAACCCGCGGCCCGGATCACATTGCCGAGATCATCTCGGCGCTGGGCGCGGGGGGATAGGCACGAGAGGGTGCTGCGAGAATCAGTCGATTGGGTGTAATGGTCCGCCTGCGAAGTTGCGGGCGCAAAGAGTAATTGCGGCTGAAGCGTCACTCTTACCTCAAAGTCAGCGAGTGCAATCGCCTGGTCTGAGTAAGTATCATTCTGCAAGAACTGTTTCGCTCATGCGTTCCGGATTTCGGGAGGTCATCGTGACGATACGCCTGATATTGATTCGCGCGGTGGGTGTTCTTGTCGCAACCGCTAGCTTGCTTGCTGCCCCTGTTCACTCAAAGGAAGAATTCTCACTTTCTGTCGCGTTGAAAGCAGAATATGACCCTAAGCTCACTGTATGTACACTAGTGCGCACTGATAAGCCCTTTTACGTCGTCTTGACGAATGGAAGGACGAACACCATTCTTTCCGGCAAGCTCCAAGAGCCGAAACAGCAGGTTTTCACGCTTGAATTGGCCGTCTCTCAAGGCAACACCCAACACGGTTGGATTTACGACAACGGCGTCTACGAACCGAAATTGGGGGTGGCTGTGGGCCGACCGATAATCGTCCGGACCCAAAATCATCCGACAAACTACGAACGCGAAATTGTTGTGACACGTGACCCTTGTCCCACTCTTGACGATGATGTTTCGCGGTAGTTGGCGAAAAACTCCGATTGCACCAAACTCGCTGAGCAGATAGCGGACGGGTGCCTACTCAAACTGCTTCCTGAACCTCTCCAGCTGATCTTTCAATTCCCCCATCTCCCTTTGCAGCGACGCCACTTCTTCCTCTAGCCGCGCAATGCGCTCTGCATCGGCTGAATTCACGGACGTCGTCGCGCTCTCCGTCGGCAAAGCCTCGGTCACCACGACATCCCCGCCGAAGAGCTGCGCCCAGCGCGACTCCTTCGTCCCCGGTTGACGCGGCAGCACCTTGACCAACGACGGCTCGCGCTGTCCCAACTTCTGCAGGGCCGACTGCACGTCATCGAGCGATTCAAAGCGAAACATACGCTCGGTCCGGCCGCGCAGTTCACCGGGTGTCTGCGGACCACGCAGCAAAAGCACGCATACGACTGCGATCTCCGGACGCGTGAAGTTGAACACTTCCTGCAGCCGATGCTCGTACTTGCTGACGCGGCTGTCGGCGCCGCTGGCCGGGCCCGCCATCCGCCGCTCCTGCAGCGCGCTGAGTGCGTCGCGTACCAAGTCTTCGTCCAGTTGCATCACCGGCTCGCGATTCGACTTCTGATTGCACGCATTCACCAGCGCATTCAGCGACAGCGGATAGTACTCGGGCGTCGTGATGTCCTTTTCGACGAGAGCACCGAGCACACGTATTTCGACGGGAGTGAGCGAGAGTTCCATAGCAGTTCGTTGAGATTGTAAAGCGAGAGGCTCTCAGCTTTCAGCTTTCAGCCATCAGCTTTCAGCCGTCAGCCGGCAATGGATTTTTCAATCCATGTCATCCTGAGCGGAGTCGAAGGACCCCTACCCGAAAAACACCCTTCATCATCCGCGCTACACTGTTGAAGAACTGAATGCTGATTGCTGAGTTCTGAATGCTGAAACACGTCATCCTTCTCTGCCTCACCCTCGCGGCGAGCGCCCAAACGAAACCGGCTCCCGGCTCCAGGCCAGAAGCGACTGCGGATACGACTTACCGCAACGCCTCTTTTGCTTTCCGCTTTCGCATCCCCTATGGCTGGGTGGATCGCACGAAGGAAATGCAAAGCGACTTCGACGTCGCCAAAGGAGAAGTGCTGCTCGCCGTTTTCGAGCGTCCTCCGCAAGCCGCCGGAGACTCCGTCAACTTTGCTGTCGTAATTGCGGACGAGCCTGTCCCCGCTGATCCCGCGCTCAAGACCGCCGCGGACTACCTCGGTCCTCTAACCGAAATGACCACCGCGAAAGGATTCAAGGCCGAAGGAGATCCGTCAGAAGTGACGATTGATTCCAGGCGGCTCGTGCGCGCAGACTTCTCGAAAGCGCTGAGCGAAAAAGTCACCATACACCAGACCACGCTGGTGATGCTCGCCAAGGGGAAGATCGTGTCGTTTACCTTCATCGCGGATAGCGCCGAGGGGATCGACGATCTCATCGAACGGCTCCAATTTTCATTCGCGAAAATGCCCGGGAAATAGTCGCGAGGTGCGGAAATTCATCCAGCCGCAATTGACTCCAAAAGTACCTCTCTAACCACAACAAAAATCATGGGTTAGAAGCGGAATTCGGCCTCCAAAAGGTCGCCGCTTATGCTAAAATAGCAATATCTCTGGCGGCGGCTAACTAGCAGAAATTTCAATAGTTTGAGGTCGCCCGATCAGTCGCGGAAGCGGTCCCCCAGCTGGAGCGCTCGATCCGGGTACCCAACGGGCCGAATTTGGCCTGGCGGGAGGACGATCCGGCTGTTTTCCACGGAGTCAAATGGCCACGAAAGAACTGCATACCCCCATCAACGACAAGAACAAAAACGGTAACGCTGACTACACTGCCGAGTCGATCAAAGTCCTCGGCGGCATGGAAGCGGTGCGCAAGCGCCCCGCCATGTACATCGGCTCGACGGGCGAACTCGGCCTTCATCATCTGGTCTACGAAGTCGTCGACAACTCGGTCGACGAAGCGCTTGCCGGCTTCGCCGACAAAATCGACGTCACCATTCACCTCGACAATTCCATCACCGTCGTGGATAACGGCCGCGGCATTCCCGTCGACGATATGGTGATCGATGGCGAAAAAGTTTCCGCCGCGCAAGTCGTGATGACCAAGCTCCACGCCGGCGGCAAGTTTGACAGTTCGACGTACAAAGTTTCTGGCGGACTGCACGGTGTCGGCGTGAGCTGCGTAAACGCGCTCAGCCATGAACTCGAACTCGAAATCTGGCGCGACGGCCACACCTGGGAACAGACCTACTCGAAAGGCGAGCCGACCAGCAAGCTAAAGAAAACCGGCGCTGCCAAGGTCAAGACGGGCACCAAGGTTCATTTCACGCCCGATCGCGAAATCTTCACTGTCCTGGAATACAACTTCGATACGCTTTCGCAGCGCCTGCGTGAGCTGGCTTTCCTGAACAAGGGACTTACGATCACGCTTACCGACGAGCGCCAGACCGACTCGAAGACCAACGAACCCAAGCGCGTCGAATTCAAGTACAACGGTGGCATCGCCGAGTTCATCAAGCACTTGAATCGCGGAAAGTCGGTTCTGCACGACAAGCCGATCTATATGGAAGACGAGCGCAGCGGCGTGCGCATGGAGATCGGCCTCCAGTACAACGACGGCTACTCGGAAGCGGTTTTCAGCTTCGCCAATAACATCAACACCGTCGACGGCGGCACGCACCTCTCCGGCTTCCGCATGGCGCTGACGCGCACCATCAATTACGCCGGCCAGCAGATGGGCCTGTTCAAGGACGTGAAAGAAAACCTGAGCGGCGACGACGTGCGCGAGGGACTGGTCGCCGTGATCAGCGTGAAGCTTTCGCAGCCGCAGTTCGAAGGTCAGACCAAGGGCAAACTGAATTCCGATATTGCGGGCATCGTCCAGGCATTCATTAACGAGCGGCTCGGCGCATTCTTCGAGCAGAACACGACGGTCGCGCGCAAGATCATCAACAAAGCAATCGACGCCGCCCGTGCTCGCGAGGCTGCCCGCAAGGCTCGCGACCTGACACGCCGTAAAGGCGCTCTGGATGGCGGCGGACTGCCCGGCAAGCTGGCCGACTGCTCCGAACGCGATCCCAACCGCTGCGAACTGTTCCTGGTCGAGGGCGAATCCGCAGGCGGAACCGCGAAACAGGGCCGTGACCGCCGCTTCCAGGCGATCCTGCCGTTGAAGGGCAAGATTCTTAACGTCGAGAAGGCGCGCTACGACAAGATGCTGGCGCACGAAGAAATCCGCGCCATGATCACCGCGCTCGGCACTGGCATCGCAAAAGACGACTTCGATCCCGCCAAGTTGCGCTATGCGAAAGTCATTTTGATGACCGACGCCGACGTCGACGGCTCGCACATCCGCACACTGCTGCTGACGTTCTTCTTCCGCCACATGCAGGAGCTGATCAAGCGCAACAACGTGTACATCGCCCAGCCGCCGCTGTTCGGCATTAAGAAGGGTAAGTCGCACCAGTACATCAAGAACGAGCACGAATTCGTAAAAGTAATGGTGAAACGTGCTTCAGAAGGCCTGGTGGTTCGGTACGGAGAAGGTGCGGCCAAGCTGGAAGGCGCAGCACTGACGAAATTCATCACCGTGCTCAATGATTATCTCGGGTTCTTCGACAAGCTCAACAAGCGTCTGCGCGAAGAAAAGATCACCGAACTGCTGCCCAAGCTTGATTTGGCAAAGCGCGCCGATTTTGAAGGCGACAAGAAAGAAGCTCCGAAGAAGGTCGAGAAGCTCGAGAAAGAACTCAAACGCTTCGCTAAAGAACTGGGTCTCAAGAGTGTCGAGTCGTTTTTTGACGAAGAGCACAACCTGTGGGAAGTGAAGTTCGTGAACTCGCAGGGCGCTGAGCACGTCATCAACTGGGAACTGGCCTCGACGCCGGAAGGCCGCCAGCTCATCTCGAAGTACAAGCAGATCGCCGAGTACCTGGAGCCACCGTTCGTCGTCGAGGCCGTGGTGAAAGGCGGATCGAACGGCAAGAATGGCGATGGCGAAGAACTGAGCGACGCCGAACTGGCCGAGGCCGAGAAAGCCCAGAAAAAGACGGGCAAGGTCCCTGCGAAGCGGGCGCTGAAAGAACAGGAAGTCGTCGAGAAGAATACTGCGCGCGAGCTCTTTGACTACGTCCTCAACGAAGGCAAGAAAGAGTACACCGTGCAGCGCTACAAGGGCCTCGGCGAAATGACCGCCGAGCAGCTCTGGGAGACCACGATGGATCCCGAGCGGCGCACGCTGCTCTCGGTGAAGCTCGAAGACCTGGCCGAGACCGAAACCATCTTCAGCACGCTGATGGGCGAAGATGTCGAAGCGCGCCGCAAGTTCATCGAAGACAATGCGCTCGACGTGAAGAACCTGGACATCTAGTGCTCATGAGCGCGGGCGGCCGTCCTCGTCCGGCTTTCGTCTTTTCTGCGCAGGGCAGGACTGGAATGGACCTTTTGCAATGACGAACGACGAGTCGCTGATTCGCGCCTTGATCGATGCCCAAGGCGCCGCCTGGAACCGCGGAGACGCCGAAGCCTACGCGGAGCGCTTCCGCGCTGATGGCACATTCACCAATGTTCTGGGAGACAACTACCAGGGCAAGGAGGCCTTCGAGGAACGCCATGCAGAGATCTTCCGGGGAATCTACCGCGGCAGCACCGTGAAGATGCCGATTCGCCGGATCTACTTCGTCCGGCCGGATGTGGCGATTGTCGATATCGACGCCGAACTCTCTGGGTTCAGCAAGGTGCCGCCCGGCATCGGCGCACCCGATGGGATCGTTCGTGCCAGCCTGCTGCAGGTCCTGATTAAAGAGCAAGAAGAATGGACGATTGCTGCGTACCACAACGTAGATGTGAAGCCTCGGCCCCCGATGCATTAGGAAGTCGCATGTGCGGATTGCAGGGCTTCGCGGTTTCGTGTCCCTTCTCGGCCCGCCACCACCATTTAGAATGACCTCGCATTCATGTACTTCCTCTACAGCGCGCTGCTGGGCCTGTTCTTGTTCGTGACGCTCCCCTACTGGCTGGCGCAAATGATGCGTCACGGCAAGTACCGTGCCGGCTTGAGCCAGCGCCTTGGCGCGGTTCCGGCACACATCGCCGGAGTGCGGGGCAAGCCTGTCGTCTGGGTGCATGCCGTATCGGTGGGCGAAGTTGTCGCTTCCGCTGGCGTGGTTGCAGCACTCCAAAAACAACTTCCCGGCCACCGCATCGTCGTTTCGACCACCACCGGTACAGGGCAGAAACTTGCCGCCCGCTGCTTTGCCACAGAAAATACGTTCTACTTTCCGCTCGACTTTGCTTTTGCCATCCGGCCATATCTTGCCGCGCTGCAACCGGAGCTGATTGTCATCGCCGAAACCGAGTTCTGGCCCAACTTTCTGCGGCTGGCGAGGGGCAGGGGTGCGCGCATAGCGGTGGTCAACAGCCGCGTGTCTGACCGCTCACTGCCTGGCTACAAGCGCCTTCGCTTCTGGTTTCGAAGAATTCTGAACAACATCGATCTCTTCCTCGCACAGACGGAAGACGACCGCCGTCGGTTGATCGAAATAGGGGCCAGCGAAGAGCGAGCCTCCGTTTCCGGCAACCTGAAATTCGACGTCGCTCCGCCTCCACTTCCTCCGATCGTGGCCAGCCTGCGCGAGGGCATTCAGCAGTCCGAAGCTGGACCTGTGCTCGTGTGCGGCAGCACGCTCGATGAGGAAGAAGGCTCCCTCCTCTCTGCATTTCGCAACGTTCTGGCCAATCATCCGAGAGCGGTGCTGATCCTGGCGCCGCGCCATCCCGAGCGTTTCACTCGCGTCGCTGAACTCGTCGAGCAACTCGGATTCCGGCTGCTCCGGCGTTCGTTGTGGGGCGGCGAACCCCTTGGCGGTGCCGTTTTCCTCGTGGATACGATCGGCGAACTGGCCGCGCTCTACTCGCTCGCGACCGTGGCCTTCGTGGGCGGAAGCCTGGTTCCGCGCGGCGGGCACAATATTCTTGAGCCGGCGCTTTACGGTGTTCCCGTCGTGACCGGCAACCACTACGAGAACTTTCGCGAGATCGTGAATTTCTTTCTCAGCCGACATGCCGTTCGCGTCGTCGGGCTTGCCGAACTTCCGCTCGTCTTCATGGAACTGATCGACAGCCCAATGGCGCGCGAGGCCCTCGGCCGCAATGCGCTGGCCGCACTCGAATCTCAACGGGGGGCTACGGACCGGACGGTAACGGCGCTCGTCGAATTGATCGGCAGGAATCGCGCATGAATCCGCTCACTGCGATCTACGGTGCCGGCACGGCCATGCGAAATTCACTCTTCGATCGCCACGTTCTGCGCGCGCGCCGCCTTGCGAAGCCCGTCGTAAGTGTCGGGAACCTCTCCACCGGAGGATCCGGCAAGACTCCCTTTGTCATCGCTCTCGGAGAACTGCTCCAAGAACGCCGCATTCCGTTTGACGTACTGTCGCGCGGCTATCGCAGAAAAACCAAAGGCGTGTTCGTCGTCGACCCGAGTGGTGGCGCGGCCGATTTCGGTGATGAACCGCTGCTGATTGCACGCCGCCTGGGAGTCCCGGTTGTGGTCGGCGAGAGCCGTTATGAAGCCGGCCGCGTAGCCGAACAGAAATTCGCGACTGAGCTGCACTTGCTCGACGATGGTTACCAGCATCGCTCGCTTGCCCGGGACTTTGACATCGTGCTTCTGAGCGCAGAAGATCTCGACGATCGGCTGCTGCCGCTGGGCCGTTTGCGGGAGCCGGTCTCTGCACTTGCACGGGCCGATGCAGTCCTCATCCCCGACGATCTCGACATGGCCCCTCTTGCGGTCCGGAACAAGCTGATTTGGCGAATGAGCCGTGCCCTCGAACTGTCCGACCCTCCCGTGAAGCCGGTGGTTTTTTGTGGAATCGCCAAACCGCAGCGATTCTTCGCGCAAGTACGGGCGGCGGGAATTACACCAGCAGCCGAGATCGTTTTCGGCGACCATCACGCCTACGATATGGATGAGGTGCAAGCTATCCGCCGTGCTGCTCTCGATCACGACGCTGGCGGATTTGTGACCACGGAAAAAGATCTGGTCAATCTCGGAGAGCAGCGCTCCGCTCTCCATCCGTTGTCCCTCGCAGTCCTGCGCCTGACTCTCGAGCGTCCCACTGACGTTCTCGATACTATTCTCGCGAGAATTACGGAACGAAAGCCGTGCTCGTGAGAAAATCTTAGGTTCCCTATGCCCAAGCACGCCAAAGAGAACGACCGCCTGCGGAAGATCGTCGAGGCGTTCCCTAAAACAACGGTCACCGTCCTCGGCGATCTCGTTGCCGACGAATTCGTTTTTGGGGAGATCTCCCGCGTCTCCCGTGAAGCGCCGGTTCTTATTCTCCGGCATCGGGACCGCGAGATCGTGCCCGGCGGCGGGGCGAACGCGATCTACAACCTTGCCGATCTTGGCGTGAATGTGTTGCCTGTTGGCGTAGTGGGTGACGACGAAGCAGGCCGTTTACTGCTGCGCGCGTTCCGCCACAAGCGAATCCCCGTCAGCGGCGTGCTCAAGGATAAGAGCTACATGACAGTCACGAAGACGCGGATTCTTGCGGGCTTCGCTCACACCGCCGGCCAGCAGGTCGTGCGCCTTGATCGGGAGCCTGCGGAAGGTCCGAATGCGCACCTTCGCCGCGAACTCATCCTCTCCACCCGCGAGTACGCACGCGCCTCCGACGCGCTGCTGGTTTCCGACTATGGTTACGGAGCGGCCACCCCGGCATTGTTGAATTCCATCCGAGAAAAGCGCTCGCTGGAGAAGGTACCTGTAATGCTCGACTCTCGCCACCGCATGCTGCAATACGTGGGTATTACAGCGGCGACACCCAACGAAGCGGAGGTCGAGGAGATTCTCAACATCAAAATTGGCGATGACTGGGAGCGGCTGGTCGCGGCCGGGGAGCAGATTGTTGGCGAAATGAAACTGGAATCCCTGTTGATCACGCGCGGCAAAGATGGTCTGGTTGCCTTCCCGCGCCGTCACAAGGCAATCGACATCCCGATTTTCGGCAGCGACGAGGTGGCCGACGTGACTGGAGCCGGCGATACCGTAATCGCGACTTTCACCGCAGCCTTGGCGGCTGGCGCCGACACCGAAGAAGCGGCTCACCTCGCCAACTACGCCGGGGGCGTGGTCGTTATGAAACGCGGCACCGCCACCGTAACCCAACAGGAATTGCTGGAGGCTCTCGACAAGGCTCCGCCTTCGACGCGACCGCATTGAGCACCACTGCGCCAGCCAAGATTCTTTCCCGCGAGCAACTCCGCAACCGCGTTGTGGAGTGGCGTCGCAGCGGAGAACACGTCACCCTCGCCAACGGTTGCTTTGACTTGCTTCATGTGGGACACGTGCGGTATCTCCATGCCGCCCGCGAACTTGGCGGCAAGCTGGTGGTCGCGGTGAATTCCGATGCATCCGTAAGGGCATTGAAGGGAACAGGCCGCCCGCTGATGCCCGCTGAAGAGCGCGCGGAGATTCTTGCTGCGCTCGCCGACGTCGATGCTGTGGTGATTTTTCCCGAGAACGATGTACGCGCCATCATCCGCGAGATCCGGCCCGACGTTCACGCGAAAGGCACCGACTACACCATTGACAGCGTTCCCGAGCGCACCGAAGTCGAGGCATGCGGTGGTCGCGTCGCCATCGTCGGTGACCCCAAGGACCACTCAGCGACTGAGATCATCCGCTCGCGGCTGACTCGGCGTACGACGTGAGGCGCGATGACGTCTGACGCGACCGCTTCCAATCGAGGCTTGCAGAGAATCCTCATCGTGCGCCTGAGCGCCATGGGTGACATCATTCACGCTCTGCCTGCCGTCACCGCGATTCGGCACGCTTTCCCCCATGCCACTCTGGGTTGGATCCTTGAAGATCGGTGGGCCGAGTTGTTATGCACTCTACGATACCCGCGGTCCGGCGTGCGTTCTCCGCAGCGGCCCCTGGTCGACCGCATTCATACGGTGAACACGTCGGCATGGCGGCGTTCGCTGATGTCGCTCAACACCTGGCAGCAGATTGCCGTCGGCTTGAGCGAACTGCGCGGCTTGCGCTACGAAGCGGCGATCGATTTTCAGGGCGCGGTTCGCGCCGCCCTTCTCGCGCGATGGTCGGGAGCAAGAGTCGTCTACGGTGATGTTCAGCCGCGCGAAAACGCGGCCAGCATGTGGTATTCGCGACAGGTGGCCGCTAAGGGCGCGCACGTGATCGAACACGCGCTCTCGCTGGCGGAAGCGGTCACCGGGCGGCGAATGCAGCCGCCCCTAGTGCAACTCCCGGTTGATCCCGATGCCGAAGAGAAGATTTCCGCGCAGATTGGAACGGAGCGTGATTTCGTGATTCTCAATCCGGGCGCTGGCTGGGGCGCGAAGCAATGGCCTGCCGAGCGATTTGGAGCCGTTGCGAGCGAACTTGCGAAGGACGGACTGCGCTCACTGGTCAATTTTGGCCCGGGCGAAGAGGGCCTTGCCGCATCCGTGCAAGCAGCGAGCGCCGGGAGAGCGCACAAGATTTCCTGTTCCGTCTCCGAATTGATCGCCCTTACTCGTCGCGCACGCCTGTTTGTCGGTGGCGATACCGGACCGATGCATCTCGCCGCTGCCTTGCAGGTGCCCGTGGTTGCAATCTTCGGCCCCACAAATCCGGCGCGAAACGGCCCGTTTGGAACACAATCGATCGTGCTGCGGAGTTCCAACAGCGTGACGAGCCATGCCCGTCTTCGTGAGCCGGAAGAAGGACTGTTGCAGATCAGCCCTGAAGAGGTAGTTTCGGCATCACGCCAATTGCTGCAGGCCTCTCACTCGTGAAGCCGTACAATCGGTGCAACGCGTTACAAAGCAGTTGTCCCGGAGACTCCACTGAACTCGACCAACGGTCAATCTGGCGATACGGCTCGCTTCCTTGAGACTTGGTCGCGCGTAGCGCGACGGGTCCGCATACCGCTCAGTTTTGCCCTGGGAGTGGCGTATGTCTGGCTGGCTCGTCCTACGCGAATGTCGATTCTGGCCGGAGGTCTGATCCTGATTCCCGGCCTTCTGCTCCGCGGCCTGGCTGCCGGCCACGTCCAGAAAGACCGGCAACTCACTACGAGTGGACCTTATGCCTACACTCGCAATCCTCTCTATCTGGGATCGTTGATCCTGGCAGGGGGGTTTGCTTTGGCCGCGCGTAGCCCTGTCATTCTCGGCCTGCTGTTCCTCATGTTTGCCGCGATCTACGTTCCCGTCATTGCCGGCGAGGAGCGTTACCTGCACGAGACGTTTCCAGAATATGCGGACTATGCGCGTCACGTGTCGCGTTTCTGGCTGCGTTTAACTCCGTACGGCAACCAGCAAGGAGACTTCTCGCCCGCGCTCTATTGGAAGCATCGTGAGTACAACGCAATCCTCGGATGCATAGTCGTGCTTGCCATTCTCTGTGTGAAGTTATTCGTGAATTTCAGCCGCTGATCCTAGCCTCCACGAGCGCGAGCGCTTCTGCCTGAAGGTTCGGCTCATGTCCGAACCCCGACAGCCAGTGGACGTCCGGTTCGCGCCGGAACCAGGTCATCTGCCGCTTGGCATAGTTGCGATGCGCTTGCTGTGCCGCCTCCAGCGCTCTCTGTTTCGTGATGTCGCCGCGAACCACCTGCATGGCCTCCTTGTAGCCGAGCGATCCGAGGGCCCGCGCCTGATCGCCATACTTTTTCCACAGTCGCCGCGTCTCCTCGACAAGCCCTTGCTGGAACATCGCCGCGGCGCGCTGATTGATCCGCGCATACAGGGCATCCCGCTGTGGATTGAGCCCGAGTCGCAGGACGCGAAACCCGCGCAGAGGATCGCGCCCCGCTTGCAACAGCTCCGTTATCGGTCGGCGCGACATCAGGCAGACTTCAATCGCGCGGATCAGTTTCGGCACATCGTTGGCGTGAATGCGACACGCGGCGATGGGATCCAGCCGTTTCAGGATGCGATGCAGCCGTTCACCGCCGCCTTGAGCAGCTCTTTGGCGCATTTTTGCGCGCAGACCTTCCGACCTCTCCGGCCCGGCAAACAGGCCCTCCAGCAAAGCTCGAAGATAGAGCCCCGTGCCTCCACTGACGATCGGCAAGTGTTCGCGGTGCTCGATTTCGCAGAGAACCGCCCGCGCCCGGCGTGCATATTCTCCGGCCGTTACGGTAGCGGTGGGCTCCACGCTGTCGACGAGGTGATGCGGAATTTCGGCGCGTTCGGCTGCATTCGGCTTCGCCGTACCGACTTCAAACTCCCGGTACATTGCCACCGAATCACAATTGACGATTTCTCCACGGAAATGCCGAGCGAGGAAGAGCGACAGGGCAGTCTTCCCGCTCGCGGTAGGGCCGAGCACCACGACGGTCAGAGGTTCCGAGCGCAACAACGTCAGCGAACGCTCCAATTGATGTACGCCCAATAGCGGACGATGGTGAGAATCAGCAGCACGACAGCGATGACCAGCAGGCCGGTGGCTTCTGCGGCATAAGCACTGTGATGGTGCCGCTGTTGTCCATCGACAGGCTGCTTGATGGGAACGGGATCGGCCACACGGTCATTGTAATCCTGTTCCTGGTTAGCTCCGGCGCGAATGCTCGAGTCCAACGGGCGAGTACGATACACTAGCGTCCGCGCAGTCATGCCGACGTCCCAACCCAGCAGCGAAGCCAAACTACTGCGATTCGGCGTTTTCGAAGTTAACCTGGCCGCGGGAGAACTGCGCAAGAACGGCGGCCGCCTGCGACTGCAGGAACAGCCGTTTCAGGTGCTTGCGGTGCTGCTCGAGAATGCCGGCCACGTCGTCACGCGCGATGACCTTCGGCAGAAGATCTGGCCGTCCGACACTTTTGTCGATTTTGATCACAGCCTGAACACAGCCGTGAACAAAATCCGCGAGGCGCTCGGAGATTCCGCTTCCAGCCCCCGCTTCATTGAGACCCTCGCCCGGCGCGGCTATCGCTTCATCGCCCCTGTGGGCGAGTTGGAGACGAGTCCGGCCAAGGTCGCGGAATCGGCCGCCGTTCGTTCCATTGCCGCGGAGCCTGCGCTTCATCCTGAACTGCACGTTCCTATTCCTCATCGCGGCGCGATCCGTGTGCTTTTCTCCCTGATTCAGGTGATGTATCTGGCTTTCTACGTCAGCGCGCTTTACCATCTGCGCGGTGTCGATCGAGTGGCCAGTGATTCGCTGCCCGATTGGGCAGCGATCGTAATCGTGATCGCCGTGCTGATCACTGGCGCGGTCGGCATTCCTTTCCGGTTCTACCTGTTGTCGTCAGTGGCGTTCGATTTCCGCAAACTCGGGGACACGTTCCGGCGCCTTTTCCCTTTCCTCCTGGCCCTGGACGAACTCTGGGCCATCGCCCCGTTTCTGCTGTTGCCCAAAATTGGCCTCGGACTGGCACTGGCGGCAACCGCGGCTCTCCTGTACGTCCCGTTCTCCGAGAGAACTCTCGTGCGCCTGGCCTATTGAGTTCTGAGAGAAACCGAAAGCTTTGTCCTTATCGTGCAAAGGGCATCGAAGGTCGTTATGGCGTCATCGTGAGAAACAGCATTGGCGCTTTGCAGTCAATGCCGGGGGCATGCAGGAAATAGGCAGCGGCTCCCACCGACGGCACATCGACCGCAAGAGTGCGCATCGCCACAAGTCGTGCCGAAGAATCCCCGGCCACGCTCGAAGGCGGCCTAAATGCACCCGCGCCTAAGTCAAAAACTGCGGGAATGGTGCGGGCTGCAAGCTTCTCGCCCGGATGTGCGCCGACGGCACGTATCTTCTGCGGATCCTGGTCATGACAGCTTGCCGGGTCGTCGGGAAAATCGACATACAGCTTCAAGCTCAAGTACTGATTCAATTCGGCGAATCCCAGCCGGGAACTGGTATTGCACGCATCCAACGGATCGTCTGCTTCGATCGGTTCGATTCGGAACTGGATCATTGGGGTATCGACCAGCAGAGGCAGCTGGTCGAAATTGCCGTTGTCAGGAATACCCGCTAGGGAGAACCCACTTAGACTACTCACGGTGTAGCGCAGCGATACAGACGTGACATAGTTCTGTTCAGTCGAAGCGTCCGGAGGATAGGTCGCACCGATGCGGCTGCGAATCCGCTGGGCGGCGGCATAGGCCTCCGGCTTGGGCAAGCGGATCACGTAGCGCCCTGTTTGGCCGTCGAGCGCCCTTTGCAGGCTCTTCGCTTCGATCTTGGTTTGGGCAAAGCTGGCGTCGAGAGGAACCGTCGCTGGGGTCTCGTGATCGGGCACGGACAATTCGTACATTCCCGATGCCAGACCGCTGCTCCTGGAAGCGCCAACGGTGAGATCACGGTGATTCTTGGTCTTCGGCGCGAGGGCAAGAACCATGCTGTCGTCCTTGGGATCGGCCACCAGGGCCCACGGTCCTTCGAAGATGACGAAAACCCTTTCTGCACCGGGTGCGGGCAAAGCCGGCGCAGCGATGCGTTTCGACTGGTTGCACGCGACCAGCAAGGTCAGTACGAGCAGAACAAACCGAATTGTGAAGCGCGCCGTGATCGGCCCTTCATGGTTCATGGGTGACCGTCCTCCCTGAAAGTTGGAGTTGATTAAGCCGATGCCGTGAAGCGAATGAAACCCTCTGTCCGTTTATGGCCGCCCGTAGGAGGCGAATGCTGACCAGTAGTAGGGATGAACAGTACGAGGGTCAGACAGCATCTTTCTGGAATTCGAACGGATTGCGTCTGCTGCCGATTGACCGGATAAAACACTTCGATAGAACTCCTCCACCAGGGCCCGTGCCTGTATTGAGTCCACGGCCCAGCGGCTTGCCACAACATGCGGGACACCGGCGCGCAAGAGCGCTTCGACAACGCTGCTGAAGCCGCCGGACCCGCCACTCCCGGACGCGGTGCTGCACGCGGACAGGACTACCAACTGCAGGTTCGGCAGCTTGACCCTGCCCAGGACATTTGCGTCCAGGAGTTGTGGGAGATCATTTGTTCCGTCTGCGGCGGCTAACATCAGGCCGGCTCGATCGGGCGTGAGCAGTGAGTGTCCGGCAAAATGGAACAACGCGGCTGCCGGTATCTCGTCCTTCACTGCGCTCAGTGTCGCGTCTTTGCCCCTGAGAACCCTTGCTCCAGGAAACCACCTGGCGACTCTGTCCGTTTCTGCGGTGATATCGGGCAAAGGAATAAGACCATCGGCGGGCGATGAAGCAGTGCTGCCAACGACCAGGGCTGGCGAATTCGGCGTGATCGAACCCGCGTCCTGCAGCCCCGCGTCCGAGGCGCGCCCAAGTGAGTAGACCATCGGCCAACGTTCAATCAGATAGCGGCCATTTCCATCCAGAAGCGCCTCAAACGGCACCTGCGCCAGCACTCCATCCGTTTCGATGATCAGGGTGCGGCCTGGCTCCAGAGATTGCTCCACCGGTGCGAGAAGCTCGTGATACAGGCTTTGAGCATCTCGTCGCAATGCGCTTAGTTCGGATCGTGGATCGGCAGCCAGATCGTGGAACCTGGAGGCCAGTTCCCTCAGATCCTCAGGCGATCCCTCAATCCACCGAGCGGTGACACCACGGTTGTCATAAACCCAAATGGCCACACCGTCAGGCAGCACGCCATATGCAACCACGGTTTCGCGTGCAAGCAACGGGAGCCGAGAGCCAAATGAGACACTGCGTACTGCTGTCGAAGTAGCCCGGGATGCATCAACTAAGGCACGACCCATGGAAGATGCTTGCTGTACAGCACCCAAGTACTGCTCGTAGATCTCCAGGGATTCCTGGACGCGTCCCTGCATCAATGCAGCCTCAGCAAGGGCCCGATAGACCGGGCCGGCTTCCCTGGTCCAGTGTCCTCGATCCGCTCCTGGACTCAAGGATGCTTCCCCCTGTTGAACGAGGAGCAAGGCGGGGTAGAGAGCCTGTTCCGCACCCGCCGCCAGGTGCATCTTTAGCTTCAGCTCTCCTAGTGTCGAGTAAAACATTCGCCCAAGATAAGTGTTGGAAAGCGAGCGAATTTCGGCCTGAATTGATTCTAGGCGAGAGATAGCTTCCTCAAAGTGCTTCTCTCGTGTTTCCAGTTGCGCAGTCTGAATTTCGATTTCGAGAACATCACTTCTGCTCGCTCCTGTGCGTGGCGCTAGCGCAAACAGCCGTGACGCCTCCGCATAATTCCGTTCGGCGATTTCAAACTGGCGTGCTTGTGTGGCCGCATGAGCAAGGGCTTCATGGGTCATGGCGCGTTGCAGGAGGTCCGGATCCGTCTCGATGAGCGCGGCTGCCTCGCGAAGAACCGCCACCTGCAAGTGGGGTTGGTCCGCGCTTTCCGCGGCTGAAGAGACCCCTGTATAGAGGCCGAAAGCGCGCAAAGCTGGCAACTGGCTCTCCCAATATAGGCGCAATCCCGTGTTGACCAACTGCAACCCGCCCTTCCGATCGCCCATGGCCCGCTGGTCATCCGATGTGAAGAGCAGTGCGCGGAGATACAGACCACGGTACCCGTTAGCCAATGCCAGAGCTGCAGCACGGTCTGCATTTCGCTGGTCCTCGCCAATGTCGCCCAAGAGAAGGGAGCAAACTGCGGTCTCGAGTCTCAACTGAATCTGGAGCCACGGATAGGAATACGTCTCCGCCTCTGTCAGCGCGGCAATAGCCTGGTCTCGGCAGTCCTCGCTCTGACGGTTGAGGTGAGCGGCAAACGTACGTTCGAAAGCAGCGCGCAACGCCCCGCCTACATTGTGCGAAGCGCGAAACAACGACTCGGCACGCGCAGCCTGAAGGACGGTGACCTCGTAATGCCCGGCATCGTTGGCTTGAATTGCACCGGCCAGGGCTGCCACGGCTTGCGGGAAATTGGCGGCGGAAGAACCGCGAAGGACGTCGGCGAGCCAGCGGTCGCTATGTTCCTGGCCGCTCAGATCCGCCAAAAAAAAAAGCGCACCTCGGGCTGCCGGATCGGCGGCCTTACTCGCCTCGGGGTAAGCCTTGGGAAGCCATACGGCCGCCGCTTCGTGCAGATATTCCTCAATACGTCGATCGATTTCCGCGCGACCAGCCGTCTCGCGCGCTCGCTCGACCAACGCTGATGGACTCAACAACGGCTCCGAATGGCTGCGGTCGTGTTGCTCGAGCTTCGCCCGTACCGCATCAAACCTCTTGCGCGCTTCGTCCGACCAATTGGAATCAGGATCCAACTGGAGATATCGTTGCCAGTCCTCGAGGGCCTGGTGGAACAGGAATTGGTGTTCCGAGACGATCGCACGATTGAAGAGGCCCACGGGATCGTCGGGCTTGAGAGCGAGTGCCTTGCTCAGGTTCTCGTAAGCCTCTGGGAGTAGGCCCTGCTGGAATTCAGCCGTGGCCAGGTCAATTAGGATCTCCGGAGACTTGGGCGAGAGTTGCAGCGCCCGCTCCAGCGAATCCGCTGCAGATGCGTATTTCCCGTCTAGCAGATCGGCTTGGCCCTTCGCGTGAAGCCATCGGGAATCAGACGAATGGGGCCGTGGCCGCGCGGCGAGGAGCACTTCCGCGGTAATCAGAGTCACCGGACGATCCACCAGCGATTCAGACGCGCCGCGCTCGGCCGTCATTTCGCCATGGGCCGCCCGAGCCATTCTCAACTCGACAGTACGCCGGTCCGAGTACGCCTTCGCTAACAAACGTTGCGCCAGTTCCACCTGCACAAGCGGGAACCCTATCCAATAGCCGGCCGCTGCGATTAGCAGAAAAGCTCCCGTCACGAAAGCCAGGCGCGGTGCGGTTCCCCAACTGCGCCGCCAGCTACTGGTGCCGGCCTCGGGAGTACTCTTGGCGGCTAATTTTCGCGCCAGTTTGTGCTGCCATTGCGGGCTGGCACTGTCTAACCTAGCGATCAGATCGGTCTCGGACGTTGTCGTCTCATCATGGAGGTCCGATACGGCGTCGCGCAGCAGCGAACGGCAATGGTCGCATCCGCTAACGTGCTCCAGGAACGGCTGCGCCTGCTCGAGTGGCATTTCTCCACCCGCAAGTCGATACCAGACGGAAGGTTCCGGACAATCTAGATGATGATCGTCTCGACCGGGCTCAACGTTGTTCAAGTCGCCCCTCAAGCCGGCTCCTACTCTGTTCTACGACAGCTGCCTCTTCGGATCGCTGCGCCTTGGTCTCCTAATCCGGGTGATCCGGCGTCCAAACTTAAGAACGACTCTTGCGCTCTAAACCCTTCACGGAGTCGTACCCATATGATTTTGGATCATGAGCGTCATTCTTCGCAGTGTGCTCTCAACCCCTTTCGTATTTAGACCGATGGAAGGGATCGAGGCAATTGCGCTCGCGGTCATGCCTTCACGGTTATGAAGCCAGAAAATGGTGCGATTCCGAATTAGTTGTTCTCCCTGAAACAGCTTGCACAAAAGCTCGTCGATCTGACGCAACAGGATCCGATCCTCGATCGCAACCGGACTATGCCGGCGTGCCGTTGGCACATCAATCCATATCTGTTCCGAGATGGGTTCCGTCTTATTCTCGTTGCGCTTGCGTGCTCTTCGAAATTTAAAGTGATCCAGCACGACGCTGGCCGCGACCGAGGCTAGATATCCAAAAATGGAATCCTTGTGCCGCGATTGGAAGCGCCTCAAGACCAGGCAGTCATCGCCGCACAGTTTCAGAAATGTTTCCTGGATGAGATCGTCGAGCAAGTACCGGGGGGGCGGCACAAAGCGGCGCGCGGTTCGGAGCACTGTTCGCGCAATCATTGGCTGAAAACGTTTTACGAATTCTTCCCATGCCGCCTCATCGCCACTGTTGGCGCAGACCGCAACCAGTTCTTCCGACGAAAGCGATGTGTAGCCGGACGTCAAAGTCTCCACCCTTCAAGGGGCGGATTTTACAGCATTTGTGTGAAAGTGTTGCAAAGATAGGAACAGCGTTCGAACGACCTATCCCAGCAGTTTCGCTGCGTCCTTCGCATGATAGGTCAGGATGATGCTAGCCCCCGCCCGCCGGATGCAGAGCAGCGATTCCATCAGCACTCGCTCGCGATCGATCCACTGATTGCGCGCAGCGGCCTCGATCATGGCGTATTCTCCAGACACCTGATAAGCGGCGAGTGGGAGATCGAAGCGGTCCCGCGCCGCAGCAATCACATCGAGGTACGGCATGGCCGGCTTGACCATGATCATGTCCGCGCCTTCCTCGATGTCGAGCTCGATCTCGCGCATCGCTTCGCGGATGTTTCCCGGGTCCATCTGGTAGGAGCGCCGGTCTCCGAACTGCGGGGCGGAATCGGCCGCCTCCCGGAACGGTCCATAGAAGCCCGAGGCGAACTTGGCAGCGTAAGAAAGAATCGGAGTGTTATGGTGGCCAGCCTCGTCGAGCCCCTTGCGAATGGCCGCCACGCGTCCATCCATCATGTCGGAGGGCGCAATAATGTCCACGCCCGCTTTTGCCAGGGAGACTGCGGTGCGGGAAAGTAGTTCCAGGCTGGCATCGTTGACAATCTCGTATTCCTCTGTCGCCGGGGGCGCTGCCCCTGCGGCACCTAGCGACCGCTCCGGCGCCTTCACGATGCCGCAGTGTCCATGCGACATGTATTCGCACAGGCAGACATCCCCCATGATCACCAGGTCTGGGAGTTCGCGCTTGATCGCTCGAGCCGCGCGTTGCACGATTCCATCCTCAGACCATGCTCCTGTGGCAACCTCGTCTTTCTTCTCTGGTAATCCGAAAAGAATGACCGATCGGATCCCCAAGGTGTAAGTTTGCCGGGCTTCTCGGACTGCTTCGTCCACAGAGAGATTGCAGACCCCGGGCATGGAACGCACTTCCTTGCGAACGCCTTCGCCCGGGCAAACAAACATGGGATAAACCAGCGATTCGGGCGTAAGCCGCGTCTCCCGCACCAGAGAGCGCAAGGCTTCCGTGCGCCGGGTCCGGCGCATACGGGTCATTGGAAAGGCCATTGGTAAATTGTAGCAGCCAAAGGGCTAACGGCACACTGCCTGCCGTAGCCTGGCTGGCAGCTGAGACTGGTTACTATAGTAACGTCTGGTAATCACAGAGAGACCTAAACATAACCATCAGAAATTCATATCATGCAAGGACATGCCTACGCGCTGGCTATCCTCGCTTCTCTGTGGACTTGCCCTGGTCTTGTTCTTCGCGTTGGCGCCAATCGCCTATCCGGACCCTAATTTTCGCTACCTGATCGGCGATCTCGTTCCACTAACGGTGGCCACAGCGACAGTTGTGCTCACCACGAGAAACACTCTCGCGAGTCGTGGTCATACCCGGCTTTTTTGGGGCCTCATGACCACGAGCTTGGTGATGTGGTGGTTCAACATGGCGGGTTGGGCCTGGTTCGAAGTTGGGCTTCGCCAGCCTGTCCCGGATCCGTTCGAGGGGGACATTATTTTATTTCTCCACCTCGTCCCGATGATGGCGGCAGTCGCCATACGCCCTCAGAGAGCTGATGATCGTGAAGGTATGCTCCCTAGTGCGCTGAACGTCCTGGTCCTTCTCGTATGGTGGGTCATTGTCTACGCCTTCGTTGTCTTTCCCGAGGAATATCTCTTCCACAAAACGGCCTACGCGCTGCGCTGGGATTTTCTGTACTTGGCGGAAGCGCTCATCGTGTTGGCTGTTGCGGGGTGGTCGTTTCTGACAAGTTCAGGCTCCTGGCGCAGGCTCTACGGCAGTATCGTGGTCGCGACCGCGGTCTACGCGATCTCCTCGGAGCACATTAATGCCGCGATCGCGCGCGGCACATACGTCAGTGGTGGATTGGACGATGTCCCGTTCGTCGTCTCGCAGTTGGCATATCTGTGGGTCGCGATCATTGGCCGTCGCTGTTTGCGCGAGACCCAGGCAACGCCCTCCATTCCTCAACATCGCAACATCTTTGCCCCCCATCTGGCAAAGCTCGCGTTGCTCTCCCTTCCTCTCATGGGATTCTGGGCTCTGTTCATCAGTGAGTCGCCGCGCTACTTGCGGCAGGTACGCTTCGGTGTCGCCATGGGAGGGGTCGCCCTCCTGGCGTTCGTCGTATTTCTCAAGCAGCACATGCTCGACCGCAAGCTCGTGCAGTTGCTCAAGCAATCCCGCAGCAGCTATGACAACCTGCACCGGCTTCAGGGACGAGTCGTACAACAAGCCAAGCTGGCCTCGCTCGGAGAGTTGGTCGCGATGGCCGCCAGTGAACTTGAGTATCCACTCTCCACCGTCCTGGAGACCTCCGAGCGCCTGGCTGCGAGCAGCAACCTCGGGCGCGAACAACTTGCCACCGCCCAGAAAATCGGCCAGCAAGCGCGTCGCACTCGCGACCTGGTCAACGACCTGCTCAGTTTCGCCCAGCAAACTCCGGGAGAGAAGATCCCGCTGGAGTTGAAGCCGCTGCTGCAACGCGCAGTGCAAATGGAAGGATTCAAGCTCAACAACCGTGACATTACTCTCTCGGTTCATGCCGCCGACCCATTGCCCCGGGTCGTGGGCAATTCCAACCAGCTTTTGCAGGCTTTTCTGCAAATCGTAGAAAATGCCGTGGACGCCCTTCAGGAAGTTGGGCGCGGGCGACTGACAGTCTCTCTCTGGCACGAAAATTCCGAAGTCGTGATTGAATTTGCCGATACAGGCCCGGGCTTGCGTGATCCGGAGCGCGTGTTTGATCCCTTCTACACGACCAAGCCGATCGGCAAGGGAACCGGTCTCGGCCTGAGTGCGACGTACGGCGTCATTCAGGACCATCGCGGGCAGATCACATGTTCGAACCGGCCCGAAGGTGGAGCAGCCTTCGAAATTCGCCTGCCTGCGATGAAATCCGCCACTCCTGTGACCGTGGGAGTGTAAAGGCTGGACCCGGGACTGCGTCCCTGCATTGGGGCGCCAGGTTATCCTCCATTCGCGACAATCGCGTCCGCAATCTTGGCTGCTTCCAGAGTGCGTGGCACATCGTGCGTGCGAACGATATGTGCTCCCTTCAGTATCAGTGCCGTTTCTGTTGCCAGTGTCCCGTAGAGCCTTTGCTCGACCGGAGCATCGCGGCCGTCGCGCGCAAGTGTTCGCCCAATAAAAGACTTGCGCGAAGTCCCGGCCAGCAGCGGATATCCCAATTGCTGCAGTTCAAAGAACCGCGCCAGCAACGGATAGTTCTCTTCGAAACTTTTGCCGAAGCCGAAGCCGGGATCCAGCACCAGGCGATTATGCTTGATGCCAGCAAGCGTGGCGGCCTCGGCCCACTGGCGTAATTCTCTTTTCACCAGCAGTACCGGATCGCCGATCGGCGGAAGAGATCGCCACTCTTCCGGTCGTCCCCGCGTGTGCATGAGAACAGCGCCCACCTTCAATTCGGCCAATGTCTTGGCCATTTTCGGATCCCAGCGGAAGCCGCTGACATCGTTCACAATCTCCGCACCCTCTTGAACCGCCGCCCGGGCAACGCTCGATTTATAGGTGTCGACACTCACCACCGCATCCGGCCGGCGCCGTTTCAGGTCACGAATCACCGGCAGTACGCGCTTCTTCTCCTCTTCCTCCGATACCGGTACACACTCGCGACGCGCACTCGGCGAACCGCCGTCGGCGGCCACTTCGGCTCCAGGCCGGGTCGACTCGCCGCCGACATCGATGATCGCGGCGCCGTCGGTCAGCAACTGTTCTGCGCGCGCGACCGCCTTCTCCGCGTCGAAGTACACCCCCCCATCGGAGAATGAGTCCGGAGTTACGTTCACCACGCCCATAATCAGAGTGCGCCGGCCCAGTTCAAGCGTCCGCGTACCCAGGTTCCATTGAAAGACTGCGCGCATGCCGCAGCTATTCTAGACCGTGCTCTTGAGGATGTTACAATTTAGGTAATGCCCCGCCGGCGGTTAGCTTTGGGTTACATGCTGGCTGTCCTGTTTCTCGTTGGCCAGGTGTATGGGGCTCCGCCTAAACCCCTTCACGACCGTATCTCGGAAGTCCTCAACTCGCCCGATCTGGCCCGTGGATTCTGGGGGATTGAAGTAATGTCGTTGTCTTCGGGCAGAACGCTGTATTCCCTGAATGCCGATAAGCTCTTCATTCCGGCTTCGAACACCAAGCTGTTCACGACCGCCGCAGCTCTGGCTCTGATTGGTCCCGATTACAAGTTTCGCACTACGGTTGAAACTGCCGGAACTCTTGACCGTTACGGACGTCTCAACGGGGATCTGATCCTCGTAGGCCACGGCGACCCCAACCTTTCGGGACGCGAACTACCCTACGACCTGCGGACACAGCGCAACGACCATCCCATTCAGGCGCTGGAGACTCTGGCGGACGCCTTGGTGCAGAAGGGTGTGAAATACGTCGACGGCGACATCGTCGCCGATGATTCTTACTTCGCTTTCGAGCGCTATGGCGAAGGCTGGAGCCAGGACGATCTCGTCTGGGCAGACGGCGCTCCCGTCTCGGCGCTGACGGTTAACGACAATGTCGTCTTCGTCAACATTCTGCCGGCCGATCGTCCGGGTGAAAAGGCGTTCGTAAGCGTCACCCCTTTTGCTGACTACTACCGGCTCGACAATCGCATCATCACGACACCGGCCGGCACCGGACGCAAGTTCTTTGTCAACCGCGAGCCCGGTTCCACTGTGCTCACCCTCTGGGGCAACATGCCGCTCGACGATCCTGGAGCCAATGAGGCGCTGGCCATCGAGGATCCGGCTGAATTTGCGGCAGCCCTGTTCCGTCAGCTTCTCGAAAAGCGCGGCATCGTGGTCTATGGCCGCGAGCGCACGCGGCACACCGAGTTGGCCACGTTGTCGACCTTCAGCGTAACCGCCATTGCTCCCTCGCGTGGCGGTAGCGAGAATCAGCGGCCTTTCAAGACGGATCAACCCATCGTGCTCGCCAGCTACGAATCGAAACCCATGGCGCAGGACATCCAAGTGATCAACAAGGTCAGCCAGAATCTGCATGCCGAGATCCTTCTACGGCTGCTGGGACGAGAACGCGGCACAGCGGGCACCATTGAAGGCGGCCTGGAAGTGGTCCGCGGATTTCTGACCCAAACTGGTATCTCCGCCGATCAGTATGTCTTCTACGACGGCTCCGGCCTTTCGCGTCAGAACCTGGTCACGCCACACGCCATCGTGCAGCTCTTGCGATATGCGGCGGCGCAACCTTGGGGCGCTACATACAAGGCGACGTTCCCGGTTTCGGGCGTCGACGGTTCCCTCTCCGACCGTCTCAGCGCTGCCCGCTTGCAGGGCCGCATCTTCGGAAAGACCGGATCGCTGGGCGGAGTCAAAACGCTCTCCGGTTACGCGACGACCGACGGCGGCGAAACGGTCGCGTTCTCAATCCTCTCCAACAACTCCAACCTTCCGCCCAAACGCATCCTCGATACCATCGACCAGATTGCGCAGATGATCGTGGAAGACACGGGTCGCTAAGTCCCGCCAAAACCCCCAGGCGGGCATGCTTCCATCGTATTTACCGTTCCCTGATGGAAGTGGGAGAATGAATGTTCTCCGCGCCACACCGGAATGCCCGAACCAACTTCCAGCGCAGGACAGACTGTTTCTCACTACCGACTCACTCGAAAACTCGGTGGTGGAGGGATGGGTGTCGTGTATCAGGCCGAAGACCTGCAACTCGGCCGCTTCGTAGTTCTTAAGTTCCTGCCCGACGAACTCGCCAGCGATCCCCAGGCACTTGAGCGTTTTCGCCGCGAGGCCCGTGCCGCCTCTGCGCTGAACCATCCCAACATCTGCGTGATTCATGAAATCGGTGAACATGAAGGCCGGCTTTTCATCGTAATGGAGTACCTGGAAGGCCAGACACTCAAGGAAATCATTTCCGGACGTCCCCTCGGCACCGATCGCTTACTCGATCTTGGCATCGAAATCGTCGACGCGCTGGATGCCGCTCATGCCAAGGGAATCATTCATCGCGACATCAAGCCGGCCAACATCCTGGTAACGGACCGCGGTTCAGCCAAGGTGCTCGATTTCGGGCTGGCTAAAGTGAGTCCGCTGAGCACTGCCACGGCAAGCCAGGGTTCCATTCCGACAATCAGCCAGGAGCAGCTCACCAGCCCGGGCAGCACGATGGGGACGATCGCCTACATGTCTCCGGAACAGGCCCTGGGCAAGGATCTGGACTCGCGAAGCGATCTGTTCTCGTTCGGAGCCGTCCTCTATGAAATGGCGACCGGCGCCCTGCCGTTTCGCGGCGATACCAGCGCAGCCGTGTTCAACGCGATTCTCAATAAGCCTCCGGCGCCTGCGTTGCGGCTCAACGCCGATCTGCCTGCGGATCTGGAGCGCATCATTGAAAAGGCGCTCGAAAAGGATCGCGACACGCGCTACCAGAGTGCCGCCGACCTCCGTGCTGATCTCAAGCGCCTGAAACGCGACACGACTTCCGGGAAAATCACCGCGACTGCTGGCGCGCTCGGTAAGCCCAAACGTGGAAGGATGTGGGCAATCATCGCTGTGGCGACACTCATTCTGGCAGCTGTGGCGGCCGTGCGATACCTCTGGCCCCTTCCGCCTCCTCGGGTTACGGGCTCCAAGCAGATTACGCGAGATGGTGCCGGCAAGGTTGGGTTGGTCACGGACGGCTCTCGGCTCTACATGGTGGAGTCCGATGGGCAACGCGTCCTGCTCGGGCAGGTTGCGGCATCGGGCGGCGAGACGTCGGAAGTCCCCACACCGTTTCCAAATATTTTCGTCACAGACATCTCTCGCGATCATTCGCAGCTTCTGATCGCCGGCTTTCAAGGCACGGCCTTGGAGGCTCCCCTGTGGGCTTTGCCTTTGCCTTCGGGCTCTCCGCGCCGTCTGGCAAATGTTGTTGCTGGCGATGCAACCTGGTCGCCCGACGGGCAACGCCTCCTCTACGCTCACGATGGGGCACTGTACGTGGCCAATGCCGACGGAGGCGATTCGAAATTCCTGGTGAAGGTACAGGGCACACCGAGCAACTTGCGGTTTTCTCCGGATGGAACCCGAATCCGATTCACGCTGAATGATCTCAGTCGCAGTTCGGCATCGCTGTGGGAGGTTTGGCCTGACGGCACCAATCTGCATCGTCTCTTGCCCGATTGGCACAATCCTCCGCGTGAGTGCTGTGGCGACTGGACTCCCGATGGGCACTATTACACCTTTGTCAGCGGCAATGCCCCGAACGGGGATCTGTATGTGCTCGCCGACCGGACGGGAACTTTTCGCAGGGCGCGCACCGGCCCCATCCAGCTCACGACCGGACCTCTGCCGTACCTGAATGCCGTGCCATCGACAGATGGCCGGCGTGTCTTTGTCACAGGATTGCAGTTGCGTGCGCAAGTGGTGCGGTACGATCCACAATCGCGACAATTCGTGCCTTACCTGGGAGGGCTGCCGGCCAGCGACCTCGCCTTTTCACGGGACGGTCAATGGATCGCCTACGTCGGTGTGCCGGACGGAAATCTGTGGCGGAGCCGGGCCGATGGCTCCGACCGCCTGCAGCTGACCAGCGGCGATGTGCAGACCATGCTCCCCGTGTGGTCGCCGGATGGATCGCGAATCCTGTTTCAGATCTTCGAACTCGGGAAACCGACGCGCATGCTGATGATGTCGCCGCAGGGGGGCGCCATGGAAGAACTGATGCCTGGTCGCGACGGCGTTGACTTCAACTGGCTGCCGGGCGGAGATCGGATCATCTTCGGACACGGTCCGAATACTGTGGCGGAGGGGATCGAGATCCTCGACCTCAAGACGCGACAGACCACGACGTTGCCCGGGTCGGCGGGCTCCTTCAGCCCGCGCCGATCGCCCGACGGACGCTACCTGGCTGCGCTGACAAAGGACTCGCAGACGCTCATGCTCTACGACTTTCGGTCCCAGAAATGGTCGACATGGCTGACAGAACCCGGGAATATCTCCTACCCTACGTGGTCGAACGACAGCCGCTACGTTTACTTCGACAATTTTCTGACCAACCAGCCCACAGCGCGGCGGGCAAGAGTCGGAGAAACCAAGTCCGAATCTCTCTACAGCCTAGGCGGCTTGCGGAGGCTGCAGACGACGCCTTCTGGAACCTGGAGCGGCTTCACGCCCGATGGCGCGCGGCTGTACGTGCAGGATCTCAGCGTACAGGAGGTATACGCCCTGGACGTGGATTTCCCGTGACCCACGCGCCGTCTTCGATCCCGACTGAGATCACTGCACCGTGCGGCTGGCTCTCTCACTTGTACTCTGCGTCGTAAAGTACTTGACAATTAGATGGTCGTCCGTTAGCTTAGCCCCATGCCCGAGCATCGTCCCCGCCGGTTCCGTTCCCGTTCGCGGGAAGACGCGCACGCCGATGTTCATCCACTCGGCGCCAGCGCCATCGACGACCTGCGATTCATCCGCCAGACCATGGAGCGCTCGGCGGCCTTCACTGCAGTTCCGGGATGGGGAATGGTCGCGGTTGGCGTTACGGCGTTTCCGACGGCATGGCTGGCGGCGCAGCACGCTTTCAACCTGCGCTGGCTCGAGATCTGGGTGACGGATGCCGTGCTGGCCATTGGCCTGTCGATGATCGCGGTTCAGAGCAAGGCCGCGCGCAGCGGATTGCCCTGGACCAGCGGCCCCGGGCGCAAGGTCGCTATGAACTTTGCCCTGCCGCTGGCGGCCGCGGCGCTGCTGACCGTTCCATTCTTTCGCGCTGGTTTGGGCTCCATGCTGCCGGGCATGTGGATGCTGCTCTATGGCATCGGCGTGATCGCCGGCGGGGCGTTCTCGGTTTCGGTCGTGCCGGTCATGGGCGCGTGCTTTATGGCCGCCGGAGCTGCGGTGTTATTTCTTCCGATGCTGGGAAACTGGGCGATGGTGGCGGCTTTCGGCGGTCTGCACATTGTATTCGGTCTGTGGATCGCAAGGAGGTACGGTGGCTAGAAGCTCATCAGCTCGGAACCATGCGCGGGTCGAGGCGGCTAAGCCATTGGGCAAGAGTCGTGAGCGGCGAGTTTCGGGCGAGATCCCTGATCTCGACCGGCTGATTCACGAGCGCATTCGCCTGGGCATCATCAGCGCGCTGGCAGTCAACGATTCGCTGAGCTTCAACGATCTGAAGCGGCTGTTGCACACCACCGACGGCAATCTCAGCGTACACGCGCGCAAGCTGGAAGAAGGCGGCTACCTGACTTGCCGCAAATTTTTCGAGGGCCGCATCCCGCGCACCGAATATCGCCTGACGGCTTCGGGCCGTCGGGCGCTGGAAGAGTATCTGCGGAGTATGGAAGAAGTCATCCGGATCAACCGCGAGGCGTGATCGTGGGATATGAGGAAGGCGCCAGCATGCGGACGGGCCGGGTCAATCACATCAGCGGCAGAGTGATGGTTGTCCTGTCGCTGGTAGCGCTGTTGACCGTAATTACTGGATACTTTCAGGCGCCGCAACTGGATGAAGGAACCGGGGCACACATTTTTCAGCTGACGATTGCGGCGCTGATGCCGGCGATCCTGATTTTCCTACCGACGGCGGATTGGACTGCCCCTTGGAGGCGAATTCGTTTCTTGATGATTCCGGGATCCGCTTTGGTTCTCGCGTTCGGAGCGCTGTATTACCTCGAGCACTACTACTGGCTCGCACATTAGACTCGACCAGGGTGGAGGTCTCTGCAGCTTATGTGGCACACGGGCATCGCCAGCAACATGAACTTTCCCGCGCCAGTGGCTGTTCTCGGACTTCTGGCTGGGGTCGCTGGTCTCGGCCTGAGTGGGCTCGCCGCGATTGCGCTCTTGCTGCTGCGCAAGATGCAATGGCTGCACTGGCTGTGTGGTCTGGCAGGCGTGGGCGCAGTTGTCTATTTTGGGTTGCTCTTCGGATTCTCGTTGGCCAGTCACGAGACGACGCTTGTTGCGGGACAGGAAAAGTATTTTTGCGAGATTGACTGCCACCTGGCGTACTCCGTGAGTGGGGTGCGTGAGGAGTTGCCGGACGGCCGGCGGCAGGTGCGGATCAAGCTGCGCACGCGTTTCGATGAGACGACGATTTCACCCCGGCGTCCGAAGGACGCGCCGCTCACCCCCAACGGACGCGAGGTGCGACTGATTGACGGCCAGGGACGCAGCTTTGCTCCCGTGGCGACGGCGGGCACACCGCTGACCCGCGGATTGATCCCGGGCGACTCGTACGAGACCGAGCTGACGTTTCAGGTTCCGGCCGATGCGAAACAATTGCGGTTGCTGCTGACCGATCCGAGCTGGGATTTACATCTGCTGATTGGTGACGAGAACAGCCTGGCGCACAGGAAGACGTATTTCGCCGTGCCGACGGCGTGAGTATCAGTTGCGGGACCGGGCGCTACAAGCGATGTCCTTCCACTTCCTTTCACGCCAGAATCCCCATCCTCTTTCCCACCCGCTCTAGCACTTCGAGAGCGTGCGTGAGTTCTTCTTTGGTGTGCGTGGCCGTCATGATGGTGCGTACGCGCGCTTTGCCTTCGGGGACCGTCGGGAATGCGATGCCTGTCCCGAGCACGCCTTCTTTGAAGAGTTCGCGGGAGAAGTCCATGGTCAGGCGGCCGTCGCCGATGATGATCGGCGTGATCGGCGTTTCGCTTGCGGGTGTGGTTTTGCCGCCGATATCGAATCCGAGCAAGCCCAGCTCTTTTTTCCAAAAGCGCGTGTTGGCCCAGAGCTGCTCCATCAGCTGCGGTTCGCTTTCCAAAACATCGAAAGCCGCAATGCAGGTTGCCGCTACGCTGGGCGGATGCGAGGTTGAAAACAGAAACGGCCGCGCGCGGTGATAGAGAAAATCAATGAAGTCGCGGGTCCCGCAGACGTATCCGCCGAGCGCTCCGATGGCTTTCGACAGCGTTCCCACCTGGATGTCGACGCGTCCATGCATGCCGAAGTGATCGATCGTGCCGCGTCCTGCTTTGCCGAGCACGCCTGAGGCATGCGCGTCGTCGACCATCATGATGGCGCCGTATTTTTCCGCCACCTCGCAGAGTCCCGGCAAGGGACCGATGTCGCCATCCATGGAGAAGACGCCGTCGGTGAT
>Ga0335069_10001868_pt1 | contig 33180 bp, 31 predicted proteins | sample Lox_Sample_11_FD_206714 | JGI IMG/M metagenome (GOLD analysis project Ga0335069, IMG submission 206714) | Soil microbial communities from Loxahatchee National Wildlife Refuge, Florida, United States - Lox_Sample_1.1 | ecosystem: Environmental > Terrestrial > Soil > Wetlands | place: USA...
GCCCGGCTGATCGCGGCAATCCGCACCTAGCATGTTGGGTTGAGACCGTCTGCCGATGCCGCGAGCCCGGCGTTGGAGGCGGCTTCATCACTGTGGCTCAGGCCGCATGGTTTTCACACAGCCAAGACCCGTTCCGGAAATGCGGCCGAGGCCACGCACGCAGAGCCGATTGGCATCCGATGGATGGCTGCTCGCTTTGGCCGGGCAGATTTCCGGGCGGCTTCCTGCACGCTCAATAGCCGCATACCCGCTTGCGCTCGGGGAGCAACTGCTCGAGCAGGTATTGGGCGCGGGCGGCATTTTCGGCTCGTTCTTGCTCGGTCCCGATCGCCGCTTTTGTGAAGCTTGCGAGGTCCTTTAGGTTTGAATTGCGAGCAATGACATCGATCTCGCAGATGCAGAACGCCTCGGCGTGCCTATCCGACAATCCAAATTGGCCCTTCGCCTGTTTTCTGCAGATTTCATCGCGCGCGATAAACCTTGCCTTGAAATCTTCCTGCTGTGGGCTAAGCGGAGCGCTGTAGTCGGTCGCCGAAGCCGGCGCTGAGCACAGAAGGATGAGAACTACAATGCCTTCCTTCGCGATCCGCCCCATATTGATGCTCCTCAGCGGCGATCGAGCGTGAGAGGTACATCAACCAATCGATGATAGCGCTCGCTCAGTCGATGGCTAGGCCAACGGCTATCCCGGGGGTCACGTGATTGTCATTGGCGGTGGTCTACCATCGGTGGTGAAATTGTACAGCCCTAAGCAGGGAATAGGCGCGAGTTACGCGCGTCCGACGAGGCGACGATCGGCGAGGGCAGCCATGGAAGATCGCTACCTGATCGCTCTCAACATCCAGCACTATCGCCGCTTACTTAAGGAAGGGACACTGAGTGAGGCAGCGCGAGAGATGGTTCACAAGCTGCTTGTGAAGGCAGAAGCGGAATTAGACATGCTCAGAACCCGACCACGGCTGCAGTAGCGTACGCCACCGTCCGGACCCATTCAGGGCCTAAGTATCTCGACTAGCTTGAAGGCCCCGTTCTCAATGACGTAGTGGCCGTAGACGCCCGTTACGTTGCCATACTCGTCGAAGTCACAATTGCCGCTAGCTCCCTCGTAGTTGATCTTCTTGCCCGCGGCGATGTCGGCCTTGGCCTTGGCCCATTCGCCGGGCTCGATCACCTCGCCAGGGGCGCAGCAGATCTGGCGCAGGGCATCGCGGATCTTTGTGCGGTCGGTGGAGCCTGCCCGCTCGATGGCGAGCGCGGTCAGCATCACCGCATCATAGGTCTGGGCAATGAATAATTTGTTCTCGGTTGTTTTGAATGCCGCGCCGTAAATCTTTTCAAACTTTTTCGCCGCTGAGGTGTCTGGGTCCATCGTGGGGGCCGTGAAGAACATGCCCGCGAGCTTGTCGGCGCCGACCTCCTTGATCAAGAGCGGATCCATCATCGATTGGGTGCCGATGAACTGCTTGAAGAAGCCGTTCGCCAGCGCCTCCTTGACGATGGTGGCGCCGCCGCTGGCCGCATAGCTGAACACCACCAGCGCTTGCGGATCGTTTTGCGACAACGCCTTCAGCTCGTGGATATAGCTGCTCTTGTTGGCCTCGTGCACTTGAGAGAGAGTGATGACATCGCGAAAGTGGCCATAGTGGTAGCTGAATACGTCATCCAAGCCCGCGCCGTAGTCATTGTCGACGTAAATCACCGCCACTCTCGTGATGCCCTGGGCATGTACGAGCCTGGCCAGCACCCAGCCCTGATCGGCGTCGCTCGGCGCGACCCGGAAGACGAAATCTTTGTCCTCCAGGGTGGTTATCGTCGTCGCCGTCGCGCTCGGAGAGACCAGCAGTACGCGCTTGGGAACCGTGACGGCGTGAGCCGCCGCTATTGTGGCGAGGCTTGTGTCCGCACCGACGATGGCCGCAACGTGATCGGAATCGACGAGCTTGCGCGCGGCGTCGACCGCGCCCCGGCCGGTGCCCTTGGTGTCGCCCAGGACCGTTTGGAGCTTCTGGCCCTTTAGAATGCCGCCATTGTTGTTGACTTCGCCGACAGCCAGCCTGACGGCGTCGAGGAGCGGCGGAGCGAAATCGGTGAATTGCCCGGTGACGCCGAACAGAATGCCGACCTTGACATCCTCGGCCTCAGCCGCTCCCGATGGCAGCAGCCCGCAGGCCAAGGCGACGAAGCCGAGGAGTACGCCCGCCACGCGGCGGAGAGCGCCTACTGCAGACATAACCACCGCTCCCTGCATTGGATTGTTCCTGAAGGGTGCGAATTGCCGGCTGCTCTCTCAATACCGAAAACCCTTGATTGAATGTATCCCGGTTTGGGTGCCCGTGCGAGTGCCCTTACGTGCCGCGCCTTGTTCTTTCCCGTCAGGATTTCTCTTGGACCCGGCAAGGGCAACTACGAGACGGGGGCACTCAGGGGGCGGTCAATTCATGGGAAGGTAAGTGGGATTACCGAACATCGCGTCATTTTGCGGCAACGAAACTACTCGGTCGCCTTCGGAGCGAAGCGACATTCGGCCCGAATTTATGAGTGCAGGGCCTCGATCGCGACCCCTCCTAGATCCACGCGTGGTCGCTGTGCTGGCGCGCCAGAAACAAAGATTTCCGTCGGCCGCTCGGCCGGAAATTTTTTTCACCGGACTTTTCACCTGACGTCCGGAAATGGCAGATAGTCTTGCAAAAGTCGGCAAGACCAGCCTACGGCGCAATGATCGTTCCAGTGCCGACGGCGCCTTGAATCTTTCGTTCAAGGTCGATGCCGAAGACGAATCAATGTTGCCCACTGCATAGGGCCAAATGACTTTTGCAGCACTATCGGCACTTTTCGGAACTCGTCGGGGAAACGCAAAAGGTCTGAAAGCGCCCGAATAGCGGACATGCATCATTCGCAGTTGTTATGAGCGGGCGTTCGAGAAGCGACCTAAGTCAGTCAACGTGGCTCGCGCGTTATCAGCACGGTCTGAGGCGCTTCGAACAGGAGGCGAAGGCGCCACGTAGCAGAGTCCGGCCCGATCCCGATTAGGACACCGGAGAAAATCTCGGTCAGCTTATCTGCTCCTATAGCAATTTTCTGCCCGTCGTCTCGTGTGAGCGTGACCCGCGTGGGGCCATCGACGGACTCCACACAGATACGCCGCCGACCAACGAGGAATGCGTCGCCAACCTGTGCGCCAAGCACCAGGGCCATCTTGACCTCCGATTTTGATGAGGGTGTCTAGAGTGCGCTCGGGAGAGAAGGAGTAACGGGCTTTGCGCCGCCTCGTCGTAACCAATCCTCGGCGCGCGCGTCGTTGTCGATCATCGGGTTCAGCTGTTCGTAGACACGCCGGTTCAAGACGCCGAGTGCCAGAAGATCGCTTGCTGACGTCCAATAGGGCTGGCGGCTAGCAGTCGTGGTTTTTGCGCGCTTTTCGGCTCGTGGGCGGGCGAGGATATCGAGAGCGAGCTTCAGCGCGGGGTCGCTCACCACCTCCTTGTCGGTCTCGACATCGAAGTGGGGCCATGAGGGCGTGTACTCGTAATTCGCGCGCAGCTGCCGCGTGATCGTCGAGCCCAGCAGCCGGAGATGCAGTTCGAAGACAACGGTGCCGGTGAACGCAAATTTCATTTGACCAGTTCCTTAGCTTGTTCAGTAAATATGACTTCCTTATTTTTAATAGCAAGAAAAAATTGCAATTCGCCATGAATAATTGTCGAAATATTATGTTTTCGTCTTGTCTCCGCCCTCAATTTCACGCTGTCGCCGCGATGCTGCACATTGCAAGGAGGCACCGCAGTCACCCGCGGTTTCGTGATCGCGCAGGAGCGCGATGATCTGCTCCTCGGTGAAGCTCGACTTCGTCAGGGCCAGAACCCCTCGGGGGCCGATCGTCTACCGAGTTTTTTCTCACTCAGATCGGCCCAGTTTCGGGGGAGCAGGTCACTGTTGAACCTACCCCCAACACTGGAAGGAGAGCCGTGACTGACAAGCGCCCGCCTTCCACAGGTCGTGAGTCAGGGTCCGAAAGCAAGCGCAGCGCCCATCACCACCTTCAAAGGCTGGTGATCCGAGTTCGGTATAAGTGGTTGCGTTCCCCCGCAACCATCTTTACCGAACTCCAGAACCGATCCGACATCGCCGCTACTCCGGGGGCGGCGGTTTGCTGCTCGAGAGGCCGCGCGCCCGCACGCGAAAGCGAGAGATCTTGAGGCTTGCCAAATGCAGCGCCGGGCACGACCGCAACGCCGTCGGATCCAGCGTCGTGCAAGCTAAGCCATCGATCTGATTGGCCCATCGAATGGCGAGGCCCCTGCATTGACATAGTGAGCGATGGCTTCGCGACCGAAACGCGAGCGGAGGATTCACTGCCAGCGCGAGTATTTCTCCCTCACCTTGTTGAAAGGCATATTCTTTGGCACTCTGTTTATCGAACGTGTACGTGCAGGCGAGGCTGATGATGACGGACTCCACGAGTGACCACCGCGTTCGTCTTGATGTGGATGGTGCGGTCGCCACCATCACGCTCGACCGTCCGAACAAGCTCAATGCTCTATACCCAGAGATGATCCTTCGTCTGGTCGATCTCATTGAGCAGGTACGTCGGACGAACTCGATACGAGCCCTGGTGTTGCGGGGCGAGGGGCGCGCATTTTGCGCAGGCGACGATCTGTCGCCGGAGGACCGCTTCAAATACGGCCCACCGGACTTGCAGACGCGCATGCGCACGGGGTTCCCGCGCGCGGTCATCGACCTCATCACTTTGCGGAAGCCCGTAGTGGGTATCGTTCAAGGTTATGCCGTCGGTGCGGGCCTGGATGTGGCGCTCGCTTGCGATTTCCGCTTCAGCGATCCGAAGGCAAAATACGGCGCCGTCTACGTGAAGCGCGGTCTCGGCGGCGGCTCCACATATCTTCTACCGCGCTTCGTCGGCCTCGGTCGCGCGACCGAGCTCCTGCTGCTCGGCCGAATGATCGAGATGGAGGAGGCGAAGCAGCTGGGCTTGGTGACCGAGGTCGTGCCGCTGGCCGATCTCGAGAAGCGTGCCTACGAATTCGCGCACATGCTGGCCAAAGGACCGACTCAGGCTTACGGCGCGATAAAAAACGCGCGCAACCAGGGGCTAGGCCTCGACCCGGTGAAGGGTTTTGAGGCGCAGATCCTGGCCAATGTGGAGCTGATGTTTCACAAGGACGCCCGAGAAGGGCCTCGTGCCTTCCGTGAGGGCCGCGATCCGAACTTCACCTCAGAGTGGATCGATCTGCAATACGATCCCTTGGTCGAATACGACTGAGCGGGCGGCGCCGCGCCGATCCGTGCCTTCGCATCCTCCGAAGAGGGCTCCCGTGACACGCCCCGACAGCGACGACTTCATCCGCTACGAATGTCGCGACCGTATCGCGAAAATCACCGTCAATAGGCCCGAGAAGCTCAACGCCTTCAACGATTTCATGATCATGCGGCTCGCGCGCGTGCTGCACGAGTTCGACATCGACGATGCCGCCGACGTGGCCATCCTCTGCGGCGAAGGACGAGCCTTCTCGAGCGGAGCGGACGTACACCAGCGCCAGCTCCGCAGCGAGGCAGAGCTGAAGCGGCACGGCGGCTCTCAAGGCTGGGGCGCGCATGCCGCCGATCTCCTGACACGGGCGATCAACTGGAAGCCCGTGATCGCGGCGCCGCACGGCTTCGCGGTCGGCCTCGGCCTCGGCATGGTGCTCGAGAGCGAGCTCGTGGTCGCGGAGGAAGGGACCCGGTTCCAGGTGACGGAGACATCGCGCGGCCTTGCGGCTTCCCGCTACTGGGCGCTCTTGAATTTCCGCGGTGCCCGGTCGTTTGCGACCGAAGTCGCCCTGACGGGGCGCTTCTTCACCGCCGAGGAGGCATTCGAGGTGGGGATCGTCGACCGCCTGGCGCCCAAGGGACAGCACATCCAAATTGCGAATGAGCTGGCGCAGCAGATCGCCGGCAACCCGCCGCTCAGCGTCCGCGCCACCGTGCGCACGCGGCGCTGGTACATGGATCAGGCGGAACGCGAGGCCTATCTGCAAACGGTCCCGCTCAAGCTTCACCTGACAGAGGACTTCAAGGAGAGCGCGCGCGCCTTTGCCGAGAAGCGCAAGGCAGGCCCGTTCAAAGGCCGTTGAGGCATCGGCGGGGAGGCGCGCGGAAGGGCGATGAAGCTTCTGGAATATGAGGGCAAAGCACTCCTTGCCAAGCACGAGATTTCAATCCCCGCCGGCGCGCTTTGGCCCGAGTGCCCTGCTTCGGGGACCGGGTGGGTAGTGAAGGCGCAAGTCCTAGCCGGCGGCCGCGGCAAGAAGGGAGGCGTTCTCCTCGCCTCGGACCGCAAGCAGGTTGATGAGATGGCGGCGCGCCTCAAAGGCGCGACGATCGGCACGGAGGCGGTTCACGCCGTCTATATCGAGCAGAGACTCGACATCGCGCATGAGTACTACTTGGCCGGCTTCGTCAATCGCGATCGCGGCTGCGTCACCCTCATGGCGAGCGCGACCGGCGGCATCGATATCGAGCAGGTCCCCAGATCGGAGATCGAAAGCGTGGATATCGATCCGCTCATCGGCTTGGCAGCATTCCAGATCCAGCGCCTGAGGCGCGCACTCAAAGTGGGCCCGCAGCTCGAAAATCAGGTCACTGCCGTGGTGAGTGGCCTCTATCGGAGTCTGGTGGACGAGGATGCGGAGTTGGTGGAGATCAATCCGCTGGCCTTGACGCGTACCGGCCAGCTCTTGGCGGCGGACGCGAAAATCGCGCTCGACGACGATGCGGTCTCTCGCCATCCCAGCCGCTCAAGCCCGACCGCCTGGGCGACCGACAGCAACTTCATGCGGCGCTGCCGGTCCTTGGATGTGATCGGAGTCGACAATCGTGGCCGTACCCCGCCGCCGGCGCATCCAACCGTCGCCATTCTCGGCAATGGCGCCGGATTGACGATGGCGACGTACGATCAGATCGCGCTTTCGGGGGTCAGCGTCGCCGGCGCGATCGAGCTCCACGGGGCGCTAGCAAGGGGCGTCGCTCATACCGCCGAAGTCATCCGCACCTTCTTCATGCTGGACGCCGACATTTTCTTCATCAACGCCTTCTATCAGCTCCGCTCGACCGAGGCCTTGGCGCAGGCGCTCGTGCAAGCGATGGCATCCCCGGGCGCACCGGAACGGGAGCGCGTGGTGGTGCGCATGCGTGGCGTCGAGCAGCGCTCCTCGGAGAGGATCGTCAAGGCAGCCGGATGCTTCTACAGCCCATCCCTCAGAGAGGCGACGGAACGCGTTCTCGCCCTGGCCCAATCCCTCGTCCCAAAGGCCGAAAGCGCATCATGAGCATTCTCGTCAATTCGAAGACGCGGATCCTCGTTCAGGGAATTACGGGGACGACCGGTCGCCTGTTCGCCGAAAGGATGAGGGCTGGAGGCACGCCGATCGTCGGCGGGGTCACACCGGGCAAGGGCGGTGCGCAAGTGGCCGGGCTGCCCGTGTTCGACACCATGCGGGAGGCGGTGGCCGCTACCGACGGCGATGCCGTGCTCTGCTGCATCGCGCCCGATCACATCGTCGATGGGCTCTATGAGGTCGTCGATGCGCGGATTCCCTTGGCCGTCCTCTACATCGAGAATATTCCCGTGCACGACGCCATCAAGATGTGCGCCTATGCGAGCGCGCGCGGCACCCGCATCCTCGGGCCCAACTCCGCGGGCGCGGTGAGTCCCGGCCAGGCCAACATGGCCGATCTCAATGACGCCAATCTGCGTCCGGGGCGGATCGGCATCGTCTCCAAGAGCGGGACGCTCACCTATGAGGTGATCGACGAAATCCACCAGTATGGCTACGGCGAGTCCACGGTGGTGTGTCTCGGCGGCGACCGGGTGATCGGGACCACCTACGTGGATGTACTGCGGCTGTTCGAGGACGATCCCGACACCGATCTGGTGGTCGTGATCGGCGAGCCCGGCGGCGGGCTGGAATATCCCGCCGCAGAGTATGCCGCCACCATGCGCACGCCGGTAATCGCTTACATCACTGGCCAAGGTAGTCCGCAGGACGCGCGCATGGGGCATGCGGGCGCGGTGGTCGGCGAGGACGAGCGGAGCCGCCCGCAGAGCAAAATGCGCGCCTTCGCCTCGGCGGGGATCACGGTTGCTTCACGAGTGACCGATATCGGGGAGGTCGTATACCGCCGCCTCGGCGGTGCGGGCCGTTTATAAATGGATAAATAACGGGAAAGGGAAGGGCCATGAGCACGGATCGTCGGCGGTCGAATTCCATGAAACGACGCACTTTGCTGCAGTTCGGCGCCGCGGCGCTGGCCACCGGGTCGATATTCGGCGCAAGGACCGCGAGGGCGGCCAGCGACCCCAAGCTGATCGAAGCTGCGAAGAAAGAGGGTGCGGTGAGCCTGTACAGTTCAGCCTCGACCGGACCATCGAATGCAGCCGCCGAGGCCTTCAAGAAAGCCTACGGCATCGATGTGCAGGTCTATCGCGCCGGCTCGGCCGATGTTGCCACTCGGGTGCAGACAGAGGAAAAGGCGGGCCGGCCGCAGGCCGATACGCTCATCATCGAGGAGCCGGCGCTGAGCCTGCTCATGCCCTATCTTGCTTCGTACGATTCTCCTGAGCGGGCCGAGATCGATGCCGCCTACAAGGCGCCGCAATACACCCTCATCCGAATGTACGTGGCTCAGCTTGCCTGGAACACAAAGGCGGTGAAGCCAGCGGACGCGCCGAAGGATTGGCGGGACCTGCTCGATCCGAAGTGGAAAGGCCGCTTCGGCTCGCTCGATCCCCACGTTACCGCCACCACGCTCGCCTGGCAGGTGATGGTGAAGGAACTCTACGGACCCGACTTCCTCAAGGGCTTTGGCGCGAACAAGCCTAAGCTCTATGCCAGTACCAACGCCATGACGCAGGCAGTCGTGGACGGCGAGATCGATATGGGGGTCACGAATTCCTTCGGCGTGATCCAGGCGGAGGGGCATGACGCGCCCATCGCCGGCGTGGTGCCTCAGAAAACCGTGCTATTCGGCGGGAACATCGCGGTCTTCAGCAAGGCGCCGCATCCGAATGCCGCACGCCTGTTCTGCGATTTCTGCTGCGGGGCGGAGGGTCAGACTTTGATCAACGTCGCCGGCGCAACCATCCCGACCCATCCCAAAGCGAGCTCAGCCAAGGCAGGGACGCTGGCGGAGCTCGGCAAGACGCATACCTTCGTCCAGCCCGATTACAAGAGGATTATCGCCGACACGGCGAACCTGCTGGACGAATGGGACCGGTATGTCAAATAGCCGACGGAACCGCGCCCGGCCCCATAAAATATCTCTTGCGACAAATTCGCTGTGCGCGATCTCAGGTCTTCGCCTAATCCTCGGCGCCGTTGCGATCTTGACGATCCTGATGGTGAGCTACCCCGTCGTTTCCGTCGTCTGGCGAAGCCTTTCCAAGGACGATATCGGCAGTGAATTCACGCTGCAATGGATCGCGGCCCTGTTCGGATCGCCGCGGAGCCAGGACGCGATCCTCAACACGATCGTCTATTCGGCCGGCTCCTCGGCTCTGGCGATGGTCATCGGAGTGACGCTCGCCTTCGTCTCGATCCGGACCGACACGCCGGGAGGACGCTGGATTGGGGCGCTCTCGCTGCTGCCCATGCTTGTGCCTCCCTTCATCCTGGTGATCGGCTGGGTGGCGATCGCGGATCCCAATGCGGGCATCATCAACATCCTCGCCTCGCTAATCGCGGGATCCAAGGTGACCCTGGTAGATGTGAACGGCATGCCCGGGATCATATGGATTACGGGGCTGTTCCTCGCTCCCTATGCCTATCTGCTGGTTGCCGCCGGTCTCGCGAACAGCGACACCTCCATGGAGGAGGCGGCGCGCTTGTCAGGGGCCGGGCGCATCCGGCTCCTCTGCACGATTATCCTGCCGCTGCAGCGCCCCGCACTGCTTGCGGCAGGGCTGCTGGTGGTGATTATGAGCGCTGGCGATTTCATCATCCCAGCCACCATCGGCCTCAAATCCCGGATCTATCTCCTGCCCAGCCTGATTTGGCAGAACTCCAATTCGTTCCCGCCGCGCCCCGGCCTAGCGGCCGCGCAGGCGCTCCTGCTGCTGACGGTCGGCCTCGTCTGCATCTTCTTCCAACGGCGGGCGCTGTCGCGCGGCAGCCGCTTCACTTTGTTGGGCGGCAAGGGCGTATCGCCGGCCCCGTTCCGGCTAGGGCGGCTGCGCTATCCTGTCGCCGCCCTTGCGGTGCTCTTTGCACTCGGCTCCTCGCTCATCCCCGTGGTGGCGGTCAGCGCCATGGCTTTCATGAAATACTGGGCGCCGAATGCCCTCACCTGGGAAAACGTCACGCTCGACAACTTCAACTACATACTGTTCGCCTATCCGCAGGTCTGGCCCTCTGCTCGGCACAGCCTCATCCTGGCGGTGCTGGGCGCCACCATCTCGGTGCTCTTGGCAATCGCGCTCGCCTGGTACGGGCTCCGCCTCGGTGGACGGCTAGCCGCGCTCGTCGAGTATGCCCTCGTGCTTCCGCTCGGCATTCCCGCGATCGCGCTCAGCGTCGGGATTCTCAGCACCTGGATCCTGGTACCCGGCGGGATCTACGGCACGCTCTGCATCCTGCTGCTTGCGTACGTGACCGCGCATATTCCGATTGCGATGCAGTTCGTTTCCAGCGCCTTCCATCGGATCAACACCGAACTCGAGGACGCCTCGCGCGTTGCCGGCCATTCTTGGCTCGGCACCCTGCGGCGAATTGACGTGCCTTTGATGGGTCCGGCGCTCGCCGGCTGCTGGCTATTGATCTACGTCGTCATCCTGCGGGAGATCGCTCTCGTGATCCTGCTATACAATCCTAGCACCATCGTGCTGTCGGTCGGATTGATGGATGTCTGGGGTAACGGCTTCTACCCCGAGCTCGCGGTCTATTCGTTGCTGCTTCTAGTTCTGGGCATGCTCCCGGTCGCCGCCTTCTGGAAATATGCCCGGTTTGGCGTGTCGTGAGACGATGAGATCGATGCGCAAATTCGCGCCTCGTGGGGCGGTGTGCCCATGAGCGGCCTCTCGGTCTCCGGCCTTACCAAAACCTATGGCAGCCATGGCGAGATAAAGGCGCTCGACGATTTCAGCCTCGACTTTTCGCCCGATCAATGCACCGTGCTGCTCGGCCCCAGCGGGTGCGGGAAGACGACAGTGCTGCGCTCGATCGCGGGATTGATCACGCCTGATGCCGGCCGGATCACGATCGGAGATGTGACCGTGTTCGACGGGGCGAGCGATACCGATGTCCCGCCCGAGAAGCGAAAGCTCGGAATGGTCTTTCAGAGCTACGCTCTTTGGCCGCACATGACTGTGGCGGACAATATCGCCTACCCTTTGCTCACCGGCGGCTACTCGAGGTCCGAGATCTCGCGCAAGGCGGAGGCCATGCTCGAGTGGGTGGGCCTTTCCGGTATGGGCGGACGCTATGCCCACGAGCTCTCGGGCGGCCAGCAGCAGCGCGTCTCGCTGGCCCGCGCTATGGTCGGCAATCCCCGCGCCGTCCTCTTCGACGAACCATTGTCCAATCTCGACGCTCGGCTCAGGGAGCGCATGCGTATGGAGCTGCTTTCGCTTCGTCAGAAAGTGCCGTTCACCTCGATCTACGTGACGCACGACCAGCTCGAAGCGCTCACCCTCGGCGACCGGGTCGCGGTCATGCGCGCCGGCAAGATAGATCAGGTGGGATCGCCCGAGGATGTGTACCGCAGGCCCCGCACCCGTTTCACCGCCGAGTTCGTTGGCATCCAGAACCTGCTGAGCGGAACGGTTCGCGGGGCCATCGGCAGCGAGGTCATGGTCGACACCGTGGTTGGCACCTTGCGCACGCGCGGTTGGCGTAGCGACTGGCGGATGGCCGACCGCTGCACGGTCGCCGTTCGCGCGACCCTTTTGACCCTGCAAAACGGCGGCAACGGAGCTAGCGGGCGCGTGGTGCGAACCGCGTTCCAGGGCTCGAGTAGCATCACGCTGGTGGATGTCGGCGGAACCGAGATCGCGGTCGAGACCTTGGCCGAGGGGCGGGCCGTGCCCAACACCGAGGTTGTGGTGACGCCCTCCCCCGAGGCGGTGTTCGCTCTATTAGAAGATTGAGAGCCCGAAACCATCGGCAAAAACCGAAGAGACCCCGATCTATCCTGTTTTCGTCGATTTGCGGAGCAATCGATCCGTAAGCCCTTCGAGAATGTCCGCGCGGAACTCGACAGGCCCACGCCAGGAACTTTCTTGGGTTGGTGGGATGCAGCGATGCCCATTGACCCCAGCGCGCCGAATTGGGCGCCCCACTCATTTCGCTAAAGTTGCCCCATGAAAGTCCAGGACCTTGTTCAGGAATTGGCGCGTGCGTTCCTGTTTCGGCGTGGTGAAAAAGGCTTCCGGCCTTCCTTCCTCGACGATGACTCCGCCGTCGATGAGCACTGCGCGATGAGCCGCCATGCGGGCGAAGCCGATCTCATGGGTTACAACGACCATCGTCATGCCGCCCCGCGAGAGATCGAGCATGACCTTGAGTACCTCGCTCACCATCTCCGGATCGAGCGCAGAGGTTGGCTCGTCGAAGAGCATCACCTTGGGCTTGAGCGCCAGCGCCCGCGCGATCGCGATCCGCTGCTGCTGCCCGCCGGAAAGTTGATCGGGATAGGCATTCTCCTTGTCCGGTAGCCCCACCATGCCGAGCAACCGGCGCCCCTCGGCAATTGCGTCGTCGCGATCGACTTTTAACGCCTTGATCGGTGCCACGGTGATGTTCTCGAGCGCAGTCAGGTGCGAGAACAAATTAAATTGCTGGAACACCATACCGAACGACCGGCGCTGAACGGAGACGCGCGAATCCGAGAGCGCCACGAGCCGGCCGTTGGACTGCTCATATCCGATCAGGCGACCATCCACCTTGACCCAGCCCTGGTCCGGCTTCTCCAGATAGTTCAGAGTCCGCAGGAACGTGCTCTTGCCCCCGCCGCTCGGCCCGACGACGACCACCACCTCACCTTTGGCGATCCGCATCGAGATGCCCTTTAGCACGTGGAGGGCGCCGAAATGCTTATGAATGTTCTCGACCTCGAGCATCCAGGTGCCATTGCCGCCCGCAGCTTCCGAGGGATCACTGTGCGTCATGGGAGAGCAATACCTTTTCGATCTTGGCGATCGCCTCGTTGGGCGAGGCCGCGGCCTTGCCGCCTTTCACCGCGGCATGGCTCCGCGAGAAATACGCCTCTATCCGGTCTTGGATGAAACCCCAGACCGTAGTCATGACGAGATAATAAAGAGCGGCAATGATGAAAATCTCCAGCACCTTGAACTGAACCTGAATCAGCACCTCGGTCCGGCGGAGCAGCTCTTCCATCGAGATCACCGAGGCCAGCGACGAGGTCTTGAGCAGGCTATTGAAGGTGTTTCCCAGCGGCGGAATGATGACCCGCATTGCCTGCGGCAGGACGATGATGCGCATCGTCATGGCGTAGGTCATCCCGACGGACCGCGCAGCATCGAATTGCCCTCTGGGTACCGAGAGGATGCCGGCCCGGATGATCTCGGCGAGGTATGCGCCCTCGTTGAGACCAAGACCGATCAGCGCGGATTCGATGACATTGAGTCGGATACCGAGCTGTGGCAGGCCCGTGTAGATGATGATGAGCTGCACCAGGACAGGCGTGCCGCGCATCAGCCAGACATAGAACGCCGCGGGCTTGCTGATTAGTGGGTTCTCGGACAGGCGCATGATCGCCGCGATGGTACCGCAGCAGAGCCCGATCGCGAGGGAGGCCAGCGACAGCGCGAGCGTAACGCCGGCCCCCTTGAGCAGATAGCCGTTGTGCAGATAGTGAAAGAACGCGCTCCAATCCCACATGGCTGCGCTGCCCGCCTCGTCGCCAGGCTATTCCCTACCTCTTGCACTCCGGTGGCGGCAGTGGGCCCGTAACGATCTTGTAGGGGCCGGGCAAGGTGCAATGGTGGTATTTCGCGAATAGCTTGTCGAAGCTTCCATCCGCCTTCATCTCGTTCAATACGGCGGCGACCTTCTCCGCCAGCTCCCTCTCCTTGAAAGCGAGCGCCTCGGCATGCGGGTCTAGGCCGCTGACGGCGATCCGGAAGAAGCTTTGACCTTTTTCCTGATAGTAGAAGGCCTGCTCAGTTCCGATGAAGGCGCCATCGACCTGGCCCGCGGCGAGGGTTTGCAGGACATCGGCGTAAGTCTTGAAGGTGTGAACGTCGATTGGAGACTTGCCGGCAGCGACGAGATCGTCGCTTGCCTTCTTCGCGTCATTGGCGTCGACCGTGCCGAGCTCCACCGCAAATTTCTTGCCCGAGAAATACTCCATCCCCTTGACGTCGTCCTTGTTGTCCTTCGGCACGACAATCGCCAAGGTCGAGGCACCGTACGGAATCATCAGCACCTGTGCGGCTCGCTCGGGCGTGTAGAACATGAACGAGTTGATCATGTCGAACCGGCCATCCTGCAGGCCTGGAATCATCGTCGCAAATTGCACGCTCTCCAACACGCTGGTGAGACAGAGTCGCTCGGCAATCGCACTGCCGAGTTCGGGATCAAGGCCGATGATGTTGCCGTCGTCATCGACATACTGAATCGGCGCCACGGTCGGATTGATTGCTGCGATCAGCGCGCCCTTTCGGATGAGCGGCGGACGCCCGATTTTCGGCTCGCAGGCAGCCTGCGCCGTCGCCGCAAAGCCGCCCACCGCCGCGGCACACGCTACAAGGCTCGCAAATATCGATATCGCCTTCCCACGCATTTGATCCTCCCTCGGTTATAGTGCTCGACGACCCTCCGGTGCTTGAAATCGCATATCACAAAAGCGCTCATCACGGGCGGACCCCGATCGCTGATCTCCGGTGCATTGGCGCGAACTTCATTCCGCGCTATGCTCTCTCCCCGACGCCGGAGCAGCGCCCCGCATTGAAATCGGAGTGCCCATCATGACGAAGATTCTCTCTTCCGCCGATGTCGAGCAATTCGAGCGCGACGGCTTTACCCGTCCCATTCAAGTGCTCTCGGCGGATGAGGTGAGATATTTTCGGTCCCGGCTCGAGAGCTTCGAGCAGCGATTCCCCGAGCACGTCAAGAAGCTCAAGAGCAAATCGCATCTGCTTTGCCCTTGGGTGCTCGAGATCGCCGAGCATCCGCGGATCCTCGACGTGTTCGAGGATCTCGTCGGCCCGGACATTCTCTGCTGGAGCATGGCTTGGCGCATCAAGAAGCCCGACGGCGAGACCTTCGCCGGCTGGCACCAGGATACGGCCTATGGAGGCGTCAAGCCGCTGCTCGCGTTCGGCGCGCTCGCGCTCTCGGAGTGCGGAGCAAAGGCCGGCTGCTTGCGCGTCGTCCCCGGCTCGCACAAATGGGACGTCCTGCCGCATGCGGACACCGAGGACCCCAAGAGCATCCTCGCGCGCGGGCAGTACATCACCGTGGAGTTCGACAAATCGAACATCGTCGACCTCGCCCTGCGCCCGGGCGAGATGGCCGTGATCAACAATGCGATCGTCCATTGCTCGGGGCCGAACACGTCGGTCGACCGGCGCATCATGGTGCTCGTGGAGATGATGTCGACGCAGGCCTATCACGTGAATATGCGGGACTCCGCGTTGCTCGTGCGGGGCGTCGACACCCATCACAATTTCGACGTCGATCCGCGGCCGGACGCGGAGTTCTCTCCCACTGCTCAGGCGAACTGGAAGCGGGCGATCGATCGTCGCGCCAAGATCATCTTCGCGGGCAGCCACCTCGCGCCGAGCGAGGCCTATGGCGGGACGCGTCCGGCGACCTGAGGACCTATCGCGCATTCGGCGCATCGGATCGCCTGCCTTCCGAGATTGTCGCGCGGAGATCGACCGCGATCGCTCCGGCGCCGTGCCCGCGCAGCGTCAGCGGATTGATTTCCGCGTCGATCAGGCGCGGACCGAGATCGGCCGCCAGCCAGCTCATGCGCTCGATCGCATCGGCGGCCGCGTCGAGATCGAGAGGCGGCTGGCCGCGCACCCCATCGATGATCGGCGCGACCCGAAGTCGGCGCAGGAGAGCGACGGCTTGCCGGCGCGACACCGGCGCAGGCGCGATCTCGATGTCGCGCAGAAGCTCCACCAGCATCCCGCCGGATCCGACCAGCACGATCGGGCCGAATTGCGGATCGCGCCTGATCCCGACGATGAGCTCCGCGCCGCCCCGCACCATCTCCTGGACAAGGCACCCCTCGAAGGAGCCGGGATGCCGCCTCGCGACGGACGCCGCGATTTCTGCCCACGCCGCGCGCAGTGCGGCCTCGTCCGCTAGGTTCAGCTTTACGGCACCGATATCGCTCTTGTGCAAGAGGTCCCGGGCAATACCCTTGAGCGCCACGGGAAAGCCGATGTTTTCGGCGGCGGCGACCGCGGACTCGATGTCCGATGCCGTCGCCTCGCGCGGCAGCGCGATTCCGTAGGCACTGACAAGGCCGGCGAGCTCCGCTCTCCCGACGGCGCCGGCCGGAAGCGCAGAGGGCGGCGGCAGCGATGGAGGCCGGCTCTTCGGTTCCGGCGCCGCGCTTCCCTTCCGGTGGTGCTCCACGAGATGGCTCAAGACGCGGAGCATCCCATCCTCTGGGCTCTCGAAATATGGGCAGCCGAGCTCGCGAAGCACGGCACGCGGCCGTTCCGCTGCCGGCCCCGGCAGGATCGAGCAGAGTACCGGCTTTCCGCTCGCCAACCCCTCGCTGGCAAGGAGCCGCGTCCGCGTCTCGAAGAACGGCATCGAGCTCAGCGCCATCACGATCACGCCGACGTCGGGATCGGACGCCAGCGCCGTCATCGCAGTGCCAGCGATCTCGATCGACTCCGGAAGCTTGCGGCCGCCGAGGTCCACCGGGTTATCCGCCTGAGGTGGCAAGAGGACCTCGCTGAGCGCGGCTTTCGTCGTCGGTGCGAGCGCCGCCAATCGCAAGCCCGCCTCGGAAAGCCGGTCGGAGAGGATGCCCGTACTGCCGCCCGAGCCCGAGATCACGGCGACACCATCGCCACCGATGCGCGGCCAGCGCGCGAGCACATCGGCAAGCCGCACCATCACGGTCGGATCGTTGGTCAGAATCACTCCGTGCTCGCGGCAGACCGCCTGGAACACGTCGTATGAGCCGGCGAGGCTCGCGGTGTGAGAGCGCGCGGCCTTGACGCCGGCGTCCGTCCGTCCGGTCTTCAGCACGATCAGCGGCTTGCCGGCCGCCTGGCAGGCCGCCGCTGCGCGCACGAAGCGCGCGGGATTGACGAAGCCCTCGACATAGAGGCAGATCACGCGGGTCCCGGGATCCTCGATCATGTATTCGAGGAAATCGCAGATCTCGAGATCGCATTGATTGCCGAGCGAGACGCAGGCCCTAAAACCGATACCATCGCCATAAGCGCGATCGAAAATCGAGACCATGAGCGCGCCGCTCTGACTCACGAGCCCGATCTCGCCGACGAGCAGCCGCTCCGCATTCAGAACGACGGAGGACGAGAGCGTGAGCTGCCAGTGCGGGTTCAGGAATCCCATGCAATTGGGTCCCATGATCCGCATTCCCGCACCCCGGCCGATCTCCGCTATCTCGCGCTGCCGCTCCGCCCCCTCGGCGCCTGCCTCGGCGAAGCCCGTCGTCATGATCACGCAGCAGCCGACCCCGGCATTCGCGCAATCCGCGATCGCGCCAACCAGCTCCCTCGGCGGCACTGCCAGGATCGCTACGTCGACAGGCTCCGGCGACTGGCCGATCGTCGCGTAGGCGGTATGGCCGAACACCTCGCTCCGGCGAGGATTTATAGGCACGATGCGGCCGGCAAACCGGTGCCGTGTCAGGAAATACATGATCCGGCCGCCGAACTTGTCGCGGTTGTCCGAGGCGCCGAACACCGCGACCGACCGCGGGTGCAGTATTTCCTTGATCGAGAGCCGTGCCGGTGGGTGCGACGACATCGAGCCCCTCAGATGAATGCTGCGGTGCCGAGCAATTCACGCCCCACGATGAGGCGCTGAATCCCCGAGGTTCCGTCGATAACCGTCATCATGCGGCAATCGCGCCAGCACCGCTCCGCGCCGGCCTCGCGAGCGAGCCCCTGCGCGCCCATGCAATCCATCGCGATGTGGCAGACCTCGACGGCAGTTTCGGTCGCGAAAAACTTAGCCATCGCAACCTCTCCCGGAACCCGCCGGCCCGCATCGAGAGAGGCAAGCGCGCGCAGAGAGAGCAAACGTGCGGCCTCGAGCTTCGCTGCGGCATCGGCGAGCGCGGTCTGGATCGCCTGAAACTTGGCAAGCGGACGGCCAAAGGCGAAGCGCTCCTTGGCATAGGCGATAGCGGTGTCGAGCGCGCGCCGCGCAATGCCGACGGATTGCAGCGCGACGAAGGCCCGCGAGGCCTCGATGCCCCGGTTGAACTGCTCCGCGCCGAGCCCCGCCTCGCCCAGCAGGTTCTCCTTGGGCACGCGCACCGCCTTGAAGCGGAGCTCGGCGAAGGAGATTGCCTCCATGCCCGTCGTCTCGAGCTCGCGGCTCTCCCAGGGGGACTGCGTGCGCTCGAGCACCAGACGGCTCGTCCGCGGCTTGCCCGCCTCGGTGCCGGCATTGACGACGAGCAGCGTGATGAGGTCGCTGACGCCGCCCAATTTGATCCATTTCTTGACGCCATCCACGCGGAACCCGCCATCGTCCTCGGCCGCAGTGGTTTTCAAGCCCCGCAAATCTGAGCCGGCTTGCGGCTCGGTGATGGCGGCTGTCGAGACCAGCTCTCCGTCGAAGAGCCGCGGCAGCCAGCGCGCTTTCTGCTCCGGCGTTCCCAGGTAATTGATCGTCCTCGGCGGCACGATCTCCCCTAGGATGAGCGGCCCCGAAGCCAGTGCCTCCAGCAGCAATCCATAGTCGACATAGCGCATGCCGGCGCCGCCGAGGTCTCTGCTGATCGTGCTGCCGAGGTAGCCGAGCGGCTTCAAGGCGCGGTAGATCTTGCGCCATTGATCCGCGCTCAGCTTCGTGCCGCGAGGCAGGGCCTCGACGATGGGAGCGATGTCGCGCGCGACCGTCTCTCGTGCGCGCTCCCGAAGCTCGATCTGCTGCTTGCTGAGTTCGAAATCCACGGGGATCAGCTTCCCTTGAACCGCGGCTTCCGCTTCTCCTTGAATGCGGCGATCCCCTCGAGATAGTCGTGGGAGCCCTGCGTAATCTCGGACCAATAGGTTTCGAGATGCCGCGCCGCGGCGGGCCCCTCGACGTATTGGCTGCGGATCGATTCCTTTATCGAGCGAAAAACGAGAGGAGCGCCGGAGGCGACGCGAGCCGCGATGCCCGCGACTTCCGTCTCGAACGCTTCCTCTGGGATGACACGGCTCACGATCCCCAGCGCCTTTGCCTCTTCCGCCCCGATGTCGTCGCCGAGGATCAGCATATCGAGCGCCCTGTTGCGCCCGATATAGTGGCAGAGGCGTACCAGGCTCATCCCCCAACTGGGCACGATTCCAATATATGCGTCGCCGGTACGGAATTTGGCGGTCGTAGAGGCGAGGCGCACATCGCATGCTTCGGCTATGGCGAAGCCGCCCCCTATGCACCAGCCGCGTATTGCGGCGATCACCGGCTTCGGGAATGTCTCGATGCGATCGACCAGCGCGCGACCTGCTTCGCGAAAGGCGGTGGAAGGATCGCCCTCGGCATGGGGCTTGTCGTCGAGATTGGCGCCCGCACAAAATGCGCGTGCACCGGCGCCGGTGAGCACAACGCAACGCGTCTCGTCGCGCGTGTCGAGCTCCCTGAAAACGGCGAGCAGCTCGTCAAGTGCTCGTGGTGAGACCGTGTTGAGCGGCGGCCGGTCGATTGTGACCGTCGATACCCGCTCGGAATGGTCGAGGCGAATTGTCTGATACACCGCCGCCTCCCCTTCGATCGACCGATGCCCGCCTCGGCTTTTGGCTGCTTTTTTGATCGTTGACAAGCCGACGAAACACTGCGGATGATCGCAAATTCAGTTAGCCTTCAGCCGTCATCGAAGTCAACCCGCACAAGGCTGGAGCAGGGTTGCAGGTTTAGGCACGGTTATGTCTGCAGTTCGACGTGATCGTCGGCGGAGGAATGCAGACGGGAGGTAAAATGTCGTTCGAAGGATTCCCCGGACGGGACGTCCGCGCCAAGATCGATCACCCCATTATTGACGCCGATGCGCATGTCGTGGAGTGCGACTTCGCTCACCTTGACTTCGTTCGCGAGATCGCGGGCGAGGAGATCGCGAAGACCGTGCTCTCGGTGCGCGACCACCGCGGGCCCACGGTTCGCGGCTTCTGGTGGGGCATACCCTCCGGACCGCACACCGCGGACCGCGCAATGGCGCAGCTGCCACGCTATTTCCGCTCGCGCCTCGACGAGCTCGGAATCGACTTCGCGCATTGCTATACCACGCGCGGTCTCAGTCACATGTATATCCAGGACGAGGCAGTGCGGCGTGCGAGCTGCCGCGCGCTCAACATGCTTTATGCGGAGATGTTCGCCGACGTCCGCGACCGGCTGCGACCGGCCGCGGTGATTCCGACCTATACGCCAAAGGAGGCGATCGAGGAGCTCGAATTTGCGGTGCGAGAGCTCGGCCACAAGACGATCATGATCGGAACCGAGCTCAGGGGATCCGCGCGCGCGGTGACGGGGAAGGACCCGTTCCTGTCTCCGACCCAATCGACGCGCTCGATCGTGATGGATTCGCCATACGACTACGACCCGTTCTGGCGCAAGTGCATCGAGCTCAAGGTCGTCCCCGTCTGCCACACTTCCTCGCGCGGCATCGGGTACCGTGCGTCGCCGAGCAATTACGTGTTCAATCATCTCGGCGATTTTGCCAACGGTGCGGAGTTCTTCTGCAGATCACTCATATTCAGCGGGGTCACCAAGCGATTCCCGGGCTTGAGCTTTGGCTTTTTGGAAGGTGGCGTCGCCTGGGCCGTCAATCTCCTTAACGACATCGTCGAGCATTGGGAGAAGCGGAACGTCGCGTCGCTCGAGAGGAACCTCGACCCCATGCTGCTCGACGTCGATCTGCTGGAGCAGCTGTTCCGCGACTTCGGCAGTCCGCGCCTGTCGCCCGAGCGGATCCGCGCGCGGCCGCACGGCAACCTGCTGATCGAGCGCCCGGAGCCGTTCGACGAATTCGCCGCCTGCGCTCTGACCGAGATCGGAGATCTGAAGCCCCTGTTCATCGATCCATTCTATTTTGGCTGTGAGGCGGACGACCGCATGATCTCGGTGGCATTCAATCGCCGCCTCAATCCCCTGGGTAAGGCCCTGAAGCCGGTGTTCGGTTCCGACATCGGACACTGGGACGTCCTCGACGCGGCCAGCGTGCTGACGGAGGCTTGGATGCTCGTAAATGCCAAGCTATTGACGCCCGAGAATTTTCGCGACTTCACTTTCGTAAACCCAGCACTGATGCATCTCTCGATGGATCCGGATTACTTCGAAGGGACGGTGATCGAGGATGCCGCACGCGAGCTAATGCGCAAAACACCGAAGAAGGTCGGGTCGAGTGCCGGTGTTTAGAGCGGCCGCTTTTCTTGCCGCTTAATGGGCATCTGAGCGCAGGGAGGCGCGAACATCCGAGTTCGGTATAAGTGGTTGCGTTCCCCCGATTTGAACCTTCCCGAGGCGTCGCATTCGGAAACTGGCGCGGTAGCGCGTCCTGCTCCCTGAAGCTGCGGAACAGCCGCAGAGCAGGCGACCGCGATCGGATTTGACGCGATTGGGTGCGCTACACGAGAAAAATCGTTGTTTTCCAGTGCCCATCTTTATTAAGCACGGCACGCCAATTCAAGGAAGCTCGCACAAATTAACGGGATAGTCGTTTGGGGCCGGAACAGAACTGGGCACCGGCCGTCGTTGCTCGGGCTCTCGCCTCTTACCCGACGCGAGCGGCCTCAGCCGTTCGGCGCTCTTCCCACCGCAATGCCGATGAGGTCGATCTCGACCCGGCATCCCTCGACCAGCAGCCCCGACGTCCCCACGGTGGTCCGAGGCGGCGGGTGAGCGAAGAATTCCTTCCAAACCTCGTCGAAGCCGCAAAAGTCGTTCAAGTCGGTCAGAAACACCTGCGCTTTGACGACGCGATCGAGAGAGCTGCCAGCGGCTTCGAAGGTTCGCTTGAGATTCCCGAGCACGTAGCGCGTCTGCTTCTTGATGGATGAGCCGTAATAGGGGAAGGCCGGGTCGACGATCGCCTCCGGGGCCATGCCGGTCGAGAAATCCGATGCAATCTGACCGGCAGCAAAGACGAGATCGCCAATGCGGATCGCCTCGCTGTAGTTGGCGAGCGGCCGCGGATTGCTGGAGCGGATCGCCTGCCGCTTCGCTCCTTTCCCGGAGGCATGAGCGACGAGATCGATCTCGACGAGCGTCCCGGGGACGAGCAGGCCGGATGTGCCCACCGTCGTCCGCGCCGGCGGCGCGGGGAAATACTCCCTCCAAACCTCGTCGAAGGCATCGAAGTCCTCAAGATCGGTCAAAAAGACCTGTGCTTTCACGACGTCGTCGAGAGAGCAGCCGGCGGCGGCAAAGGTCGCCCGCAGATTGCGGAGGATGTAATGGGTCTGTTTCTTTATGTCGGACCCGTAGAACGGGAAAGCCGGCTCCTTCCTGGCCTCGGGCGGGACGCCGGTCTTGAAGTCGCTGGCGATCTGGCCGGCCGCGAACACGAGGTCGCCGACGCGGAAGGCCTCGCTGTAATTCGCGAGCGGACGCGGCGCCGAGGACGCGATCCGCTTATGCTCGATTCCCTCTCCGGGCACGTAGCCGATGAGGTCGATCTCGACGAGGGTTCCCGGGACCAGCAATCCCGTCGTGCCGATCGTGGTGCGCGGCGGGGGAACCTTGAAATACGCGCGCCAGACCTCGTCGAAGCCGTTGAAGTTCTTCAAATCGGTCAGGAACACCTGCGCCTTAACGACGTGATCGAGCGAGCTGCCCGCCGCTGCGAAGGTCCCCTTCAGGTTCTCGAGGATGTAGCACGTCTGCAGCTTGATTTCGGAGCCGTAATAGCGAAAGCCCGGCTTGCGCCTCGCCTCCGGCGGGACCCCCGTCTTGTAGTCGCTCGCTATCTGACCCGCCGCGAAGACCCAGGGCCCCACGCGAAAGCATTCGTTGTAGTTCGCGAGAGGGCGGGGAGCGCTCGATTTGATCGTCTCGATCTTCACGTCGGCCTCCGGCGCCGATGGCGCATTGTATGGTTCGGACTTAAACCACGCTGTCGCGCGGAAAGTTCGGCGGCCGCTTCTCGCGGAGCGCCGCGACGCCTTCGGGGAGCTCCTTGCCGTTGAATCCGAGGAACTCGAGCGCAAGCGACGCGTCGAAAATCGGCCCCGCCGCGCGCAGCCAGTTGTTGAGGGCGTACTTGGTCCAACGTATGGCGCTCGGCGCGCCCTCGGCCAAGCGGACGGCGACGTCGAGCGCGCGCTTTTGCAGCTCCTCGTCGGGAACGCAGAGCGATACGAGACCGATGCGCTCCGCTTCCTCGCCGGTGACGGTCTCGCACAGCAACAGGTGATATTTCGCCTTTGCCATGCCGCAGAGGAGCGGCCAGATGATCGCGGCGTGATCTCCCGCGGCGACGCCGAGCTTGGTGTGGCCGTCGATGAGGCGCGCGGATTTAGCGGCGATCGAGATGTCCGCCAGGATCGCCAGGACGAGGCCCGCGCCGACCGCCGCGCCGTTGATCGCCGACACGATCGGCTTCCCGCAGTTGATGATGTTGTAGACCATGTCGCGCGCCTCGCGCCAAACGCGCATGCGCGTGTCGAAGTCGTCGATCATCTTGCCCACGAGGTCGAGATCGCCGCCGGCCGAGAAGGCCTTGCCCGCGCCGGTCACGAGCACGGCGTTGACGCTGGGATCGGCGTCGATCTCCCGCCAGACCTCCGTCATATCCGAATGCATCGCGGAATCCGCGGCGTTGTATTTCCCCGGCCGGTTCAGGGTGATGCGAAGAACGTGGGGATGCGGGCGGTCCGTCGTCAGCCGGGAGAAACGCGCGTAGCGGTCGGTCATGGTGTGGGCCTTTGCGTGTCTGAGGAATCAACGGGAGCCGCCATCGCGCGCCGCAACCGCGCGGACGAGCACGTGGCGCTGGATCTTGCCGGTCGGCGTGAAGGGCAAATGCTCGAAGATTTCCAGCCGCTCCGGCAATTTGTAGGCGGCGACGCTGTCGCCGAGGAAGGCAATGAGCTCCTCGAGGGTCGGCGGCTTGCCTGGCTTCGGCACGAGGCAAAGGCAATTGCGCTCGCCGAGCCTCGCGTCGGGGATGCCGACGATCGCGGCGTAAAGCACCTTGGGGTGCGTGTAGAGGATCTCCTCGATCTCCCGCGGGAAGAACTTCTTGCCGCCGCGGTTGATCATCTCCTTGAGCCGACCGACGACGCGAAGGTTCCCGGCTGAGTCGATCATGCCGAGGTCGCCGCTGCGGAACCATCCGTCCGGCAAGAACGCGTCCGCGTTCGCGGCGGGGTTGTTGTGATAGCCCAGATGCACCGAGGGGCCGTCGCTGCAGATCTCGCCTTCGACACCCGCGGGCACCTCGCGCTTTTCGCCGTCGATGAGCCTCAGGCCCATATGGCTCGCCGGGCGCCCCACCGAGCCCGCGACCAGCTCGGGATCGTCGCCGGGACGCGTATAGGTCTGATAGCCCGTCTCGAGCATGCCCAGCAGCTCCAGCAGCACGCCTGGCGCCACACGTCGCCAGGCGCGGATCGTTTCCACGGGCGCCGAGGCGCCACCGCTCACGACATATCTGAGGCTCGAGAGGTCGCGCCGTCCAAGGTCGGGCTCCTGCAGGATTGCGGTCAACGAGGCCGGCGCCGTCGGGATATACGTGACCCCCTCGCGCTCGATGAGATCGAGGGCAGCCGCCGGCTGAAAGCGCTCGAGCAACACCGCCTTGGCGCCCGCGAGCACGGATTGCACAAGGGTCAGATAGCCCCAGTTCAGTCCGCAGGGGAGCCAGACCATCATGTTGTCGGTGGAGGTGAGGCCGAGATCGCCGTTGAGGATGCGCGCGGCGGCGAGCGTGGTGTTGTGGCTGTGCATCACGCCTTTGGGATTGCCGGTCGTGCCCGAGGTGAAGGCCATCCGCATCACCGTATCCGGCCCCTGCCGCAGGGGAACGAAGTCCACGGGCGGACCGGACGCCGCCACCGCATCGTCGAGGCTCGCGATGCCCGGGCGCGCGGCGCCGTGGACGACGCAGACGGAGGCGAGCTTCGGTAGCCGCGTCCGCAGCTCCTCCGCCATCGCGAGGTGATCGAAATTGCGGAAGCTCGCGCAAGTCACGAACATCTTCGCATCGGCGAAGCGCATGATGTATTCGAGCTCGCGGCTACGGAAATCGACGCTCACGGTGACGGCGACCGCGCCCAATCGCTCCAGCGCGAAGAACACCAGGGGAAACTCGATCCAATTCGGGAGCTGGATCGTCACGACATCGCCCTCGCCGATCCCGAGGGATCGCAGCCGCTCCGCAACCCGATCGATACCCTGCGCGAGCGCCGCATAGCTGAGCCGCCACGTCCCGTCGGTGACCGCTTCGCGATCCGGCGTCTGCGCTACACGGCGCGCGAGAACGGATGCGAAGGTCTCGTCGCTCCAGAGCCCGGCGGCGCGCCAGCGGGCAGACATGGCCGGGTTCAACCTCGTCTCGAATGGCACGATGCCTCCCTCGGCAGACTAGCGCGCCTCCAATTCATGCCGCGATGATCTGGCCGCCGTCGACCTGCAAGACCTTGCCGGTGATGTAGGCCCCTCCCGACCCCGCGAGGAAACACACGACGCGCGCGACCTCCTCGGGCGTGCCGATCCGCTGCAAGGGAATGCCTCGGATCACGCGCTGCGTCGTCTCCGGCCCCCAGGCCGCGAATGCCGCGCGTCCCATATCCGTGTCGGTCAGGCCGATTGCAACGACGTTGGCGCGGATTCCGTGCTTTCCTTCCTCGCGCGCGATCACGCGGATCAGCGCCTCGAGCCCCGCCTTGGCGGAGGCGCCCTGGGCGTTGCGCGGCTGGCACATCTGCGCCGCGATCGAGGAGATCGCCACGATTGCGCCTCTGCTGGCGCGCCGCAAATGAGGAATTCCCGCGCGCAGCACATAGAAAGCGCCGGACAGATCGACCGCGAGATAGCGGTCCCACTCCTCGATCGCGATATCGGCGACGGGCCGCCAGTCGACCATGGCGCCCGCGGCATGAACGAGCACGTCTATGCCGCCGAGCTCAGTCGCCGCGCGGTTCACGGCGGCGGTGACCGCGGCAGAATCAGCGAGATCTGCCTTGATCGCAAGGCCGCGGCGCCCGAGCGCGCGCAATTGCGCCGCGGTCGCCTCGGCCTCGGCGTCGCGGCTTCGGTAGATGAAGGCGACGTCGGCGCCGCCGCGCGCGAGCTCTGTGCAGACGGCGTGCCCGATGCCGCGGCTTCCCCCGGTGACGAAGGCGCGCTTTCCTTCGAACTCCCGCTTGGCTTCGGGCGCGCTCATGACTCGCTGCCTCCTTCGCTCGGCCGATGCTGGTCTCGCGACTGAGCCCTGTCAATCGAGCGCAAACCCCGGCATCAGAGCGTTAGATATTTCGCCTTCACCTCTTCCCGCTCCATGCGGAAGCGCTCGAGCGGTGCGTGGTAGACCATCTGCCCCTTGACCATGACGTAGATCGTGTCGGCCACCGTCTCCGCGAGCCGCAAATTCTGCTCCACGAGAAGCATCGTGACGCCCTCGTCGCGGAGACGGCGTATCAGCTTTCTGAGCTCGTCGACGACCAGCGGCGCAAGACCCTGGCTCGGCTCATCGAGAAGCACGACCTTTGGATCCGTCACCAGCGCGCGCGCGACCGCCAGCATCTGCTGCTCGCCGCCGGACAGCTGGGCGCCCCGGCTTCGCCGTCGCTCCGCGAGCGATGGGAACAATTCGAAGAGGCGGTCGATCGTCCAATGCTTGGCCGGAACGCGCTGGGCGACCTGGATGTTCTCGACCACGGTCAGATCGGGAAAGATCATGCGCCCTTCCGGCACGTAGCCCACGCCTTCGCGCACCACGCGGTGCGGCGCCCAGCCTCCGACGTCCTGACCGCCGAGCAGGATGCGGCCGGCGCGCGGGCGCACGAGCCCCATGATCGAGCGCATCGTCGTGGTCTTGCCGACGCCGTTGCGGCCGAGCACGCCGGCGATGCGTCCCTGCGGCACCTCGAGATCGACGCCCTGGAGGATATGGCCGTGACCGTAATAGGTATGCAGGCCCTCGACGCGGAGCATCAGTCGAACTCTCCGAGATAGGCGCTGCGCACCTCGGCGTTGGCCTTGACGGTGTCGGGCGGACCGTCGGCGATTACGCGGCCGCGATGGAGCACCGTTATGTTGTCCGCGAGCCGGAAGACAACCTCCATGTCGTGCTCGACGAGAATGACGCTGAGGTTTCCGGCGGCGAGCATGGTCTTGAGCATTGCCACGGCATGATCGGTCTCCTGGATCGATAGGCCCTGCGTGGGCTCGTCCAGCATCAAGAGTCTCGGCCGTTGCGCGACGGCCATCGCGACCTCCAGAAGGCGCTGGTCGCCGTGGGACAGCAGCCCCGCCGGCGTACGCGCGCACCGCGCGAGACCCAGGCGCTCCAATGCCTCATCGGCATCGCTCGCCGAGTGGCTCAGAACGGCACCGCCGCCGAGAAACCGCCAGCGACCGCGCTGCCGCGCCTGCGCTGCGATGCGCACGTTCTCGCGCGCGCTCAGCAAGGGAAAGATGTGGCAGAGCTGAAAGGTGCGCGCGATCCCCCGTTGCGCGACCTCGTGCACGGGCAAGCCCGTGATGTCCTCGCCATCGAAGACGACCCGGCCGCTACTCGGACGGATGGTGTTGGTGATGAGGTTGAAGAGCGTAGATTTGCCGGCGCCATTGGGCCCTATGACCGCGCGGATCTCGCCGGGCTCGACGGTCATGTCTACGGTGTCGACGGCGACCAGAGCCCCGAACCGGCGTATCAGCCCTTTGCATTCAAGAAGCGGCACGCGATGCCTCCTCGCCGGCGAGCGCGCCTTGGGCGGCCGGCGGCTTCTCGAACAAGCGCACGATCAAGCCCCAGATTCCCTGCGGCGCGAACATGACGAAGCCGATGAAGATCGTTCCGAAAATGAGCGGCCAGAGATCGGTGAGCTGCGACAGCTGGTGCTCGACGAAAAGGAACCCCGCGCCACCGAATATCGGGCCGATCAATGTGCCGGCGCCACCCACGATGACCATGATGAGGACGCGGCCGGACGCGAGCCAAAAGAAGAGCTCGGGAGACGCGAACCCCGCGAAGGGTGCGTAAAGCGCGCCGGCGAGCCCACCGAAGGCATAGGCGAGAACCACGGTCGTCATCTTGTAGGCGCGCGTGTTGTAGCCGAGCGCGCGCGTCTTCGCCTCGTTCTCGCGAATCCCCGCGAGCACCGCGCCGAAGGGCGAGCGCACGATGGCACGGCACAGCAGATAGGAGCCAAAGAGGCAGAAGACTACGAGGTAATAATAACCGAGCTTACCCTGCAGCACCGTCGTCCCGAATGGTCCGGCGGGACGCGGGATGCCGTCGATGCCGTCGGATCCGCCGGTGAATTCCTTGAAGCGGTAAAGCGTGGCATAGCCGAGCTGCGCGAAGGCCAGCGTGAGCATCGAGAAGGAGACGCCGGTCGATCGCGTGCAGACCCAGGCGATCGGAATCGCAATCACCGCCGTGATCGCCACGGCCAGCACGATCCCTATCGGCAGCGGCAGGTCGAGATGCGTGAGCAGCATCCCGCAGGAATAGGCGCCGAGACCGTAGGCCGCCGCATGACCGAAGGAGTAAAGCCGGCAATACCCGACCATGAGATCGAGACTCATGGCGAAGAGCCCGAAGATCAGCGCCTCCACGGCGATCGTCATCGTGTACTGCGGAAGGACGAAGGGCAGCAGCGCGCAGAGCGCGGCGGCGGCGGTAAAGCCGAGCTTCCAGTTCACCTATTCCTCCGAGCCGAGCAAGCCGCCCGGGCGGACGACGAGGATCACGAGCATCAGGAGGTACATGAAGGCAAGTGCGAGCTCCTGGAAGTAGTAGGATCCGACCACCTGCACGAATGCGATCAGGATGCTGCCGATGATGGAGCCGAGGAACGAGCCCATCCCGCCGATGATGACGACGACGAAGGCATCGATGACCACGGTCGTGCCCATACCCAGAAATGCCGTGACGAGCGGTGCCGCAAGCGCGCCGCCAAGCGCAGCCATTGCGCAGCCGATCCCGAAGACGGCGGTACGGACCATGTCGACGTCGACTCCGAGCGCGTGCACCATCTCGGAGTTCTGCGAGACCGCGCGGATCAGCAAGCCCGCGCGGGTGCGCTCGAGAAACTGCCAGACCGCGATCGCCGCTGCGATGCCAAGCGCGATCAGGAAGACGCGATAGAGCGGAAAGGGTTGATCGAGAACGATCACAATGCCGCGGAGGAACGCGGGAATTCCCGCACCCAGCGGCTGGGCGCCCCAGATCAGACGGATCGCCTCGCTCATGACCACCGCGAGGCCAAACGTCACCATGAGATAGGAGCCGCCGTCGCGCCGTTCGTAAAGCCGCCGCAGAAAGACGCGCTCGAAGGCCATGCCGACGATGCCGACGACGATCGGGGCCACTACCAGGGAAAGGATGAAGCTGCCGGTGACTGCGATCGCGGTGTAGCCGACATAGGCGCCGAGCATGAAGATCACACCATGCGCGAAATTCACGATGCGCATGATGCCGAAGATCAGCGTGAGGCCGCAGGAGATGAAGAACAGGACGGCCGCCTGCGACAGGGCGTTGAGGCACTGCGCGACCGCGAAGCCTAGGAAGTCCATCCGCTCACTCGGATATTGCAAGGCGACGGGGCCCTGATTTGCCAGCGCCCCGCCGGTGGAAGGCGGCTACTTGCTGAAGCTCGTGCTCCTGCAATCCGGGGTCGCCATCTCACGGGGATAGATCTTCACGATCTCCGGGATCGGCTCGGGGTATTTGGGATTCTCGGCGACCTTGACGACGAAGCCCTGGTTCTCGCCCTGGTGGTCGCATTTGCGCATGAGCACCGGCCCCTTGACGCTGGTGACGTCGAGATCCTCCATGGCCGCGACGATCTTCATCGGCTCCGTCGAGTCCGCCTTCTCGATGGCAGCGAAGAGGATCGTCAGCGCCTGATAGATCTCGCCGTCGGTCCAATCGGGGATCTCGTTCTTGTATTCCTCGTTGAAAGCGGCGACGAACTCTCTGTTCTGCGGAATGTCGTAGGTGAAGGGGTAGCGCGAGCCGCCGATTAGGCCGAGCGAGTCTTTGCCGAGTACCTTGATGTCGGCTTGCGCGACGATTTCCGTGTAATACTGCACCCGCTGATTGAGCCCGTATTGCGCCGCCTGCGAATAGAAGGCGCGCGCCTCGTCGCCTTGGAGCGCGATATAGCAGCCCTCGGCCTTCGACTGCAGGACCTTCGTGATGTAGGTCGAATAGTCCTTGTTCGCGACGGGGGTGAAGACCTTGTCGACGAGCGTCTTGCCGATCTTCGTGATCTGCTCCTCGAAGGCCTTCACGCTCGATTGGCCCCAGGAATAGTCCGACGCCAGCGCCACGAAAGTCTTCTGCGGCGCATCCCTGAGATAGAGCGCCACGGCGCGCGCACCCATCGGAGCCGAGGTATTCGCGCGGAAGAAGCGGGGCACGAGCAGCTCGGTCGTCAATCTGCCGTCACCATTGCCGTCCGAGATGAAGAAGGCGTTCCATTGCTCGAGCTTGGGCATGATCGCGGCAGCCTCGGAAGATACGATGACGCCGCTGAAGATCCGGCAGTCGTCGCGCTCGACCATCTCCTGGCATTTACGCACGCAGTTCGCGGGATCGCCTTGGGTGTCCTGGTAAAGGAACTCCACGGGCCGGCCGAGGACGCCCTTTTTGGCGTCGGTCATCTTCTTCACCAGCTTGCAAGTGCGCATGGTCTGCTGGCCGAGAACGGCGTAGCCGCCAGTGATGACGGTGGGAATGCCGATCTTGATCGGCGTCGCTGCGGTCGCGCGCGTGAGATAGGCCGGCGCGGTCAGCGCCGCGCCGGCGGCGACCGCTCCCTTGAGGAACCTGCGGCGCGTGGCCTTCGTCGTGCTGAACGAGTACTGCATCGGTTTCCTCCCTTTTCTCGGGCTATGTTTGGCTGTCGATTTTGGTTCAATCGCTCCCGCTAACTTGTGCGGACGCTTGTGGCTACTCGAGCGTCACGGTATCGAACTTGGCGGGCAGGATGATCTCGAGCACCTCGCAATCGTCGGAGTAGTCGAGCACCTTGTGCTTGATCCGCGGGGGCTGGATCCAGCAGGACCCCTCGCGCATGAGAACCGGCCCTTGCCCCTCGAATTCCGACTTCATCCATCCCTTGAGCACGTAGACCATCTGGAAGTCGACGTCGTGATAGTGCAGCTTGGAGACCTCCTCTGGGATGCAGGGCGGTACCAAGCGAATCACATGCGCCTGCACCATGCCGCCGGTCGCCTTGCTGATGCCGAGGTCCCGGTATTTCGCGTACTCGCGGAGGCCCGCCTGGAAATCCTCCTCGCGGAAGTGGCTCGCAGTGAATTTCTGCTTGGGCCAAGCTTTGGCTTTCGCCCTTGCCGCCGCGGCACGCCGCGGACGCGGCGCCTTCCGCGGCGCCTTCCGCGCCGCCCTGCGCGCGGGCTTGGTCTTCGCTTTTGCTCGTGCTTTCGCTCTCGCCATGACCAACGTCTCCTCTTGCTCGCTGTCGTTTACGCGGCGCCCTTCGGCCGCAGCTCGATGAGATCTGGGCAGCAATTCGGTGCAGCCTGCGCCGCGAATACCACGGCGGACGCAACTTCTTCTGGAGTGAGCGGACCATATTTCCGGTTCTTCATTGCCTCTAGAACGCGCGGATGCTTGCTGCCGTCCCGAATGGCGGTGTCGACCATCCCCGGCGCGATTTCCGTGATTTTGATGCCATAGCCCTGCAGCTCGATCCGGAGCCCGCGCGTCAGCGCCGAAAGGGCGTGCTTCGTCGCGCAATAGACGACGCCGAGCTGATAGACGTCGCGCGCGGCTGTCGAGCTCATCATGATGATGTGTCCGCTGCGGCGCTCCGCCATCGCTCGCGCGATCGCCTGCGTGATCCGGAAAGCAGCGAGCACGTTCGTGCGAAACATCGTCTCGCACTCCGCATCGGTCATTTCGAGGACCGGCGCGTATGTCAGCACGCCGGCGTTGTTCAGAAAGATGTCGACACCGTGCGCGGAACGGGCCAATTCGCTCGCGAAACCCGTGTCGTTCAAATCTCCGGCGATCGTCTCGACCGCGCCGGATCGCTCTCCGCATGCTGTCTTGAGGCTCTCGAGCTCGGGCTTCCGCCGGCCGGTTGCAATGACCTTCGCACCCGCCTGCACGAGCGCGATCGAGCTCGCTCTTCCGATCCCTGCACTGGCCCCGGTGACGAGTACGGTCTTGCCAGCCAGTGGCAGACTCATCGCTCCCTCCCTCGGCGCTTCTTAGATTTCTTTCCCGAAGTATACATAGGGGGCCGAGCCAGCAATAGGTTCGATGCATGATGGCGTCGACTGTTGAGCTCGCGCATCGTTATGCGTTGAGCGAGCAAAACGCACCGCCAGCGGGTGACAAACCGCCGCCTCGAACTCCGCTCAGACTGGCGCGGAGGTATTGGGGATCATTCATGTTGTATTGATCGACGCGAGCCGGTGCGCGTGACATCCACGCCGAGTGTAGGCCATATGGATCTCGCGCCAGCGACTGCGTCCGAAATGGATGAGGTGCGGGCCGCATCGCCGGTGCGACCGATCCGCAACTCTCACCTAGCCTCCTCCTCGGGCGACGCCCCTTCCACGAACGCAGTACGCGGGGATCACCGCGCTCGAGGGGGCCGCGGTGGGTTATTTGGCCGCCCAACCCGAGTACCGCCCCAGAAAATTGTTATTTTCCAGTGCCCATCTTTATCAGGCACGGCACGCCATTCCTGGCATCATCGGCCGCACACCGGACAGGCGCCGCCCTCGGGGGGACTCACGGGGTGAACCGGGTTCTCGGGCGGCGACCAGGCGTGGTAGAGGCGGCATTCCATCTCGTAGGCGCTTGCGGGGT
>Ga0335069_10001869_pt1 | contig 33176 bp, 24 predicted proteins | sample Lox_Sample_11_FD_206714 | JGI IMG/M metagenome (GOLD analysis project Ga0335069, IMG submission 206714) | Soil microbial communities from Loxahatchee National Wildlife Refuge, Florida, United States - Lox_Sample_1.1 | ecosystem: Environmental > Terrestrial > Soil > Wetlands | place: USA...
TAGCCGTGGCCATAGTAGCCACCGCGCCAGCCAGGGCCCCAGACGCCGCGGCCATAATAGCCGTGATACCAGGGGCCGGCGCCAATGAAGATGCCGTTCACGAAGTAGCTTGGGCCGTAATAGCCGGCGGGCGCGCAGGCGTACGGATAGTAGCCGTAGTAGCCATAGGGGCAAACGGGGGCCGGGCCGATGCCAACTCCGACGCCGACGCGAACTTGCGCGCTGGCATCCGACGCGGCGAAGAAGAAAACGAATGCTCCCAGCAGGACAGCATATTTTAGGTAGCGCATGGTGGTCCTCGATTCCGGTCCCGGTCGGGTGATGCCGCGATGCAGGCCGGAGAGCTCCGCGGTTGATTCCAGGAAGCTGCTTACAATTTGTTAAACACGGTGGGCGGGGAAGAGTTGCGGGGGATAGATGCGCAAGGATTTGCAGAGAAGAGTAAAGAGTTCACCGCAGAGTTAGCAGAGGCGAGCAGAGAGAACGGAGAATGGGTATCGCTCGAAAGTGAGAGGCGGGTCGATGCGGCCCCGGCAGGTAAAGCCACCCCTACACGCGGAAGGCAGAAGGCGGGTGCTCGGTTAGAGTTCAACGATGAGTTTGCCGATGTTGTCGCCGCGGAAGAGCATGTTGATGGCTTCAGGGGCTTTTTCAAGGCCCTTGACGATGGTTTCGCGGGATTTGAGCTTGCCGGTCATTTTCCACATGCCGAGTTTCTGGCCGGCTTCCATGAAACGGGACGCGTAATCGAGGATGATAAAGCCTTCGACGCGAAGGCGCTTGATGAGGACCTGGCCGAAGCTGGCCAGGCCGGGGTCTTGCTTCGTGTAACCGGAGATGAGGCCGCAGAGAACGACGCGACCGTGGAGGTTCATGCGGTCGAGCACGGCTTGCATGACTGCTCCGCCGACGTTTTCGAAATTGATGTCAACGCCCTTGGGAGTGGCGGCGGTGAGTTGTTCCTTCCAGTCGGGATGCTTGTAGTTGATTGCGGCGTCGAAGCCGAGATCATCCTTGATCCACTTGCATTTTTCATCGGAGCCGGCGATGCCGACCACGCGGCAGCCGTGAATTTTGCCGAGCTGGCCGACGATGCTGCCGACGGCGCCGGCAGCAGCCGAGACGACAAGGGTTTCGCCGGATTGCGGCTTGCCGACATCGAGGAGGCCAAAGTAGGCGGTAAGGCCGGCACCACCAAGAAGATTCAGGAAATTGACATCGGAAAGGAAGGGGATCGAAGGCAGCTTTTGCGGGGAATATTTGTCACTGGCGGAAAGAAGGAGGTAATCCTGCATGCCGACGAGGCCGGAGAGTTTGTCGCCCTTTTTGAAATTGGGATGGCGGGATTCGATGACTTCCGCGAGGCCAACGCAACGCATGACTTCGCCGATCTGGACGGGAGGCATGTACTGGGGAATGTCGGCCATCCAGACGCGCATGGTGGGGTCGATGGAAAGGTATTTGATCTTGGCGAGGGCCTGGCCGTCGGCGACCGTGGGAACGGGAGATTCGCAAAGTTGGAGGACGTCGGGAGTGATGAGACCGGTTGGGCGATTCGTGAGCTTCCATTGACGGTTGGTGGGCATGGAGGAAGAGTAGAAGAGGAGGGAGGGAGAAGTCAAAAGTCGAAGGTTAAAAAGTTCAAGAGTCGAAGAGTCGAAGAGTCGAAGAGTCGAAGAGTCGAAGAGTCGAAGAGTCGAAGAGTTCAAGAGTTGAAGAGTTGAAGAGAAGAGTTCAGAGCAGATGTAACAGAGAAACTGCGGCGTGAGCGGAGAGGAAGAGCGGCCCGCCTCCCTTCCTTCTTCAGGGCAAGCAAAAGGCGGGCGCTACAGCTGCGCCGATAAGCGCGCGCGGAGGCTTATGGAGTTTTGAGGAGACGCATGAGGTCGGCAGCGGATTTGGTGGCCTTTTTGATTTGAGAGACGCTGCGGACGGCGTTGTGGGTGGAATCGAGCTGGTCGGTGAGAATGTCCGCATTGGCGTTAATGACGCAGAGGAGATTGTTGAGAGCATGCGAGATCGCGTCAATTTTGGCGGAAGGGAGGCGGTCGACACCCACGGCTGCAGCAGTCTGTTCGAGAGGCAAAGTCATTGGCGTACCCTTTCTATAAGACATACGAAGCGTGTTGCTATTGATGGCGGTGACGACGGCGTGCTGTAGGGAAGCCGAGGTCACGTCGTTGAGAACAAGAGTGGAAGCGGCGCCGGCAGCATTGGCGGCATTCTGGAATTGCGGATCGGCGATGGGGAGCAGCGCGACGATCGGGATGGTGGCCATCCCGTCATGGAGCTTCCGGGCGGCCAGAAGCTCCTGGGCTGACGGGTGGCTGAGATCGAGCAGCAGGGCCTGCCACTGCTCGGCATCGAGACGCCGAAGCGCGTCTCGAAGAGACGGAGAGCGGTGAACCTGGAAAGGCGCGGCTGGCGCCTCGACAATGGATTGGGAAATCTTGAGCCAAAATGGAAGCTCTCCCAAGAACAACACTTGCGAACTTGCGTAAGACATCTTTCTTTCTAACCACTCCTGACTTTGACCAGCGTGCTAACCGAGGAAGAAAATCCGGTGAGCCGAGGAAATTGTTTCAGGCGCGATACGCGTACCACACCCAAGGACTACGACTGCCAGACGATCACCCCGGGAACAGACGACGGATTTCGAGGAGTAATCCGTCGGGGAGGCGGCTCTTGGCAACGAAGCAATCGGCGCCGTGAGCGCGGCACTCCTCTTCGAGGGTGGGGCAGTTGATTTCGGAGTAGATGATGACGCGCAGACCCGGTTGGGACTGGCGCAGGGCCTTGGCCGCTTGTAGACCGTTGAGACGCGGCATACGGAAATCGAGAAGCGCGAGATCCGGCTGATGGCGCGAAGCAAGCTGAACGGCGTTGACACCGTCGCTAGCAGTGCAAACCACCTGAAAGCCCCCCGCAAATTCCAAGTAATCGCAAACGGAACGAAGAGCGGTCGGAGAATCGTCAGCGATGAGGACGCGAATGGGCGCGGCTTTGGGCATTGCTACCCCGGGGACAGGATTATTACAACGATTTAATAATGGAGGTTTTGGGGGACGGGGGGAATTGGGCTGATTCCCTAGTGAAAAAGCACTAGACGGTGACTGGTGAATGGCGACGGGTGACCGGCGGAAAAGCGGGCCGTAGTCGGCGGCAGCAGATAGAGGGAGGGATTGCTGGCCACCAAAAGAAGGCGGCATGAAGCCGCCCCTACCACTTTGCCAAGCGAAGACTTGCCGATTTGGAGACCGGCGTTCCCGGGCTAGGGTTGGATAATTTTGTTGCGAATGGCGTAGAGGACCAGGTCGGCAAGGGAGTGGAAATCGAGCTTGAGCATAATGTTGGCGCGGTGGGCCTCGGCGGTGTTGACGCTAATATTCAGGATGGTGGCGACTTCTTTGTTGCTTTTGCCCTCAGCGAGGAGCTGGAGGATCTCTCGCTCGCGGGGAGTTAGACGGGAACGAGAGGACTTGGAGGGATCGGAGGCGTCGGAGATTTCCACGGCTTCGGAGACACGGGTGGAGAAGTAGGGTTTGTGGCGGCTCAAGGCGTCGATGGCGGCAAGAAGGACGCGGTCGGCTTCGTCTTTGAGAATATAGCCGCGGGCACCGGCTTCGATGACCTGCTGAACGAGTTCGTCGGATTCATGCATGGTGAGAATGAGAATCTCGGAGTTGGGAAGAGACTTGTGGATGCGGCGAGCAGCGTCGACACCGTTCAGCAGAGGCATGCCGATATCGAGAATCAGGATGTCGGGCTTGAACTTGATTGCTTTCTCGACGGCTTCGCGTCCATCGGAGGCTTCGGCGCAGACTTCCCAACCCTTGCGGGATTCGACCAGGGCGCGGAGGCCGGCGCGAACAACAGCATGATCATCCGCGATAAGAAGCCGAAGAGGATTCATGGAGTGCATCCTTGAGCGCGGGAGCGGAGAGCAGGATTCGAGCACGAACCGTAGTTCCGTGCGAGTCAGATTCGATATCGAGATAGCCACCGAGCTGGGCCATACGTTCACGCATGCCGGGAATGCCGACGCCGTGACGGGGAGGCCGGAAGGACTCGCCATTTTTGGGAGGGAGCATGCCCTTGCCGTAGTCGGTAATCTCGAGAATGACGGAGTCTACATCTTCGCGGAGAGAGACGTGTGCCTGTTTGCTCCCGGAGTGGCGCTGGATGTTGGAAAGACTTTCCTGGGTGATGCGGAAGAAGGCGGTTTCGACCATTTGAGGGAGGCGGCGATAGCGTGGCGGAAGTTCAAGAGAGATTTCGATGCCGCTGCGCTCACTAAAGCCGTTGACGTATTCCTTGAGGGCGGTGACCAGACCAAGGTCGTCGAGCAGGGGCGGATGGAGCAAATAAGAAAGCGTGCGGATCTCACGGGACATTTGCTGGAGAAGCCCACGGGCTTTGTCGAGAGCGCGCTTGGAAGCGTCACTGAAGGGCTCACCGGACTGGCGAACCTGGGCAAGGCTGAGATTGACCGCAAGAACGGTCTGGGCCATGCCGTCGTGGAGTTCGCGGCCGATGCGGCGGCGCTCTTCGTCCTGGAGCTTAAGGAGTTCGGTGGAAAGCTGGTGAATGGACCGCTCAGCGTTCTTCATTTCGGTGATGTCGGCAAAGGAGGCGATAACGCGGAGGATGGCGCCATCGGAGCCAAACTGGGGAACAGCATTGCCATAGATCCAGATGATCTCGTTGGAGTCCGGGCGGCGCCAACCCATTACCACGTTGCGGACAGGAAGTTTGGTGCGCAAGACGGTAGGCGCGGGCAATTTTTCGGGGGGAATAGGGCGGCCATTTACGTCCACCGGAGTGAAGCCGAAAGCCACGGCCTGGCGGTCCACGGCCTTTTCGAGGGTAGTGCCAAACATGTTCAGAGCGGCCTGATTGGCAAATTGAATGGAGGCGTCCGGATTGTGGAGGACGACGCCGACGTGAAGATCGCGGACGAGGGTGCGGAAACGCTCTTCGCTTTCGCGCAGAGCATCGATGGCGCGACGCTGCTCAGTGAGGTCGGTAAAGGAGGTAATCACGCCGACAAAATCACCTTTGGCATCGAAGCGCGGCACGGAACTGCCGAAAACCCAAAGCGTGTCCTTGGAGTTGGGGTAGCGAAAGCCGATGTTGACAGCCTGCACGGGGGAGTGGGTGCGCAGAACACGGATTACAGGCCGTTGGTCCTCCGGCATTTGGCGGCCATCTTCGGTGAGCGTGACGATGCCGAGATCCGTAGGTACTTTACCCCGGACCGAAAGGTCTTGGGGAAATCCGAACATGCGCTTGGCAGCGGGATTCACGTATTCGAGACGGCCATCGAGGCCGTGCAGAACGACGGCGGCTTGAAGATTGTTGACCAGGGTGCGGAAGCGCTCTTCGCTTTCGCGAAGGGCCTCAGTGGCGCGGCGCTGGTCGGTGAGGTCCGTGAGAGATAGGAGGATTTGTGTGACCTCGCCGGAAGCGTTGCACTGCGGAACGGCGTCGAGGAGAGTCCAGGTGGTTTTCTGCGTTTTTACGTAGCGCCAACCGACAACCAAATTCGTCAGAGGGCGCCGGGTGGCGAGGACAGTAGGGATCAGACCCTCGGAAGCAGGAAGGACGGAACCGTTTTCTCGCAGGACCTCGTAGCCGAGTTCCACTTCGGTTTTGCCGAGGACCTCTGCGAAATTCAGATCGAACATTTTCAGGATAGCTGGATTGGCGTAGAGAATCTGTGCCTGCGCATTGCAGGAGACGATGCCGACGTGGAGATTTTCGACGAAATTGCGGAAGCGTTCTTCGTTTTCGCGGAGGGCTTCGGTGGTGCGGCGTTGTTCGGTGACTTCGGTGAGAGAAATCAGCATGCCGCGGAGTTCGCCTGCGGCATTGAGTTCAGGAACAACATCGAGTACGGTCCAACCGATAGCGTCCTGCGGGGATCGCCGATAGCCGATCAGTTGATTCAGAAGAGGCTTGCGGGTGCGGAGAACCGTGGTTACGGGACGCTCGGACTCCGAAATCAAGGAGCCGTCTTCGCGGAAGGCTGTAAGACCGAGGTCATAAACCTGTTTGCCGGTCAGTTGCTCGATCGCAAGGCCGAGGAGATTGAGGATTGCGCGATTGGCGAAAACAATGCGTCCGTCGGAATCGCAGGAGATAATGCCGACGTGAAGATTATTGACGAGATTGCGGAAGCGCTCTTCGCTGGTGCGCAGGGCTTCTTGCGCGGCCTTGATTTCCGTGATGTCACGAACCGAAACAATGGCGTGCTCCTGACCGCCGAGCTGGGCAAGGGTGCCAGAGAGCAAGCCATCGCGAATCTGGCCGGCCTTGGTGCGGAACTGAATTTCGAAGTTGCGGATCACGCGCTTTTCGGCGAGTTCAGATAGGAACACCTGGCGAGTGGGAGGATTGACCCAGAGATTCAGCTCGACAGGACCTTTTCCGACAGCTTCCTCGCGGGTGAAGCCGGTGAGGCGAGTAAAGCCCTCATTGACCTCAACATATTTGCCGTTCGGAAAGGAGTTAATCGTAAAGCCGTCGGGACTGTTGAAATAAGCAATGGAAAGCAGCTGCTGGGAACTGTACAGAGCTTTTTCCGTGGCGAGGAGTTCGGCGGAGACGCGGCGCTCGCGACGGTTGGTGAGAATCAGGCGGATCGAAGCGCAGAGGACGGAAGCTCCGAGGGTGAGCCAAGCGAGGAGGGGATGTACGGGAACGATGGCGCGGGCCATGAAGATGACTAGCAAGGGCATGGCGAGCGGAAAGAACTGGGTGGTGAACAAATTGCCGACACGGCTGGTGGAGGCGGGGATGGCCGTCGATTCCGGCTCCTTCCAGAAGGCCGCGAGGCCAATGATAAGAACGTAAGGAACCATCGTGAGGAAGTCGCCCCAGGAAGCATCACCCGTGACGGCGGCCAGCAAGACGGAATAGTCGGCGTGTGCAGCGACCTGAGCAAGGAAGGCAACCGCGAGGATAAGCGTAAACCGGCGGAACCAGGCTGGTGCCGACGAGCGGGAACGAAACCAGAGGCCCAAGGCGAGGCTAAGGTCGCGTGCAATGTAAACGTAGAGGATGCCATGGACGAGCGAAATCTGATCAGAGCTCCAACGCTCAGTGAAATAGAAGAAATAGAGATATGCCGTAACGGCAACGATAGCGACCTGCAGGAAATCGAGGAGTCGAAGAAGATCGAATCCAGAGGACTGCTCCTCCGAACGAGGGAGAAGAATGATGAAGACGGGCGCCGCCCAGGCGAAGAAGAAAATGTCCGAGGGTTCGGGAGAGAGCGAGGAGCCGGGGACGAAGCTCTGATAATACGTGGACAATATCTGGCCGAGCGTTTCAATTCCGACGGCGACCCCGAGCAAGAGCCAGACCTGGCGTGCGTAACCTGAAGTGCGGAAGGCGATGTAGAGGCATGAAAGGGTTGCCAGGAACATGACAGCGGCGTCGAGGCAATTGGAGAGCAGCAGCCGGGTGAAGAGCCGGTGGATGAACTCGAGGTCAAAAATCAGGGCCAAAGCCGCAAGGAGCGCGACGAGGAGAGCGAAACGAGGAAACTTGCCAGAGGGAAGCAAGATGACCTCACATGGTCCGCACGGCGGAGCATACCAATCGGCGGCACGTGACGTGGCCAGTTTACACCACCGAATCGTTAATCAGTAATCAGTTATAGGTAATCAGTTTTTAGTCATCGAGGCTCCGAAGGATCGAGGCGACGAGGAGAGAAGAACACGGGGCTAAGCCTGTGCTATCCACGGGGGTCCGATATTCGAATGCCGCAAGAGATGCCGGCGCTGCCGACGGCCTAATGGACCGTCACGGTGACGGAGGAAGTGGTCTGGCCGTAGGCGTTGGCGGCGTAGAGGGTGTAGGTGGTGATCGCCGAGGGCGAAACCGAGATGGAGGTGCTGCGCGTGGCGCCGACGGTTGGGGAGACGATGACGTAGGAGGCGCCGGTGACTTGCCAGGAGAGGGTGACGCTAGAGCCGGCGGAGATGGATGTGCTGCTGGCAGTGAAATTGTTGATGGTGGGTGAGGGACCGTTGCGGACGGTGGAGTTGGTGTAGAGCGGCGTGAGTTGCAGGACTTCGAAGTCGGAAGCGGTGATCTGGCCAAGATTGTGTAGGTCGTCGTTGCTCCAGCGGCTGTCGGGAGCGCCGCTGATGTACATGGATGAGCCATTGTCGGCGAGGATGAGGCCGTACTTCTTCATGGCGTTTAGAATGACCTGATTGGCGGCGGAATACCCTGAAATATTGACGCTGGACTTGAGGCGGAGGCGAGCGCCCATCGGCAGCGCGTTGGTGTTGCTGGTGGTGGCGGCATCGTGCGACGCCGGGGGAACAAAGGCCGCGCGGGAGTTCTGCAGCGTGAAGCGAATGGCGTGGTGGATGGCGCCGGCGGCAACTTCGTCGTAGCGGACGAGGCCGGGGAAAATAGGGAGGCCGGCGGCGTCGGCGCTGGTCCAGGTGTAGGGACGCTGCTCGTCAGCGAGGAGATCCCAGATGGCGCCAGAATCGGCGTTCCACGAGGAAGATTGTGGATAGGAACTGTAGAGCTCATAGAGAAAACAGTTGGCAGCGTCGAGAACGAGGACGTGGCGGTCGCCGCTGCCAGGATTCGGGTAACCCTCAATTGGAGCGGTCAGCGGAATGGGCATGGGGCCGGAGTCGCTCTCGTCGCCGTAGGCCTGGTAGTTGATGGGAATCAAGGGCTGTGAAGAATTAACAACCGTATAGGGGATGCCGATGTAGGAACCGTTGTATTCGCCAGCGCCGAAATCGGGATGGAGGCCGACGGTAGAGCCGATGTAGTTGATGTAGGCGGAAGAATTCGAACCAACCGGCGTTGAGGAGATGTCTTTGTTCCAGAGATTGTCGGAAGGGAATGGAAGGAAGCCGTTGAGGCTGGCTCCTTGGCCGATGGACATCTGGGAGCAACTGGAGGTTTGCGTGGAGCCGTTGACCTGAAAATTCTGCGCGGTCGAGGCGCTGGCACCAGGGTTCGGATTTTGCACGGTAATGGAGAAGGTGCCGGCCGAGGAGGCGTTGCCCGTGGCCGTGAGTTGGGTGGAGGAGACGAAAGTGGTCGAGAGGGCCGTGGAGTTCATGTACACGATAGCGCCGGAGAGGAATTTGTTGCCGGTGAGGGTGAGTGTGAAATTGCCGAGATTTGTGGAGGCGGGAGAGATGCCGGTGAGAACCGGAGTGGGAGTGAGCAGAGTGATGGTGCTAGAAGCGGATTTGGAGGAGTCCGCTACGCTGGTGGCGGTTAGCGTGACGGTGTTGGGATTTGGAACCGTTGCCGGCGAGGTGTAGTTGCCAGAGGAGTTTACAGCGCCGAGCGTTGCGTTGTCCCCGGGGGTTGAGTTAACGGACCAGGTGACCGCGGTGTTAGAAGAACCGGTGACCGTGGCAGAGAAGGCGTAAGAATCGCCGGAGCGGATTGAGGCGGTGGTGGGAGAGACAGAGACAGAAACCGAGTCGGGGGGCGGTTGTTGGTTGGAGGAGGAGTTGCTGTTACTGCAGCCAGACACTGAGACGGCAAGAAGCAGGAGAGGGAGAGTCCGGCGCATAGGTAAATTTTCGGATCTGGAATGGTTTAGGGGCAACTGGACGGAGGGACAGAAAAGGGGCAGAGGGAAAATGAAATTGGGCAACGGAAGTAACGCGAGGCGGCGGCGTGCATCGGACTGGGTATCAGGTTGTGCGCCTCATGAGAATTCGACGTAAAGCTTGGATTCGGGTTGGTTTGTTGGGCGGATTGGTGTGGCTGACGGTAGGGATTGCTACGCCGGGACAGGGAAGCCCCGCACGAGTAGACGGCGCAGGGAGTGACGAAATTCCGATTGAGAAGTGCGATGTGCTGCCCGTGGTGCGGGTGAAAATTGACGGAAATGAGATGCGGTTTCTGCTGGATACGGGGGCTACGACGATTTTGAATTTGAGTTCGTTTACGACGGGAAGATCGAAAGAGATTCAGGTGACTTCGTGGAGCGGGACGGCGGCGACCAGCGCGCGGGAGGTGCGGCTGCCGGAACTGGTGTTGGGGGATCATCGGTTGAAAGATTTGAAATTGCCGGCGATTGATCTGAGTCCGATCGGGAAGGCATGCGGCGCGAAGATCGACGGGATTCTCGGCGTGGACCTGCTGGACAAAATGGGAGTGACGATTGATCTGAAGCGGCAGGTGGCTTCGATGGCGCCGCAGGTGGATGTTACGGATGCGAAATTGATGTACGGGCAAATGGAAGGGCAGATGCACCGGTGCACGGATGCGTTTGAAAAAGGCGATGCGAAGACGCTGGAGGATTGTTTCGACCCAGAGATCGTCTTGTATACGCCGGATGGAGAATATCGGGGGCGGAAAGAGGCCGTGGAGTACCTGCGGAAGCGCTATATGAAATATTCGCCGGACCTCTGTTACATCATGCATGTAAAGGATCTGAAAGTGTTTGGGGACGCGCTCTGGTATTCGTACGACTATGAGATAAAAGCGCCGCAGGAGGACATCGTCGGACACGGGATGTCCATGTGCCGAAGGAAAAATGGGCAGTGGTACGTGCTGAATCTGCATAACTCGCACCTGAATGCAGAGGCGGCAGGGCTGGCGAAGAGTGAGTAAGCGGGACAGAGATTTCGAAAACACATTCGAGGACAATCCATGAAACGAATGGTTCCAGTGCTGGCGGGCTTGACAGCGCTAGTTATGTTTGTGGGCGTTAAGCATCTTCGGGCAACGGGGGAGGAAGCCATGAATACGCAAAGCATGAAGGCGCCGGAGGCAGAGCCGTTCCGGCTGTTTAATCCGGAAGGATTGGCAAAGCCAACGGCGGGTTATTCGCAAGTGGCGGAAGTCAGCGAAGGAAAAATCGTGTACATTGCGGGGCAGGTGTCGATGGACAAGTCGGGAAATCTGGTTGGGAAAGATGATTTCCGGGCGCAGGTGCAACAGGTGTTCGAGAACCTGAAGTCGGCGGTGGAGGCCGCGGGTGGCGATTTCAAAAACGTGGTGAAGCTGAATTATTATTGCGCGGGAAGCGTGCCTCCGGAACAGATCGTGGCGGTGCGGGAAATTCGGGACAAATATGTGAACACGGCTAATCCGCCGACCAGCACCTTCGTGTTCGTGCAGAGGCTTGTGCGGCCGGAGTGGCTGATTGAGGTGGACGCGGTGGCGGTGGTGAAGAAGTAAGGCGAGTTTAGCCGTCAGCCGTTCGCTTTTGGAGGCGCGGGGATGTCTTCCGGTGAGCGATTGGTTGGAGTTGCACCGAAGAGCACAGCCAGGAATGGCTGTGCTACAGGGCTAGAGTTTCTTTTCCTTCTTGAGCCATTTAAGGGCGTTGGACAGGGCCTCGACGGGATCCGGGATGGTAGAGGCGAGGTCGGATGTGTCGAGTTTCTGGCCAGGTCCGTTCTGCGTGCCTTGGGGAACGTCCTGATAGCCTTCGCCCTGATGCAGCATCGGGTACGGCTTTTTGGAAGTGTCCAAAACAAAATAGATAGCTTTGCCGCGGACCTGACTTGAGGGACGAACGTAGTAGGTGGTGCTGCCGGCGTTGGGGCCGTTGCTCCGGGGATCGCTGGTGCGATATTGGTTGAAATTGTCCACGCTGGTTTGGGCGAGCTCGGCACCGTTGAGGCCCTGATTCCAGAGGACGATGTAGTCGGGAGCCTTGTCGTCGAGACACATGCCTTTGAATTTCTTCGCTCCGTCGTGATCCCACATTTTCTTTTGGCCGGGAGTGAGACCTACCTGGACGGTTTTGCCATCGGTGTAAGCAACGGAGAATTTGAGTTTGCAGTCTTGCGCAGAGGTAAGGACGGCGGAGACGGCGAAAAGGAAGAGAGCGATCATTGTGCTGCGCATGGGAGGCGGCCCCTTGGGTAAGGAATTGTGTACTTACGGATTAGAGTATAGGGGAAAGAGGGGAAGATGGGTAGAGAGGGAAGCAAGCTCCATCCCTGCAAAGTGGGGGTGGACACGGCAACGACACAGGCTGCCTGCTAGAAGCAGGCGCTACCGTATGGGTCAGAAGGGGATGTCTTCGTCAGAGATCTCGGGGCTAGAACTTGGCCCGAATTCTTCGGAGGGGCCGGAGTCCTGGCTGAAGTCGTCGCCGCCCCGAGAAGCGCCGCCGCCCGCACCGGCGCCGGCAGCCATGCCTTCGCTGCGCCCGCCGAGCATGCGGAAATTGGTGGCGACAATTTCGAAACTCGTGCGCTTCTGCCCTTCCTTGTCCTGCCATTCGCGGGACTGGATTCGGCCTTCGATGAAAAGGAGCGAGCCTTTCTTGAGATATTGCTGGGCGATTTCAGCTTGCTTGCCCCAGACGACAATTTTGTGCCACTCAGTGCGTTTCTGGCGCTCGCCGTTGCGGTCTTTGTAAGTTTCGTCGGTGGCGACGGAGAAATTGGCAACGGCCTGACCGCCAGAGGTGTAGCGGGTTTCTGGATCACGGCCGAGTCGGCCAACGAGGATAACTTTGTTCACTGACATAAGGATGCTCCTTGAGGGAAAAACGGATACCGCCACCCAGAGGAGATTGAAGATAACACGTGGCAGAAGAAAAGCGAAATGCGGGAGGGGCGCCCCTGTTAAAAGCGACAGTGGTGACTCAGTGTTGGTGGGATATTTTAGAGAAGCTGGAAAGGACGCGGGAGGGTCTCAATGGCGAAATGGAAGCGAGAAGGTCAGTGTGGTGGCTTGCTCAGGTATCCTCCGGGTGAGTTGCGCGCAACCAACCGGAGAGCAAGAACATGAGGGGTCCGGGGCGAGCGAGGTGGGCGCCTCTGTGCTGAAGGTCACTGACAGTCAGATTGTAAGAGAGCGAACTTCTTGAAATGAGGGAACTTTTTGGCGTACATTAGGAGCGACTAAAAATGCCCCCAGTGATTTTTCGCCCGCCCAACTCGAAAAATCGCGCCCTCAAATAGAGGAAGAAAGCCAAGGTCCGGTCCCCGCTCCGGAACGGAAAACCAGGCCAAAAAAACGTGACCCGAAGACTCGTATTAGGAGTCGCGGCATTTGCCTTATTCACTGCAAGTGCGCCCGCGCAAACCATAAGAGATAGAAGCGCCGGCCAACGGGATGCGCTGTATGCGCAGTCCGACTGGCTGAAGGAGAGATTTGCGGAGGACGGTTACGCGCCGGTTGATCCGCTGTCCCTGCCTGCGCGTTTGAGCCTGCCGAACGCGGAACCTTATCCGCGGCGGGCTGATGAACCTCCAGGCAAAGTCAAGACGGATCCATTCGGGCCGCCGAGTGGATCGAATGCGCCGACAGGAGCGAGCATTCAGCCGGTGAGGCCGGCCGGGGAAGACACGCGAGTGCAGTGGGCGCCGGCGTTCTGGGAGGCGCTGTATTACACGGGGATGATGCATGCGTTCAATCTGAGCATGCAGCCAGGGACGCGCGACACGCTGAACGGGCACTGGTTGCAGCACTGGACAAGCTCGGTATCGGAGTTGCGCGGCTGGAGCGACGGCGACACGTTCATGGCGCCGTATGCGGGGCACCCGATCGAGGGTTCGGTGTTCGGGTACGTGTTCCGGCAAAACGATCCGAAGTACAAGACGGTGCAGTTTGGCGATGGGCGGGATTACTACGTGAGCCTGCTGCGGTCGATGGCGTATTCGGCGATCTGGCACACGCAATGGAAGATTGGACCGATCAGCGAGGCTTCGCTCGGGAACGTGATGCTGCACGCATCGCCGGGGTTTATCACGCTGGTGGATACACCGACGCTGGGAGCGGTGACGATGTTGGCCGAGGATGCGGCGGACCGTTATGTGATTATGGGGCTGGAGAACCGGACGGCCAATCGAACGATGATTATTCTGGCGCGGAGTTTCCTGAATCCGGGGCGCACGATGGGCAATTTGCTGGCGTTCAAGTGCCCGTGGGTGAGAGAAACCCGGATGGGTATTTTCGGCGAAAATTATGAGATCCGGAGAGAACTGGTGCGCGAGTACCGGGAAGAGGGCGGGGAAAAGCCGTTTGTGTTTGTGAAGCGGACGCCGCTGAATTCGGGCATTGAGTTCTCGAAGCAGTATCCGAAGGAAGCGCCGATCGAGTTGCAGGCGTTTCCGTACTACGAGAGCTTCCTGGGCGGAGGGAGTTGCGTCGGCGGCGGCGGACAAGGCGCGGCGCGTGAGAATGCGCAATGGCAGTTTGTGGCGGAGATCAATGGCTGCCTGGTGATGCACATGCCGTCAAGCAATCAAAGCGGGGATTCGCTGTTTTATGGGGTCGGGCAGAGGTGGACGCCGAGGGCATCGCAAAAGATATCGCCTTATGCGCAGGTGTTGATCGGCGGGCGGAAGGTAACACACGAAATTGACGACGGGGCGCTGCGGGACCAGTTGATGAAGGAATGGAACGATGGCAACGGGACGATCCCGCATTACCCGACGCGGTTTGCCTGGTCGGTGGAGAAGCAGGCGAATGGGTTCGCGGTGTCGGCGGGAAGCGGTGTGGATTGGGTGGTGACGCGTGCGTTTGCGTGGAGGGTGGTAAATGTCGAGTACACGCATACGTGGATTTCGGATGTGGATATGATCCGGGCGCAGGATGGAATCAAAGTGACGACGGGGGCGGTGCTGCGGATTGGGACGTGGTAGAAGGAAAAGAGATCCGGAATCAGGTTCGGCGCGGGAGGCCTTGCGGCCTCCTTTTTTTGTGTTGTGCGGGAGTTGATCGAGAACCAGACCACAAGATGCTGACAATTGAGGCTCAGGGTTATAATCCCAGGTTATGCCCCTCGCCCCAGGCCGAAGGTTGGGCCCATACGAGATTCTCTGTGAACTCGGTTCCGGTGGCATGGGCGAAGTTTATCGTGCTCGCGACACCCGCCTTGGCCGAGATGTTGCTATCAAAATCCTCCCCGTCGAACTCTCCGCCGATGCAGCCCGCAAACAGCGCTTCGAACGCGAAGCTAAGACCATCTCCACGCTAAATCATCCGAACATCTGCGTGTTGCACGACGTAGGCAGTCAGGACGGTGTGGACTATCTGGTCATGGAGTGTGTGGAAGGAGAAACGCTGGCGAAGCGGCTGCAGAAAGGGGCTTTACCACTCGACCAGGTCTTAAAGTACGGATCCCAGATAGCTGACGCCCTTGATAGGGCCCACCGTAACGGTGTGGTTCACCGTGATTTAAAGCCCGGAAATATCATGATCACGCCAACGGGAGCGAAGCTTCTAGACTTCGGGTTGGCGAAGCCAGCCGTGGAAATGGCCAGCCTTGCCACACTTACGGCAGACGCTCCGGCGCAGCTTCTTGTTACTCAGGAAGGGACCATCGTCGGCACTTTTCCATACATGTCGCCGGAACAAATCGAAGGCGGAGAAGTGGACGCACGCAGCGACATATTTTCCTTGGGGGCTGTGCTATACGAGATGGCAACCGGACAGCGGGCTTTCGAAGGAAGGACGCAGGCAAGCGTGGCAGCGGCCATACTGGAGCGTAATCCCAAGTCCATCTTAAGCCTGGTTCCGGTGGCCCCTCCAGCACTGGACCGTGTCGTTAAACAATGTCTCGCCAAAGCGAAAGACGAGCGCTGGCAGTCCGCGCACGACCTGCATTTGCAGCTAAATTGGATAGCGGAGGGCGTAGGGGCAGACAGCATTTCGACTGGCAATAAGCAGTTGGCATCAACGCGGTATTGGGTGGGCTGGGGTGTCCTGGGTTTGCTTGCCGTTATGTTGATCGTGGTCTTCCTGCAACCGCGTGGTTCACCGCCGTCTGCGAACGTGATACGTTCCTCCATACTCCCGCCACTCGACAGTTCGTTCACCCCTTACAATTTCTCGCTTTCGCCCGACGGCACGCGGCTGGCCTTTATAGCAGTCGGTCCGGAGGGGCTGAACCATCTCTGGATCCGCGTTCTCTCCGCCCCCAGCGCACAGGAAATCAGTGGCACGGAAGATGCGATCTATCCTTTCTGGGCGCCGGACAGTCGACGCGCAGGATTCTTTGCAGAGGGTAAACTCAAGACAGTGGACACAACGGGCGGGGCGGTTAAGACTTTGTGCGATGCCCCTGTGGGCCGCGGAGGAACCTGGAATCGGGAGGGGACTATTGTTTTTGCACCCAGCGTAGCAGGCCCCCTCAATCGCATTCCCGAGACCGGTGGAGAACCGATAGCCCTCTCCTTAGGACCGGGTCAAGGAAAAGGGAATGGATACCGATGGCCATACTTTCTCCCGGACGGGAAACACTTTGTGTACTTTTCCGACTGGAATGCACCCGATAATACGGAGGAAAATGGCACCTACGTTGGTTCCCTCGAGGGAGGCGGTGCAAAACTCATTTCCCGAGACTTGAAAGGGAATGTTGAATTCTCGGACGGAAAACTGCTCTACGTTCGCGACCGGAGTTTAGTAGCCCAGCCCTTCAATCCCGACCGGCTGGAGTTTACAGGTCCGGCTGTAATCATTGCGGAGCAGGAAGTTATTGAAGATAACGCCGGATTTCATCACGCAGGTTTTTCTGTTTCACAAAACGGCATCCTGGTGATCCAATCGTCAGCGGCCTTCTCCACGCGGTTGATATGGTACGACAGCACAGGACACGAGCTTGGGCAAGTCCCTGGTAGCGGCTTCTGGGACCCCAGATTGTCACCGGATGGACGCTTGCTAGCAGTCGCCTCCGATGACCTTCACAATGGAAAATACTACGTCCACGTGATTGATCTTGCGAGCGGAAGATCGACGCGCATTACGGACGGTGGGAAAGAGGGGACCCCGGTGTGGTCCAGCGACGGCAAGCTGATTGCCTATGCCGCAACGGAAGGGAACTCCACAGCGATCTACCAAATTCCCGCTGACGGATCCGGATCACCGCAACTTCTTGTAAGAGGGGCACAAAAACTTCTGAATGATTGGTCCCCCGATGGCCGCCTGGTGTACATGGATTTTGGGAAAGGCCTGCCGTTCCTGGGCGTCTATTCAGAAGCCGATCGACAAGTCAGAGAAATCGGGATAGGAGCGGAGGCCCATTTTTCACCCGACGGTAAATGGATCGCACGGATCGAGCCGCGAACCCGGTATCAAGAGATTTTCGTCCAGTCTGCTTCTGGCCCTGGAGTGCGCATCCAAATCTCCCAGGGTGGGGGAGCACAGGCGGTCTGGAGGAAAGACGGAAAGGAAATCTACTACCTCGGTCCTGACAGGAAACTCATGGCTGCGACGTTTGATCCAGCGAAAAAAATGGCCGGAACGCCGCGAGCGCTGTTCCAAACCCACGTCGTAGGACCTACATTCGTTCTTTTCCAGTATGACGTTGCACCTGACCGCCGTTTCCTGATCAATTCTCTGAACCCGAATTCACCACTGACCCTGATCGCGAACTGGCCGTCAATCATCGCAAAATAGTAAAGAGGCGATGCGCCGGAATCAACGCACAGGCAAGGCAACCAGGAGAATCCTTCGTGGCAAAACTTCAGCGGTTATCGCGTCGCAAGTTCATCTCTCTCGCTTCGGTGTCTGCCGTAGCAGCTGCCACCGGCTGCAAAAGGCAAAGGGAAACTCAGGAACACAGGGAGGTCTCTTCGGCTGAGCTGGTGGAGCTCTCCGCGGTGGAGGCAATTGCGAAACTCAAGCAGGGCGAGGTAACGGCGGAGCGTTATGCGACGGCGCTTCTGGACCGTTGCCAGCAGTGCGCGGCATTGAACGCGTTCCTCACGCTGCCGAGGGACCAAGTGCTGGAGGCAGCAAGAGCTGCTGACAGGTTTCGGAGTTCGGGAGGGAAGCCAGGGCCACTTCACGGATTGCCGATTCCGGTAAAGGACAGCGTAAACACCAAGGACATGCCGACAACCGGAGGCACTCCGGCTTTGCGGGATTTCCGGCCAAAGGAGGACGCGTCGATCGTGCGTTCGCTGCTAGCCGCCGGAGCCATTGTGCTGGGCAAGACGAACCTGCACGAATTATCGCTTGGTTGGACGAGCAATAATCTCGCTTTCGGCGCTGTTCACAATCCGTACGATGCAAAACGGATTCCGGGTGGGAGCAGCGGAGGAACGGCGGCGGCAATTTCCGCGCGCATGGCGCCGCTTGGCGTCGCAGAGGACACGGAGGGCTCAATCCGAGTGCCGGCGGCGCTATGCGGTATCACAGGGTTTCGGCCGACGACAACGAGGTATGTGTCAACGGGAGTTGTCCCCATCACGCCGCTGTTCGACCAAGTGGGACCGCACGCGCGGACCGTTCGCGATCTCGCTCTGTTTGATTCGGTCGCGGCAGGTGATTGGAGCGCGTTGCGGACGATCAATTTGAAAGGGAGGAAGCTGGGAGTCTGTCGCAAATACTGGTTTGGCGGTCTTGATCGGGAAGTGGAACGCGTCACGATGGAAGCCCTGCGCAAGCTGCAGGATGCGGGAATGGAACTGATGGAAACTGAGGTGCCTGACTTAGCGCAGCTCATTGAGCGCACCACCATCCCGATTCAGCTTTATGATGCACCCCACGCCTTGAAGAAATACCTTGAGGATTATGGAGCGGGGGTTACGCGGGAACAGTTGATCGCGGAGTCGAGCCCTGACGCCCGACAGGATTTTCAGGATATGGCGCCCGGAGGCAAATATTTTATTTCGCAAGCAACGTATCTGGCCGCGCGCGACGTGTATTTGCCAAAGCTGAAGGAAACTTTTCGCGAGTATTTTTCACGAACTGGCGTGGAGGCGATTGTTTTTCCAGCCACGATGATCGCAGCCCCGGCCATTGGCGAGGACGTCGATGTAACCATCGACGGGAAGAAAGTATCTTTTGAGACAGCCGTGAGCCGGAATATTGCGCCCGGGAGCACGGCAGGGCTCCCCGGCCTGGTTTTGCCGGCAGGGATGACCTCCGACGGCCTGCCGATTGCATTGGAGTTCGATGGCCCCGCGGGTAGCGACCGTGCGCTTTTGGCTCTTGGACTAGCCTTGGAAGGCGCACTGGGAAGCATCCCCGCGCCTAAGCTTTAGGAAAGCGCGAATATGCGGAGGCGGTTACGTCCATGTCCTTGACGTGGGGGGCTGCGGTGTTTCAGTGGCAGGTCATGCCGAAAGGAACTGCTTGACGAGAACCGCGGTACCGTCAGGGTTCTCTTCGGGGAAGAAGTGGCCGCCCTTCATCGCCTGACCTTGCATTAGCGGCGCCCATTGCCGCCAAATGCCTAGCGGGCCACCCTCTTTTGCGTAAAGAGTGTCGAGCGGGCCGCCCTCGGCCCAGAGATGCAGCATCGGGCATTCGATTCGACGGGATGCTTCCTTGTCAGCGCGATCATGTTCGAGGTCAATCGTTGCCGCTGCGCGATATTCTTCGCAGATTCCATGAACACGATCCGGGTCCCGGAAGGTGGAAACATACTCTTCGAGAATTTCCTGGCCGAAGGAACCATGTCCGAAGGGGTTAGCGAAGACAGCCTTGGGAGCGCCAAGAAGATAGCTCTCCGGGAGCGGAGGCTTTTGCGACAGCAAAATCCAGGGCCAGTAGGTCTGCGCGAAGCGCGCGTCGCACCGGCTCCACGCCTCGAGAATCGGAATCACATCGAAGACCGCGAGACGCTGCACTTTTTTCGGATGGTCCAAGCCCAACCGGTAAGCGACACGTCCTCCACGGTTGTGGCCGATCAGCGTGAAGGCCGGAAAGCCGAGTGCGACCATGACGTCCACCAGCTCCCTGGCCATGGCGCGCTTGGAATAGGGGAGGTGGCCGTATGAAGAAGCAGGGACCCCGCTGCGGCCGTATGCGGGGAGATCCACGCAGATCACGGTGTGACTTTCGGCGAGCTTGGGCGCGAGAACTCGCCACATCAGGCTGGTGCGCGGAAACCCATGTACCAGCAGGATGGCCGGGCCCTGCCCATAGCGGCGCAGGAAGATCGTGTTTCCGGAAGCCTCGACTTGGGAGGTGTCGTAAGCGGCTTGCTTCTCCCGGGTTCCGTCCGTTTGTAAGATCATTTGCGTCTTTGGAGATTCCTGGCGCGCGCCTTCGGATAAGTCGCTCACGGATGCAGCTGTGAAGACGCCAAGGAAGCCGCGACGTGTCATGATCTCCTCCGCGTTCCTCATAAGCTGGAGAACCTAGCGTGAAAGAGTTTCCTGTGCGGCATCCAGGATGACTTCTGTTACGACGTCCGGATCTGTGTACATCGGGGTGTGATCCACGCGCAGCGGGCGGATCGTAGCGCGCATACGGTCGGCCATAAAGCGCTGCGTCTTCGGATTAATCATGCGATGTTCTTCCGCGAGCAAGTACCACGACGGCTTGGTTTCCCAGGCGGGCGCCGGAGTGGGTTGCTGAATGCAGGCGACCGCGATCGGACGTTGCACTGCTGCCATGACACGGATTTGATCTGGTGAAGCCTTGTGGGCAACCGCCCGGCGAAACCCGTCTTCGGGCATCCAGATAAAACCATGGGGATCCGGCGCCAACTTCGGAGCTTCGGGATGCGGCTTATCGCGGTAGAAGACTTTTGCCACAGTCTCGCCGTGGTCTGGCGCGAGAGCCGCGATATAGACAAGCGATTTGACTTGTTTCCCGGACGTCGCTGCGATCACGGCGCCTGCATAGGCATGCCCCACGAGAACCACTGGGCCGGTGGTTCGTTCCAGCGCGCGATTTAAAGCAGCAACGTCGTCCGCCAGAGAGGTAAGAGGGACCGGAGCACAGACCACGTCGAGACCATGTCGCCGCAAGGGAAGAATGACGTTGCTCCAGCAGGATCCATCAGCCCAGGCGCCGTGCACCAAAACAATTGAGGAGTTTTCTGGAAAGGCGTTCATCGCCCGGGCTCGCCTTCGCCCCCTTGCGCCACGATGCCGTTTGCTGCGAAAAACTTCTTCATGGCTGCTGCAATTTCCGCAGCGTGGGTCTCAAGTGCAAAATGGCCGGTGTCGAGGAATTGCACTTGTGCGTCCGGGATATCTTTCCGGAACGCCTCGGCTCCTGCTGGAATGAAGAAGGGATCGTTCTTGCCCCAGATAGCGAGCAACGGGGGCCGCGCCATCCGAAAATACTCCTGAAATTTCGGATAAAGTTTTACGTTCGACGCGTAATCCAAAAACAAATCGAGTTGAATTTCCTTATTTCCGGGCCTCTCGAAAAGGGCCGTATCCAAGGTGTATGTCTCAGGTGGGATACTTTCCGGATTCGCCACGCCATGCGTGTACTGCCAACGGGTTCCTCCCGCCGTCAGAATGCTCTGTCGCAGGATGTCTCGGTTCTCCGGCGTTGGCGCAGACCAATATTTTCGGATCGGACCCCAGGCTTCACCGAGTCCTTCTTCATAGGCGTTCCCATTCTGCGAAACAATGGCGGTGATCCGGTCAACATGTTTCGTCGCCAAGCGGAAGCCCGTTGGCGCACCATAGTCAAAGACGTAGATTGCGTAGCGGTCGAGTTTCAGCGCCTGCGTGAATGCCTCCATGGTGAGTGCCAATTGGTCGAACGTATAAGTGTAACGGCGTTCGGATGGAACCTCGGAAAATCCGAAGCCCGGCAAATCTGGCGCGAGGACGCGGTAATAAGTCGCCAGGCGGGGAATCAGTTCGCGGAACATGAAGGACGAGGTTGGGAATCCGTGCAGTAAGAGAACCACAGGCGCGTTCGGTTCGCCCGCCGCGCGATAAAACACCTTCACACCGTCGGCCTCTACCCTATCAATCGAGGTAGGTGATACAGCAAATCGAGCGTCTGCGCGGGTTGGCGTTGTGTGTTTTGTAACGGCTCTTGATGTCCCATCACTCATTTGGGCCTCCCTGACTGCTCTGAATGTAGGTGCAGATGGGAAGCCAAAGAGCAAAGGGTGCCCGGCAAGGGAACACTCCCTGCAAGTCATTCTGTTGGCAGGAGCTTATAGGTGACGGCTCAGACGAATAGCGAAGCCCGACTGACAAAGCTCTGACGGATGTCTGCCACTGACGGGATTTTGTCGGCACCGTTGTCACGCAAGGCTGGTGCACTCCAACTGCTTGGACGCTTAGTCGTCGGAACTGGCGCTGGCCGCGTGACTCCTGCGGGGAATCGCGGCAGGCCGACTTATGCGCAGCTTTTTCATGCGATAGGTTAATGACGTTCGTTTCATGCCCAGGCGTGCTGCCGCGCCACTTTGCCCACCGATCACCCAGTTACTTGCTTCCAGTGCGCGAAGGATGTGATCACGCTCTACCTCCGCGAGACCATTCATTGGCGCATCGGACCCTTTCTGGAGCTGGGACGGCTCCAGTTCGGAGATTGGCGCACGCAATATCGACTGCGGCGAAAGAATCACGGCGCGCTCGATGAAGTTCTGCAATTCCCGGATGTTCCCCGGCCACTGGTAGCGCAGCAAGGCATCCATCGTCTCAGGTGGAAGAGTGTCAATGCACTTGTTCATGCGTAGCGCGTAAAGTGCGGTGAAATGGCGCACCAATCGAGGAATGTCCTCTCTCCGCTGGCGCAAAGCCGGCACATGGATTGGGAAAACTTTCAGGCGATAATATAGGTCCTCACGAAAGGTCCCTTGTTTTACCATTGCGGTCAAATCCCGGTGCGTGGCGGCGATCAGCCGGACGTCTACCTTATGCGTGCGATTGCTGCCAAGCCTTTCGAATTCCTGCTCCTGCAAGACGCGCAGAAGTTTTGCCTGAATTTCCGGCGGGATATCGCCCACCTCATCCAGAAAAAGCGTGCCTTTATCGGCGAGTTCGAAGCGGCCTGTTTTTTGAGCGATGGCGCCGGTAAATGCGCCCTTTTCGTGGCCGAACAGTTCACTCTCCAGAAGTCCAAGAGGGATTGCGGCGCAATTGAGCTTCACGAATGCTCGCTCGCTGCGGCTTCCCAGCTTGTGGATCGCACGGGCAACAAGTTCTTTGCCGGTCCCCGTTTCTCCGAGGATCAACACGGTGGAATCGGTGGGAGCCACCACAGACACCAAGCTCAAGGCGGTCTTTAGCGCCGGGCTTTCTCCGACGATTTCTCCAAACTCGGCGCGAATCTCCTCTTCCAGATACCGCCTTTGTTTTGTTTCCTTTTCTTTGTCCTGGATCGCTGTTCCGTAGTCCAATGCGTTTTCCACCGCAATGGCTACCTGGCGGGAGATTTGTTCGAGAAACTCGACGTCCTCGTCGCCGAACGCACGCTCCGACCGCTTCAGGGCGCTCAACACGCCGAGAACGCCGCTTCTGCCAATGAGCGGGAGATCGCAGCCCGACTTCAAGCCTTCCGCCAGGATCTGTTCGTAAAAGCGCTGGCCCACGTTATTTCCGAAACTCTCCGGGTCGTCGCGCACCTCTTCCAGGGTATTAAAGTGTTGGCTTCTGCCGGTCCGGAAGGCTTTGCCACAGACCGAACCATAGACCGGTATGATTGCGCCGTCGCGAACCGAACCTCGCGAGTCCGGGTTATAGAGAATCGTGAGGCGCAACCCTTCACTCCCTGGATCGGGCAGCAGCAAAGAGCAAAAATCGGACCGCGTCACCCGCAGCAGATTCGTGGAAAGCACGTCCAGCAGGCGTCGAAGGTCCAGCTTCGATGCCATGCCGTTGGTAATTTCCAGAAGCAAGCGCAGCCGGTCGCGTTCGCGCCGCAAGGCTTCTTCCTTGATATGCCGCTCAATGGCGATTCCGGTAATGTAGCTGGCGTCCTCGATCAACTGGAGTTCGTGGCCGCCGGGGCTGCGCGGTTCCCGATAATTGATCGAGAAAGTGCCGAGAGCTCTGCCCTCGCTTGTGAAGAGGGGGCGCGACCAAACGGATCGAATGCCATACGGCAAAAGGCGGTCACGGTAGTCGTCCCAGAGAGGGTCGGTAAGGATGTCGGTCACATAGACCGACGCTCTCCGAAAAACGGCTGTGCCGCAGGATGCTCCTCGTGGACAAACGGCCATGGTTCCTACTTGGGCGCTAAATCCAGGAAGACTGGGGGCTGCGGCACAATAGAGTTCGTTGCCGTCCTCGTCGGGGAGCCAAATGGTGCAAAACATACCTTCGGTCTGTGCTTCAACCATTTGGGCAATATTCGCCAGGACTTCGGGAAGAGGAGATCCGGCAAAGATCAGTTTTTGCAGGTTAAGAACGGCCGCGGGAGAAAACAATCCCGCCTGGCCGTTCGCGGATTTGCCCGGTGACAGGACCTTTGTGGCCGTTTGGAGTTGCCTCTCCATGGATGCCTTCCCTGACGCTGTTAGATTCAGCTAAACGCTTGCAGGTACCAACAAAGTGAGAACATGTGCGGTACAGACGCAAGGTTGATCAACTTCCACTGGTTCGGAAGGGAGTCTGCAAGTACGTCATCTCTGTCCGCTTTTCACAACGCCAACTTAAGCCGGGCACACCCTACTTTAAGCCTGAATGGGGAGAAACCGCCATTTTCCATGAAAAGGTTGCGTGGCCGAGTTACAGAGGCTACAGCTAGTGTGCGGAGGCGGAGACGGCTACGCCCATGTCTTTGAGTTTGGCGCGGGCGCGGCGCTCTTCTTCAGTGCCGGGATATTTCTTGACGACTTCACGGAGTTCCCGGACGCCAGCGGTTTTCTGGTTGATTTCGAGGAGAGCCATGCCTTTCTTGAGGTGGGCGGGAGCAAGCTTGAAGCTTTTCGGGTAGTTGGTGATGACCTTGTCGTACTCAGAGACGGCTTGATCGAACTGGCGCTGGGCGTAGGCGATTTCGCCGAGATAGAACTGGGCGTTGGAAGCGAGGTCGGTGTCGCCGTAGTAGTGGAGATAGTCCTGGAATTCGGAGCGGGCGAGTTCGTACTTGCCGCTGGTGATGTCGCGAAGACCGTTGGAGTAGAGCAGATCGGCGGGGACCGGAGGCGCACCTGCAGCCGCGCCGGGGGTGGCGGGAGCGGATGCAGCGCCAGTCCCAGCCGGAGCTCCACCAGGAGCGCCCGAAGGACTGCCGCCGGCAAGGCGGGCGTCAATGCTGGAGACGGAGTTCTGCAAGTCCACCAACTGCTGATTGAGCTTGCCGAGGCGGGACTTGATTTCCTCAAGATTGTCGGAGAGACCTTGGACCTGGGTGGACATGGTGTCGAGGCGCGTTCCAGAGTTGGCCTGGACGTCCTGGACGGATTTCTGGAGGCTGGACATGGTGGTGTTGAGCTTGCTGACGGTATCCGAGGACTGCTCGATCAGCGTTTTCTGGACAGTATGATCCTGGGTCATTTGGGTTTGCAGGTCTTTTTGACCCTGGAGCAGGGTGGTCACGTCGCGCTGGAGTTCGATAATTTCGCGGGCCACGGCCATGACGGGCTTGGGGCCGATGAGGCTGCCGGCGATGGCGCTGGCGAGCATGGCAGCCGAGCAATAGACGATGTTGCGAACACGCATGATGAGAACCTCCGAAAATGGTCGAGGCCAGGGAATGAATGGGGAAAGGAGCGAGCAATCCCCAATATTTTAATGTAACGGGAGATGGGACAAGGAGCAAGGGGAGAGAAGAGAAATTCGAAATTAGAAAATAGAAATTGGAAAATTGAGCTGGAGCAGAGGCAGTAGCCCGTAAATGCACAGCAGTCCGGAGAGGTAGAAGGGGAATCAGAAAGAGAGACCACAGAGGAAAAGTACAGAGAGGACACAGAGAAGAAAGAGGCTGGCATTAAGCCAGCGCCACGGGAAAGAGGGAAGAAAAGAAGAGGGCCGAGTTGAAACTCGGCCCTCTGGGTCAGGAAGCTTGGGTTACTGGGCAGGAATGAGGTGGCCGCGGCGGTTCTTCTGCCAGCACTCCTCGGTGGATTCAGTGCAGAAGGGCTTTTCCTTGCCGTAGCTGACGGTGTTGATGTTGGCGGCAGGAATGCCGAGGTTGACGAGGTATTGCTTAACGGCGCTGGCGCGGCGGTCGCCGAGAGCGAGGTTGTATTCGGTGGAACCGCGCTCGTCGCAGTGGCCCTCAACGACGATGCGCGCCTCTGGATATTGCTTGAGGAAGTCGGCATCGTGCTGGAGGGCCTGCTGGGCGTCTGGACGGATTTCGGCCTTATCGTAGTCAAAGTAGGCGTCCCGAACTTCACCGAGGAAGAGATCTCGCCAGGTCTGCTTCGGCTGTTGGGGAGGCGGCGGTACGTTGACAGAGATGCGAGCCGTGGCATCGGCACTGCCGCCCGGACCGCTGGCGGTGATGGTGTACGTCGTTGAGTCGGATGGAGTGACGGTGGTGGAACCCTGCGGAGTCACCGCGCCGACTTCGGGAGAAATGGAGACGTTGTTGGCGTCGGTGGTGGTCCAAGTAAGCTTGGCAGACTCGCCCTTGTTGATGGAGGCGCGATCGGCGGAGAAGGTGACGGTCGGCTTGGCGGCCGCAGGCGGAGGTGGTGGAGGTGGTGCGGGCGCAGGTGTCTCTTTCTTTTTGCAGCCGGCGGTGAAGAGCAAAGCAGCGGAAGCGAAGATCAGAATGGCTTGCTTGAGCGCGCGGGGTGACTGAGTCATGCGTGTCCTCCTAAGACACAGGAAAAAGTTGAGGAGCGAAATCCACCGGAAAAGATAGGGTACCACGGAGGCTGGGTTCCGGGAATATATCGCTGCACGATATATATTCTATCGTGGGGCGCTGAGGGAGTGCAAGCTGGTTGCGTAAGTGACAACAGGTGGCGGGAGGGCCGGAAGCGCTGTACGGAAGAACAGGCGGGGCGCAGGTGAGTGGCGGGCGAATTCACACACTTGTGACGCAACGGAAATTGCAAAAGTTTCAGAATTCTGGCGGGGTCAGTGTGCGTAGGTGCCGCCCACAAGCAGCGGCAACGCGGGGGATTACTCAATCGCGCGAGGGGCTTCGCAAAAGACGATATTGCTTATAAGATTTGGTTATGACCCACACACTCGAAGAACTGATTCCCGATTACATCCAGGGGCTGCCGGCGTACGTGGCGGGAAAGCCGGTGGAAGAAGTCGAGCAGGAACTGAAGATTCACGCAGTGAAGCTGGCGTCGAATGAGAACCCGCTGGGACCCTCGCCGAAAGCGATGGAAGCGGCACGGCGGGCGTTGGGAGACGCAAACTGGTATCCGGACGGGGGGAGCAAACGGCTGCGCGAGGTGCTTGCCGCGCGATTTGGCGTGCAGGCGGAAGAGGTTTTTATAGGCTTGGGATCGAGCGAGATTATTGATCTGGCGTCGCGGGTGTTGCTGCGGCCGGGGCTTGAGGGGATTACCAGCGAGGGGTCGTTTGCGCTTTTTTCGATTGCGATCCGGGCGAGCGGCGGGAAATTGATTTTGACGCCGCAGAAGAACTTCACGTTTGACCTGGACGCGATCGCGAAGGCAGTGACGCCGCAGACGCGGATCATTTACATCGCAAATCCGAATAACCCGACGGGGACGGCATTTGGGGCGGCGGAATTCAGTGCGTTTCTGAAGAAGGTGCCGGGTGACGTGCTGATTGTGTTGGACGAGGCGTACCGGGAGTATGCGGACCGGAAGGATCTTCCCGAGGCGATGAAGTTGTTCCGTGAGTACAACAACATTCTGACGCTGCGGACGTTTTCTAAGGTGTATGGGCTGGCTGGACTGCGGATTGGTTACGGCATCGGGCATCCCACGCTGGTGGCGGAGATGAATAAGCTGCGGACGCCTTTCAATGTGACGAGCGTGGGCCAGGCCGCGGCATTGGCGGCGCTGGATGACGAGGAGCACGTGCGGAAATCCGTGGAAATCAACCGCGTGGAGCGGATGCGGTTGTTTGAGGGGTTGAAGAAGATCGGATTGGCGCCGGTGCCCAGCGAAACGAATTTTTTGTTTGTGCCAATTGGGCCTCGGGCGAAGACATTGTGCGATGAGTTGCTGCACGAAGGCGTGATCATCCGGCCGTTGGCGTGGATGGGATTCCCGGAGGCGATCCGGATGTCGGTGGGGAGTCCGGCAGAGAATACAAAGCTGCTGGGGGCGCTGGAGCATGCGTTGGCGCGACCGATGAATGTGCAGTTGGCGCGTTCGCATGCAAATGAGTTTTCGAACCGGTCCGTTTAAAAAATCGAAAATGGAAATTGGAAAATAGAAAAGAAGAAGAGAGTCTGGGCTTTTGAACGTAAGAGCCCAGATATCGAAAAGACGCGATAACCCGGGGCACCCTCAAGTTCAATTGGTTTTGGCGTTAGATCGGCTGCACAGGCAGGAATGCCTGTGCCACATCAGATGGTCGTGCAATCTAACAAATATGAAACTACATTTGCCGAATGGGTGGGAGCAAGGTGGGGATGTGGTGGCGCAGATTTTGCGGGGAGCGAAGACCATCGGCGTGGTGGGGTTGTCATCAAATCCGGCGCGGGCCTCCAATGAAGTGGCCGCTTATCTGAAAAACGCGGGGTACCGGATTATTCCGGTGAATCCCAACGAGACGGAAGTGCTGGGCGAGATGGCATACGCGCGGCTGGAGGATGTGCCGGAGCCGGTGGATATTGTGGATGTGTTCCGGAAAAGCGAGGACGTCGGGCCGGTGGCGGACGCGGCGATTGCGGTGAAGGCGAAGGTGCTGTGGATGCAATTGGGGATTGAGAATGCGGAGGCGGCTGAGAAGGCGCGGAAGGCGGGGTTGGTGGTGGTGGAGAATGCGTGTTTGCTGGTGGAGTATAAGCGACGGAGATAACGCGAAAATAGAAATTTGAGATTGGAAAATTGGGGAAGTTGGCCGGCACGCTTTTGGGCGCGCCGTTTTTTATTTTTGAAGAGAAGATTTCACCACAGAGTTCACGGAGGCGCGCAGAGGAAAAAGAGAGAAGAGGCTGGGTTAAAAGGCCAGCGCTACATAGAGGAGGGAAGAAAATAAGAGAAGAGAAAGAAGGCGGCGTAAAGCCGCCCCTACACCGACGGAGGGGTTAGAAGGGGAAGATCTGGAGGTTGCGCTTGCCGGGGAGAACGACGGCGAGGGAGCGACCGTCGGGAGAGAGGGCGTATTCGCGAACGGTGAGGCCGTGGAGGAGAATGTCGGGATCGGGTTCGGCGACGGGAATCTCGGCGTGAGGGGGATAGGCGCGGAGCGGCGGGACGCGGAAGGTAGCCAGGTCCGCGGATTTTTTTTCGATGGTGCGTTTGAGATAGATGCGAGATTCGTCGGCGGACCACTGGAGGACGCCGAGGCCCACGCGTAGGCGGGCGACGCGAACGGGGTCGCTGAGATCGCGGATTTCGAGCACTTCCTTGTCGAGAAAATAAGCGGCGAGATTACCGCCAGGAGAGACGGAGACGCCGCCGGCATAGGCGTCAAGCGTGGCCACTTCCTTGTCGTCCTGGGTGAGAAGATCGAGGCGCTGGAGACGCGCGGGGCCTTCGAAATGGGGAGGGCGCTCGACGGCAATGCAGGCGTTGCTGCCGGAGATGCGCGAGGCACCCTCGAAAGTGCGCCCTTCGAAGGGCTTCCCCGCGGGGCCGGTGGCGAGATTAAAGGTTTGCAGAGAGAAGAGGCCCTGGGGCGTGTCTTCGTTGGAGAGATAGACAAAGTTTTGGTTGTCGCGGAGCCAGAGGGGGAATTGCGCATTCATGACCAACTCGTCTTTGCCGTTGGTGCGAATTTCGCGGCCGGTGTCTTCGAGTAGCAGGATGGCGGGGGTGTCTTCGCGGGCGCCGGAGTCGGGGTCCATGGAAGTGGTGAAGAGGGAGATGGCGATGATGTGGGAGTTGGGCGACCACGTGAAGGATTCGACCTGATAGGTGAACAGGCCGTTGCCGTTGGTGAATTTCTGGCCTTCGAAGATGCGCTTGCGCTTGCCGCCGGGTTCCATGATCCAGATGTCGTCGCGCTGGAGATCGTATTTTTTGGCTTTGAACATGCGGCGGACGGAGAAGACGACGCGGCCGTCGGGGGCGTAGGCGAAGGCGGTGACTTCTTCGTCGATGTTGATGGAGGGTTTGTCGAGGTTTTGGGCGGGAAGAGGGAAGAGGGCGAGCAGCGAGCAGAGAACAGCGAGCAGGAAGCGGATTGGAGAAGTGGCGAGTGGCGAGTGACGAGTGGCGAGAGAAGAAAGCGGAAAATAGAAAATGGAAAATGGAAGCTTGGAACAAGAAGCAAGGTGCGCGCGAAAGTGGTTGCATTGAAGAAGGGAAGAAAGACTAGACGCAGAGGCGCAGACGTCGCGGAGAGTCGCGCAGGAGAAAGAGTTCACCACAGAGGTAACAGAGAGGAGCAGAGAGAACGGAGACGTTGTGCTGAGCGGACGGGTTGAGATCCTGGGCCTGTCCTTGTCGGGTAGGCTCCGGATGAGAGTCGTGCGCGGCTGGGCGAGGAGAGGATGAGTCATGGTTGGGGGTGGGGGCCGGTGTAGGGGCTGCAGCATGGGGGTTGGACGGGAGTGAATTCCATGAGTTCGATGCGGGTGCCGTCGGGGTCGTAGAGGTTGAGTTGCCACTTGCCGTCGCGGCCGATTTCGGGTGGTTCGGGGAGTTTCATTCCTTTCGATTCTAATTCCTTCGCGGCGGCGCGGACATCCGAAACGCCCAAAGCAATATGATTCATGATGCCCAGGGTTTGTTTGTCTGCGTTTTCCGGGACATTGAGCATGAATTCGATCCAATCGGTGCCGTCGGGGACTTGCAGGTCAACCCAGTCGGTGTCACCGTCTCTCATGCCCCCCTGCCAGTAAACATGGAAGCCGAGAATGTCTTTGTAAAAGTGCTCCATGGCGGCGCGATCTTTGACGACGAAACCGGCGTGGATTACCGAAAGGCGAGCGCGAGGCTCACGGAGTGCCCGTATGAAATCGATCTGATGTCCTTCTGGGTCGCGAACCGACAACGTGTCGAATGCGTGCGGCACAGAGCTCACGGGGCCATAAACTTCGTCGAACGGCAAATTATGATCCTTGAGCCAGTGTTTCATCGTTTTCAGATCCTCGACCGCAAAACGAATACTAAGAAGTAGGTCCTTAGGCGGCTTGTCACCGAGCGGCAGAAAGTCGAGTCCCTGCCGACTCGGGAAGCTCACAGCCGAGAAGCCTGGAGGGATCTCGCACCAATCGCATGGCTTCCCCAATTCCGCCAACTTCCCGTAGAACACCGTTGTGGCCTCCGGATTCGTTGAGGCGATCTGGACTTCATTGATACCTAAAATCTTCGGCCGCTTGGTTTGCGCGGATGCACTCGCAGAAGAAAAGACCAAGACGACAAGGAAAAAGCAGATCCCTCGCTGCGCTCGGGATGGCAGTCCGCGGCGTGGCCGCGAGTAATTGCGCAATGTGCGCAACAGGCTAAGCATTGGAGTCACCGCGGGATTTGATTTTGCGAATTTCGTCCAGGCGGGAGCGGAGACGTTGCTCGAAACCCTGGTCAGTAGGTTTGTAGTAGGAGCGGGCGGAAAGGTTGTCCGGGAGGCAGGACATGTTGGTGACTTTGTCGGCATGGTCGTGGGCGTATTGGTAGCCGGCGCCGTAGCCGATGTTTTTCATGAGGCCGGTGACGGCGTTGCGGAGATGGAGAGGGACGGGATCGGCTTCGGTTTTGTGGACGTCTTCGAGGACTTCGCCGTAGGCGACGTAGACGGCGTTGGATTTGGGAGCGAGCGAGAGATAGACCGCGGCTTGCGCGAGGGCGAGATGGCCTTCGGGGGCACCGAGGAAGTCGAAGGCTTCTTTGGCGGCGAGGGTGACGGCGAGGGCGCCGGGTTCGGAGAGGCCGATGTCTTCGCTGGCCATGCGGACGAGGCGGCGGGCAAGGTAGAGAGCGTCTTCGCCGGATTCGAGCATGCGGGCAAGCCAGTAGAGGGCCGCGTCGGGATCGGAGTTGCGAACAGATTTGTGGAGGGCGGAGATGAGGTTGAAGTGTTCTTCGCCGGCTTTGTCGTAGCGGAGGAGTTTGCCTTGGAGGAGGGATTCGAGAAGGTCTTTGGTGATTTGTTTTGCGGGTGGAGTGATAGTTGAGATCGAAGACCCACCCTCCAAAACCGAGGGTGGGGCACCCACGCTTTTGGCGCAGAGTTCGATGGTGTTGTAGGCGGTGCGGGCGTCGCCGTTGGCGAAGGAGGCGATGCGGAAGAGGACGTCGTCGGAGACAGAGAGGTTTTCTTTGCCGAGGCCGCGTTCCTTGTCGGCGAGGGCGCGCTTGAGGAGTTCGACGAGTTGCGGCGTGGTGTGGGCTTCGAGGACGTAGACCTTGGTGCGCGAGAGAAGCGGCGAGATCACTTCGAAAGAGGGGTTTTCGGTGGTGGCGCCGATGAAGAGGATGTGGCCGGCTTCGACGTGCGGGAGGAAGGCGTCCTGCTGGGCTTTGTTGAAGCGGTGCACTTCGTCGACGAAGACGATGGTGCGCTGGCCGGAACGGGATTTGCGTTCGGCGTCGGCCATGACTTCCTTGATTTCCTTGATGCCGGAGGTGACGGCGCTGAAGGGGACGAATTCGGACTTGGTGAGGCGGGCAATGAGGCGCGCAAGCGTGGTCTTGCCACAGCCGGGAGGCCCCCAGAAGAGCATGGAGGTGAGATTGTCCGATTCGATTTGTACGCGGAGGGGCTTGCCGGGGCCGAGGAGCTTTTCCTGGCCGATGAATTCGTCGAGGGTGCGGGGGCGCATGCGTTCGGCGAGCGGCTGGAGGGCCGCGGGGGTTTCGGGCTCGGGGAGGGAGCGGAAGAGGCTCATGGGCTGAGTACAATTGTAGGAAATTTGGGGGAAGGTTCAAAGTTCAAGGTTCAAAGTCCGAGCAAGAGAAAGTCTAGCGCAGAGACGCTGAGGACGCCGAGTTTCGCGGAGAAGAAAGAGGGCGGCGTAAAGCCGCCCCTACATGCGGGCGGAGACGCGGGCTGAAGCCTGTGCTACGATTCGGGAGATCGTCGTTCCCAGGCGGGCTTGGCCATTGAAGGTGGCCGCTACGAGGATTTGTGGCGCTGGCGGAAGGATTCGTAGAAGAGGACGGCGGCGGCAGCGGCGGCGTTGAGGGATTCGACGCGACGTTCGAGCGGAATGTGGATGCGGGCGTCGGCGGAGTGGACGACGTCTTCGGGGAGGCCTGCGCCTTCATTGCCGACAAGGAGGGCGATGGGTTGGCACCAGTCGATTTCCCAAGGAGCGGCGAGGGTGTGGGTGGCGTTGCCGTCGTGGACGCAGGTGGCGATGGTGGAGATGTTGTTGAGCTTGAATTGTGTGAGCAGGATGCCGAGGGCGGCGCCGTGAACGAGGGGAATGTGGAGAGCGGCTCCGGCGGAGGCGCGAAGGGCTTTGGGAGAGAAGGGGCTGGCGGTGCCGGATTGTCCGGTGGCAGAGGTGACGGCTCCGGTGGCGCCGAAGGCAGCGGCGGTGCGAAG
>Ga0335069_10001870_pt1 | contig 33175 bp, 24 predicted proteins | sample Lox_Sample_11_FD_206714 | JGI IMG/M metagenome (GOLD analysis project Ga0335069, IMG submission 206714) | Soil microbial communities from Loxahatchee National Wildlife Refuge, Florida, United States - Lox_Sample_1.1 | ecosystem: Environmental > Terrestrial > Soil > Wetlands | place: USA...
GCAGTTCGTGTTGGCGACAATGCCGTCCGTCGCCAAGGAGGCCGGGTTGCCGGCGGCTGCCGAGTCGGCATAGGCGGACTGCCAGCGGGCGAGGTTGACGCGCTGGAGTTGCGCCTGCCCGACTGGCAGCAGGCCGAAGAGGCAGGCGGTGACGGTCAGCGCGTGTAAGAGCGGTTGCCTATTCATGAGGGGAGGAGCGGATCGGCGGGAAGGCCCTGTCCCGGAGGGACACGCGGGCATAGCCCAACGCTTCAGCGTTGGGTATGGCGCGAGCGAGCCTCGAGTCCCGACGGGACGGCTGAATCCGACTGCCAGCGCAACCCGCTCAGCCGTCCCTTCGGGACTTAGGCCGCGCCACACCGGTTTCCCAACGCTAAAGCGCTGGGCTATGCTCGCGTGTCCCTCCGGGACAGGGCGCCGCCGGATTTGCGAACGGCATTGGTGCAAATGCATCATTTGAGCCTGAAGAACTGTTGCGGTCCGGCGGGCACCACGAGCAAGGGCGGAACGGCATTGCTCAGGTCCTGCCAGGGCCCGTTCAGAGCGGAGGCCGACTGAATGCTCCCTGTGGGCCAGCTCAGTATCAGCGTGTCATTGCTAACCAGCACTGATAGGCCTGCCGGCGGGCTGGACAGCGAGGAAGGCGTAGCGCTGACCTCGGCCGAGAGGGCGCCCTCACCGGCAGGGTTCACGGTCGAGATGACGTAATACCAGGCCGCCCCATTGGTGGCTGTCAGGTCCGTAAAGCTCGTGCCGCTCACTCCCGTTCCGCCGGGAAGATTGGTATATGGGCCGCCGCTGGTCGCGGAGCGCTTCACGTTGTAGCTGGTGGCTCCGAGAGCCGTGCCCCAAGTGAGGCTTACCTGCCCGTCGCCCGCCGTGGCGGTTGGCCCCCAGGCTGGACGCGCGGCCAGCAGCCGCACGTTCTCCACGAACGTGGCGTCGCTCGCGCCGGTGTAGAAGCGGAAGTCGTTAAGCCAGCCGTCAAACGAGCGCTGCCGGTCCTGCCGGTTGCCCAGGCAAAGGCTGCCGCTGGCGCCGAAGCTAATGCTGGCCGAGACGGGTATGTTGGTGGTCAGGGTCGCCACGGCCCCGTCCGTGCCCTGGTAGATGCTGAGCGTGCTGCCGTCATAGACTCCCGCTACGAACACCGGGCTATTGGTCTGCAGGTTTATGGAGAACGGCAGAGTGACGGCGCCAAGTTGGAAATAGAGCTGGCCCGCGGTCTGGAACTTCAGCCCGATGCTGTCGGGGTCGCCCGTGTCGGCGGGTGCGCCGCCGCCCAGGAGGAATACGCGCGGGCCGATGTTCGCGCCCGAAGCCATCAGCGCGTTCTGCCTGAACCAGCAGGACACGATGAAGTTGGTGACCGTGCCGAAGCCGAGGTTCGCGTCCGTGGTGGCCGCCACCGGGCCCGGGATGCCGGGCTGATTGGTGCCGTTGCACGAAAAGTCGAGCGCGCGCGAGCCGTTGTTGTAGCCGGCAACTCCCGAGCCGGGCGGTCCGTGGAAGTCGGCCGGCGCCCCTGTGCCATCCATCATTTGCAGCGTCACCTGCGCGCCGCCCCCGCTGGTGTCGCTCGGGGTGGTGGTCGTGCCGGGAGGATCGGTCAGCGGCAGCCTGAGCCTGAGCGCCGGGGCCGCAGGCGTCACCCATGTATAGACGCGCACGTAGTCCACCTGCATGTCGCCCGGGAAAACGGTCGAGCCGTTGGGCGGGCCGTCGAACGTCCCCCCCACGGCCAGGTTCATGATGAGGTAGAACGGCTGGTCGAAAGGCGCGGGGTAAGGGCCGCCCGTCGTCCACCAGGATGTTTGTGTCTCGTACAGCGTGTCGTCCACATACCAGGCGAAGGAGTTGGTGGTCCATTCCAGGGCATAGACGTGGAAGTTCGTCACGCTGTCTCCGCCCGTGAAGTTGTAGGATGGCCCGTCGGATTGGGCCTGGTTCGGGTAAACGCCGCCGAAGTGGAGGGTGCCCATGACGTTGGTCGTGATGCGCCCCTTGTTCTCCATGATATCCACCTCGCCCGAGGCCGCCCAGCCGCCATAGACCGAATCCCGTGGCATGATCCAGAGGGCGGGCCAATAGCCCTTGCCCTTCGGCAGTTTCACGCGGAACTCGAACCGGCCATAGAGCGCGCTGAACAAGCCCTGCGTCTTGAGCTTGGCCGAGGTGTAGTTGAAGCCTTGGTAGCTCTCCTTCTGCGCAACGATATGCAGCAGGCCGTTGCCGACATACGCATTGGTCGCCCGGCTGGTGTAGTACTCCAGCTCGTTGTTGCCCCATCCGCCGTTACCGTTGCCGATGTCGAACGTCCAGTGGGTGCTGTCAATGTTCGAGCCGTTGAACTCGTCATTCCAGACCAACTGCCAGCCGGCGTGGGCGGCGGCTGCGGGGAGCAGCAGGAGCAGGAGGACTGGAGGGCCGAGATAAGGCGGACGCCTCGGCGAGGCGTCCCTACCCCTTGATCGCAAAATCGCCGGAAGCAGGTTCATCTGGCTTCCGGCGATTTCAATTCCCGGCCGGGGATTGGGCCCCGGCCTTCGCAAACTAACGCGCAGGCTATGGCCGTTGGCTCAATAATGTTCCAGCAGCCGATAGAACTTCTGCGTCGCACTGGTCGGATACGCGACACTCTTGGTCGTGCCATCGCCGGCGACCGTGGCATTCGTGGACCACGTAATGGGGCTCGTCAGGCTATTGCCGGAGAGCACCTCGTAGGTGACGCCCGAGGTGGACGGCCACGAGAGGTTGATCGAGCCGGTCGTCGCCCAGGGCGTGATCTTCACGCGGGTAGGCGGAGGCTGGACGGTTGCGGCGGTTACGTAGAGGTCGTCGAAATAGACCGACCCGCCCCCGCCTTGCTGGCAATATTCGTAAATCTGGCAGGTCGCCGCCACCGTGCCTGCCGGAGCCACGAGATCAAGGCCGCCCGTGGCATTGGTAACCGGCACCGCTGTCCAGGCGTCAGTCGTGAAAGTAGGGTCAATCTGACGTGACACCATTGTCGGTCCAAGCTGAGCGCCGCCGGCATCCTTGAACGCTAGCTGGAGCACTACGTAGGCGGGACTGATAACCGGGTCCAGGCTGGAGACGTAGAAGTGGCCACCGGCGTGGTAGGTCGTACCGGCAACCAGCGGCACGCTATTCTCGTAAAGGCCGTTATCGGGCGACCCATTATAGGTCCTGCAGACGTAGCTGCCATCGAAAACCGACACCGGCGTCGCGCTCCCATAATAGGTATCATTCGTGGTGGCGAGGGCTGCCCCGTTGAATGGAACCCAGCCCGACTCCCAAGGCACAGAGAAAACGCCGTCCTCGAAGCCCGGATTGATTAAGAGATTGGTTGCCAACTGTGCGGGCGATACCACTTTCAGACCGGCGTTAGTTTGGGCCGCCCCGCCGTTAATGGACACCGAGTAGGTCCCGGCGTCGGCTGCGGTAACATTCGCCACAGTCAGTACATTCGAATCCGCGCCGGAAATTCTGCCACCGTTGAAAGTTAGGCTGCCGTTTGTTGCCCATTGATACATCAATGTGGACGATCCCGCCGCGACAACTGCGAATCTAGCCGTGCTGCCGTTGGTGAGGGTCTGGCCCAGAGGAGGCGTCATGGAGATGATCCCCGGGTCGAGCACTCCGACATAGACCCCGTCGCTTGTGAGCGGGCCCGCCTGGTCGGTCACGGTCACGGTGTAATTACCGCTCAGGGACGTATCCACGTTCGACAGGGTCAAAGTGGCAGTAGTTATGCCGTGCGCCTTAGGGCTGGTAATACTCGCTCCGTTCTGCTGCCAAAGATAGGACAGCGGTGTCAACCCGTCAGCGACCACCGTCAAAGTCACCGTTTGCCCATAGACTGGAGCGGCCGGAACCGCCTGGGGCTGAACGGTGATCTCCGGGTCGGGCTTTGTGGTGTTATAGAGAGCCATGTCGTCGTAGTAGGCCGAGCCGGCGTTGTAGCCGCCGGGCGTGTAGCATGCAGGCTGGGAGAAATCTACGCTAAAGCGCACGTAGGCGGTGCCATAAGGCGCGGTCAGGTTCGTGTCCCCCGTGTAATCGGTCACTTGGAGGAAAATCCATGTGCTTGTCGGTGAATTGGTGGTTATAGCCAGCGCGGAGTCCCTTTCCAGCACATCCGGACCTGGCGCACCGACATCGCTGGTAATGGTCCCGCTCGAGTTGAGAAAGTCGACGTAAATAACTGCCTGGTCGCTACCATTCTTGTTGCCGGTTATTTGGTCCGGAACCTGTGTAGAAACCCAACCGCTCGCCGACCACGTGGATCCAGGGGCAGCGGCAAACATCTGGCGACGCCCGTTGTGGCTGAGCCAGGTGTTGTAGTTGCCCCAGGCCTTAAAGGCGTTGGTGCCGGCGTGAGCTGATACATAAGGGGGGGTCGTGCCGAGCACGAACTGATTTGTGTTGAGGACGCCTTGGTTGGTGTAGTTGCCTGGGTATTCGTAATCGCCATAGTACGTCCAGTTAGCCATGCCAAGCTCGAAGCCCGGATTGGCCAACCAGTTCGTGTGGACTTGGCAGAGGGCGGAGATAGCCAATAAGGTCTGGATAGCTGCACAGACCATCAGTGATTTCAACAGGCCTGACAGCCCGTTCCGATGCATTGAGACTTGGTTAAGCTCAAGCGTGCGTGATGGGGAGTATCTGGATGGTTTCATTGGTGATGGATGTTCTACGTTAAAGCTTATGCGGCGCTAAAGGATGGAGCGTACCATGGCTGCGGCGGGGCAGCACGCACAATCTATCGCTATTCTCGTCGTCCCAACCAGCCCGGCGTGGGTCTGATAGTATGGTGCCCGTGCATGTCAATATCTTACGCCCTCCGGGCGTCCGGGGTCATCCCTCTTTCGGGGGATGCGCGAACCCAAAGCAGGACCGGTGTTTCGCCTCTGTCGTAAACGGACTTGCGCCACTACCGAGCTACACCGTCACCTGTCCGTCACCTCCCCGTATCCTCCTCGTGACCACCCCGTATGTTCAAATTGAATATACGGGGTGGCCACGAGGAGGATACGGGGAGGTGACGGACAGGTGACGGTGCGGATGGGGGCTGGATGCGAAAAGGGCATGTAAGACAAGCATAAACGCCTGAACCGCAGGTCCTTACAGCCGTTGGCTCGGGGCACGGTCCTTGGGCCGTATCGTCTTCCCGGCGGCTGGCCGATGGTTGCCCTATGTGTCTCCCATGGGGCCCGGGCCACATGGGAGACACACCGGGGAATCACCGGCCAGTAGGCGGGGAGAGATGGGGGGCGAGACGCAGGCTACGGAGTAAGCCCCTGTGGTTCAGCGCTTTGCGTTGGATTTACCGAGGCAGATGGGCGGCTGGTCGCCGGCGCAGCCAGCGTCAGGTGCCATGAGGCTTGAGGCGGATGGCCTTTAGGTTCAGCGGGTGCCAGCCGTCCTTGACGGGGTGAACAGACAAAGTGGCCATGCCGGGCGCGGAGATTTCGATAGCGCCCAGCCGGGCGACCTTGAACTTGCCATAGTCGCCGGTGGCGGCGGCGGTTCCCTGAGTGCGGCTGTCGCCAACCGAGACTTCCAGGGCGGCCTTGTCCAGCGTGGCAATTTCCGCCGTGACGTCGAACCGGCCGGGCTTGGTGACCTGGAAGGTCCAGTCGGCCCAATCGGCGGGGTTGAACCAGAAGCCGAGGTTGTCGCGCTCGTGGCCGGACTCGTATTTGAGTTCGCTGCCGTGCACCCGGGCCTCGCTGGCGGGGAGGACGAGCGAGCCGTCATAGTCCTGAGCCAGGCCGGTTTGCACGATGTCCAGCGGGCCTTTGATCAACAGGACCACGGTCGAGGAGACGGGGTCGGGCGCGTTTGCCGGGACGGTGATGGTGAGGCCCTCGGCGCTGAGCTGCGTGGGGAGGGACTGCTTGGGCTGGGCCGCGAGGAGGTAGGCATTGTTGGCGGCGTTCTTGAGGCCGGGAACGAGGAGTTGGCCGTTCTCGGGCCAGTTGAAGACGTGGAGATAGAGGATAGTGCCATCAGGCAGCGATCGCTGGGTGCACCGGCCCCAGGGTAGGCGTTTGAAGGGGCTGGCGGTGGTGCCGTAGATGGCTTCGCCGTTCTTCTTCATCCACAGGCCAATCTCGTGCAGGCGCTCGACCGACGGGGCGGGGATGAACCCCTCGGAGGTGGGGCCGACGTTGAGCAGGTAATTGCCGCCTTTGCTGGCGATGTCCACCAGGTTGCGGATGAGGGTCTCGCTGCTTTTCCAATGGTCGTCGTAGCTCTTGTAGCCCCAGGTGTTGTTCATGGTCATGCAGGTTTCCCAGTCGCGGCCCGGGTAGCCGGTGGCCGGGATGAACTGCTCGGGCGTGTCGGTGTCGCCCTTGTAGCCGCCGCCGAGGCGGTTGTTGTAGATGATGCCCGGCTTGAGCTTGAGCAGGGCCAGGAGCTTCTCCGCGCGCTCCTGGTTCATGCCGGTCGGCGTGTCCCACCAGAGCACGGCGGGGAACTCGCCGTAATGCGTGAGAACCTCCTTCACCTGCGGCACGGCGATCTTGGCGATGTAGTCGTCCATGTCGCGCTGCTGGGCCGGGTCCCACTTGCCGCCGGAGGCTGAGCCGCCGTTGTTCCAGTCCTGCGCCTGGGAATAGTAGAAGCCGAGCTTGAGGCCGTATTTGCGGCAGGCGGCGGCCAGCTCCTTGAGCGGGTCGCGGTGGAACGGGGTCGCCTTCACGATGTTCCAGTCCGAGGCCTTCGAGTCGAACATGGCGAAGCCGTCGTGGTGCTTGGAGGTGATGACAATGTACTTCATGCCGGCGTCGCGGGCGGTGCGCACCCATTCGTCGGCGTTGAACTTCACGGGGTCGAATTCCTTCGCGTATTTGCGGTATTCGGCGACGGGAATCTTGCCCTTGTTCATGATCCACTCGCCGATGCCCGGGACCTGCTTGCCGTTGTAGGTGCCGGCGGGGACGGAATAGACGCCCCAGTGGATGAACATGCCGAAGCGGGCGGCGCGCCACCACGCCATGCGGGCGTTCCGCTGGGCCGGGGTCTCGTCCGCGTAAGGATCGGGCTTGATGATCCTGGGCTCGCCCTGGATGTCGAGGGCGACGACCGAGGCGCAAGCGTCAGGCGCGGCGGCAGGCACGTGGATGGTGACGCAATTGCCGTCGGTCTTGAAATGTAATGGCCGGTCGCCCGCGAGAAGGAAGGCGCGGACGGGCTTGTTGGCCAGGCCGGGAATGACCAGGTGTCCGTTGGTGGGCCAGTCATAGACGAAGAAGTAGAGGCGGGTCAGGGCGCCGGGGGCTTTGGGCTGCAAGTCCTGGAAGGGCCAGGCGGCGCGCTGCTGGAAGTCCGCTAAAACCGGCTGGGGTAGGGACGCCTCGCCGAGGCGTCCGCTTTCGAGCACAGTCGGACGCCTCGGAGAGGCGTCCCTACCTGGCTCCAGTTTCTTCTGCGTGCAGCGGCCCCATTCCAGTCGGCTGAACGGACTGGCTTGGGTGCCGTAGATGGCCTCGTGGTTCACCTTCATCCATTTGCCGATCTCCTCCAGGCGCTCGACGCAAGGCTCGGGGAACACGCCTTCGGCGGTGGGGCCGATGTTCAGCAGGTAGTTGCCGCCTTTGCTGGCGCAGTCAATCAGGTTGCGGATGAGCGTGGTGGAGGACTTCCAATTGCTGTCATACTTGTTGTAGCCCCAGTGGTTGTTCATGGTCATGCAGGATTCCCAATCCACCCCCGGGCCGAAGCCGGTAGGCGGGATTTCCTGCTCGGGCGTGCCGTAATCGCCGATGCGCTCGGCGCCCTGGTCCATTCCGTTCATGCCGGCGCGGGCTTTGCCGACGCGGTTGTTGATGATGATGTCGGGCTGCAGGCTGCGCACGTAGTTGTAGAGGTCCACCCCCCGCTCGTGCGTCCAGGGCGACTCCCACTCGCCGTCGAACCACAGGATGCCAATGGGGCCGTAGCGGGTGAGCAACTCCTTGAGCTCGGCCTTCATGTAGGCGACGTAGCGGTCCATGTCGGGTGTGCCGCTCGCCTTGTCGTTCCAGGCGCGGCGCGTGCCCCAATCGGGGTGGTGCCAGTCCATGATCGAGTAGTAGAAGCACAAGCGGATGCCCTCGGCGCCGCAGGCGTCGGCCAGCTCCTTGAGCGGGTCACGCTGGAAGGGGGTCCGCTTGATGCACCAATCCGTCTGGTCCGAGCGGAACAGGCCAAAGCCGTCGTGGTGCTTGGAGGTGATGACGATGTATTTCATGCCCGCCAGCTTGGCCAGCCGCACCCATTCGCGGGCGTCGAACTTCACCGGGTTGAACTGCCCGGCGAACTTCTCGTATTGGGACACCGGCATCTTCGTCTCCTCCAGAATCCATTCCCCGTAACTGGTTTTGCCATTCCACTCGCCCGCGGGCACGGAATAGACGCCCCAGTGCAGGAACAGCCCGAACCGCGCGTCGCGGAACCAGGCCATGCGCTGGTCGTGCTGGGCGGGGGTTTCCGGGGTGGTGGCCGAGGCCGGCGCCGAGGCGAAGGGCAGCACAGCCAACAGGGATGCGGACAGCAGGTTCCGTATGCTCATGGGGCCAGTGTCGGGAGCATGGGCCGGGGGTGTCAAGGATGGCGAAGGGGCGAGACGGCGCCAACGGGCGCTTGGCCGGCAGGGCGGAACTCCGAAGCCCGAAGGCCGAAGGCCGAAAGAAGGCCGAAGACCGAAGCGCGGCTCCCTGTCCTCGGCTGCCACCACCCCAATTGGATGGAACCTTTCGGGCTTCGGCCTTCGGCCTTCTTTCGGCCTTCGGATTTCGGGCTTCGGAATTGGCTGCCGGGCCGCACCGAACACCTCGACCCCAGAATGGGCCCGTTTCCCTGTGCTCTTTGCCCTCGCATGGAGTATGGTGGCCTGGATGATCCAGGGCCCCATTCTCACTCGCGGCGCGGCCAGCAATCCGCCCAACCGCTTCGAGGAAATCCGCTTCGAGCCGGACGCGGATTGGGACCCCGAGCAGGACCCGTTGCCGCGCACCAAGTTCCTGCGCGACCACACCAGCCGCATCCTGACCACCAACGACAGCCCGGACATCCCGTTCACCACGAGCCTGAACCCCTACCGCGGCTGCGAGCACGGGTGCATCTACTGCTACGCCCGGCCCACGCACGAATACCTGGGCCTCTCGGCGGGCCTGGACTTCGAGACACGCATCATGGTGAAGGAAGACGCGCCGAGGCTCCTGCGGCAGGAGTTGTCTTCGCCAGGCTGGGTCCCGCAACCCATCGCCTTGAGCGGGGTGACGGACCCCTACCAGCCAATCGAGCGGCGGCTCAAGCTGACGCGCGGCTGCCTCGAGGTGCTGGCGGAGTTTCGCAACCCGGTGACGGTGATTACCAAGAACACCCTGGTGACCCGCGACGCGGACCTGCTCGCTGAACTGGCCCACTGCCGGGCGGCGCTCGTATGCATCTCGCTGACCACCCTGGACTCGGAACTGCGCAAGATCATGGAGCCGCGGACTTCGCCCCCGGCGGCGCGGCTCTCGACCCTGCGCACGCTGGCCGGGGCGGGCATTCCGGTAGGCGCTTTAGTGGCGCCGGTCATACCCGGCCTGACGGACCACGAAATCCCGGCGCTGCTCGCCGCCGCTGCCGAGGCGGGGGCGACGTTCGCTGCCTACGAGATTCTGCGCCTTCCCTACGCCGTGGCGCCGCTGTTCGAGCAATGGCTGGCGCAGCACTTCCCGTCCAGGAAGGACAAGGTCCTGAACCGCCTCCGCGCGATGCGGCGCGGCAAGCTTTACCATGCCGAGTTCGGCGTGCGCATGAGGGGCGAGGGCATCTTCGCCGACCAAATCGAAGCCATGTTCGACGTGGCCCGCCGCAAGGCAGGGCTGGACGCCGACGGGCCGGAGCTTTCCACCGCGGGCTTCCGGCGGCCCCCGGGCCGGCAGCTCACGCTCTTTCAGTAGCGGCGAGTGCTTGTTTGGGGCGCTCCACCTTGCCCCTGGGGCGCGCCCGCCCTTGGGTTTCCACGACGGCTACGGAAGTCAACCCTCATTCGCTGAGCAGGCCAAGAGATTCGGTCATGGTATCGGCAATCCGTTCTTTAGAAATCACCCCCTTGATATCTGCTGCTGAAGCCGCTCGGTCCTGTGCTGCAACCAGGAACAGGCCCACCGGCCTGGAACGCAGTTTAGACAGCAGTTCGAAGACCGTCGCTCTTTCGGTGACCACTTCGTAGTCCTTGGTCGCGATTTCGCCCACGACACGCGCCCCATTCCGGCCCGGGTAGAATACTGCGTCAGCGCGGTCAACCGCGACGACGCCGAGCACCGTCCCGCGGTCTTCGACCAGCACGAAACGGCTGTGGTTGCGGTGGGAAAGCAACGGCCCAAAATCCGTCAGAAGGGTTGATGCGGGCACAACCATTAACTCCTTGTCCATGACGTCGCGAGCGAGCCTGACCAGGTGGAAATTTGCCTGCAAGGCTTCGGGCATGTAGCGGCCACGCCGCGCCAATTTGAGGGTATATACGCTCTCCTTGCACAAAAACCGTCGCACCCCGTAGCTGATCGCAACGGTGATGGTCATAGGCAGGACGACGCTGTAATCCAGGGTCATTTCAAAGATCATCACGATGGCGGTGATGGCCGCCCCGGTTGCCCCGCCCACCACACCGGCCATGCCCACGACAGCAAAGCCTGGCGGACTGATCGGCAAACCCGGGAAGGCGTGCTTCAAGAGCAATCCGTAGGCCCCACCAAAGGTCGCCCCCAGAAATAGCGAAGGCGAGAAGATCCCGCCTGAGCCGCCGGAGCCCAGCGTCAGTGACGTGCAAACAACCTTGAGCGCAAATAGCAGCAGCAGCAGGGACGTAGAAACCAAGGCGCCCGAAAGCACGTCCTGCACGGTGGCATAACCCACTCCCTCGACGTAGTAATGCCCCCAAAAAGCCTGCACGAGGTAGATGAGCACTCCCACCACAGCCATGCCCGAAACGTGCCGGGTGTAATAACCGCCCGGAACCTTCTGATCAAAGAAATCCTCAAACAGGTAGATGGCCCTGATAAACACTGTGGAAACCAGGCCCATTAAGAACCCCAATCCCACGTAGGATAAAAGCACCAGGGGATTGGTGGGGTGAAAGTAGGGAGTCTCGAAAGACGGAATTACGAACGAAGGGTTGGCCCCAAGCAACAAACGCCCAGTATAGGTTGCCGTCGCAGTGGAAATAACTACCGGCACCAGGGTCCAGACACTGACCTCATGCAAGAGCAACTCCGCCGCGAATAAAACCCCGCCAATGGGCGTGTTAAAGGTCGCCGCGATGCCTCCACCCGCACCCGCGGCGATCAACGTGATCCGTTGCCAGGCGGGCAACTGCAGCCATTGCCCCAAGGTTGAACCGAACGAGGAGCCGATTTGGACGATGGGGCCTTCGCGTCCTACCGAACCGCCGCTGCCGATGGAAAGCGCGGAAGCCAGTGACTTGATCACCGCCACCACGGGGCGAATGACCCCTTTGTTGTAATAAATTGCCTCCATCACCTCGGGCACCCCATGTCCTTTGGCTTCGGGGGCGAAATTGCTTACCAGGAAAGCCACCCCCACCGCCCCGACGATTGGCACCAGGATCAGCCAAGGACCCCATGGACTTGCGGGCGTGTGCAAATTCGCGTCGTAGATGACGGAGAGCCGTCCCAGAAACAGGAGGTTGTGGAAAAACCCAATCAGGCCCCGGAACACCACCGCACCCAGGCCGGCGATAACGCCGACCAATATTGCCAGAAGCCAGAGTTTCGTGCGTCCGATCGGCTCCCTCAATAATGGTGAATTCCTCATTTGGGACGTGCAGCACCTCGCCCGCCATGTTGGGCCCTAAGCATCCCAACCAAAGCTCCTGCCACACCTCAGACCCGAGCCAACCATAACCCGAATTTTCCCCCTTGGCAACGCGTCGAACCATCGGAGGGTTTGAGAGGGTCCATGAGCGGCAACTTCGTTCGCATGATGTTAAAGAGAATGAAGGAACTGGAAGGTGCGAGGCTTGAAGCCTTGGACGGAGAGATCGGCAGGCTCCGGGACTTCTGCTTCGACGACCGAACCTGGGCGGTGCGCTATGTGGTGGTGGAGGTCGGCCTCTGGCCGAAGGAGCGGCTGATCGTGATTTCACCTGCTCAGGGCGTGAAGCTGACGATGAGCGGGAGGGTGCAGGTAGCGCTGACAAAACGGCAGATCCGAGTAAGCCCTTCCATTGATGCCGATAAGCCGGTTTCGTTGCAGTTCCAGGCAGAGTACTATGAGCACTCTAACTGGCCTGCTTATCGCGACAGACCGTGCCTTTGGGGGCCGGTTCCTCGCCGCGGGCCTTCCGGATACAGGTTGTCGGAACGCTCCATTGCCTCACCGCACCTTGAAGCAGGCGATCCTCATCTGCGCAGCGCTAACGAGGTCTCCCGTTACTCCATTCAGGCCCTGGATCATAAAATCGGCCATCTCGAAGATTTCATCCTCGACCCTGAAGGCTGGGTAGTCCGCTACCTGGTGGCGGATATCCGCAGCTGGTTTCCGGGAAAGCGCGTGCTGCTGCCCTCCTTGTGGATTTCCTGGATCAGTTGGCCCGAATCGAAGGTGTATGCGGACCTTGATCGCGAGAGTATAAAGCACGCTCCAGAATACAAGCCGTCCGCGCGGATTACCCGTGAATATGAGACCGATCTCTTCGGCCACTACGGGCGCGAGCCGTACTGGGCGCATGATTCGAACACGCCGGCATGAAGCTGAAGAATGCGCGTTCTGAGTTCTGCCCCTCCAGCCTGAAGGTTTGACGCGCGGCTGCGAAGCTGCTGCTGGTCCCCCCAACCGACGGCACGCACGACCTCACCGAGCTGCTTGTCCCCCGCTATGGTGCCCCGAAAGCCGGCCAAGCTGTGTGCCTTCCCAGCACACGGACGGCTGGACTGAATGTCGCCCAAGTGCGCCCCGCGTCCTCCCCCCCGCCCGCATAAAGTGGCGGAGGCACTACCTGCCATTTATAAGGAGTTGAGGATTTCCTGCCGCTTACGCTCGTATTCCTGCGGGCTGATCAGGCCCTGGTCGGAAATATCTTTAAGCTGTTTCAGCCGCTCAGCCGCTGAGCGCTTGGCGGCCTCCGCCGCACCGGGCGCTTCCGAAGGCCTGAGGCTTTTCTGCGCCTTGAACTGCATGAGTGCCGCGACCTGCTCTTCGGGGATATGCCCGGCCAAATCCGGCCCGACCGCCAGCAGGAAGGGCCAGCCCTTCTCCTGAGCCTTGTGGTATTTATCGAGAACGGCCGGCATGGGCGTCAGGGCCGCGTTCGTCTGCCAGAACCAGTTCTTAAGGATAGTGCTATACCCGAAGCTCTGGCCCATCGGCGCCTGGCGGTCTCCGAGGATGATGCATTGCGGGTTGCAGCGCTTCACGGCGGCCTGCAGTTCGTCGTACTGCCTGGCGGAGAGCTTGCTCGCGATATCAATGAGCAGAATGCGCGTGTCGGGATAGCGGGTGAGCAGTTCGACGACCTCCGCCTTCACCAGGTTGAAGTAGGGCGGCCCGACTGGGCCAGCGGTCCTGAATGAGCCTTCATTGTGAACGTCAGTCAGCGAGTAGAACAGGCCCGGCATCAGGCCCTCCGCCTTGCAGGCCGCAATAGCCTCGGCAAGAAAGTCTCGCTTGAAGGGGCTCTGCGCGATGGAGTAATCCGACTCTTTGGTAGGCCAAAGGCAAAACCCGTCCTCATGCTTGGCGATGAGCAGGACGAACGTCATGCCGGCATCTTTGGCGACTTTCGCCCACTGGCGGGCATCCACGCCACTGGGCGCAAAGCGCTCCGGCGGAATCTGCCCGTAATCCTTGGTCCGCGCCTCCCGGTAGGTGTCGCCCGTGAACGTCAGCAGCGCCCAGTGAGGGAAGAGCCCGCAGCCCAACTCGGGCGCCGGCCCCGGAACTGCCGCAAATACCTTCTGCATCGCTTGCAACTCACCCGCCGTCAGCAGGGCCTCCTCGCGCCGGCCCCTCAGGTCCCCCGCGTAATCGGCATAGCGCGCCACGGCCTGCGCCTCGGTGAGGTGCCTGCCAAACACCAGCCGCACGTGGGCAGTCTGAAGCTGACCAGGGATGACATCCTTGCCAAACAGGCTCAAATACACTCCGCCCTGCGGCGAGTCCTGCTGCCACGTGGACACGGCAAAACAGTCCTCCGGCGGCGCCATGACCAGCACCGTGGCGCCGCTCGCCGGCTCAACCCTCATGCACAGCGGCTTGGCCAGGGGCGCCCGGATCGACCAGCGCATCGGGAAGGGCGGGAAATTCCACCGCCCATCGTTGACCATCGACAACACGTCGGCGCTCACAGGGAAGAGCTGCGCCTGTCCGTTGTCCGCGGTTGCCGCCACGAAGCCCGCGGCATCGTTTCCCGCATCCTGCACATAGACCTTGGCCTGCGTGAACTTCTGGAAGTAGGAGCCCAGGAACAGCTCGAACTTGCTCAGGTTGGTCTGTGACTGGAAGAACACGGTGAGGTCCAGCGTATCGGCGGCTGTCCAGCGATAGACGGTGGAGAAGGCGAAGGGCCGGTCCGGCGCCGCCGCCCACAGCAACTGCGCCGCGCCATTGGCCAGGACCTTGCCCGTCCGCGGCCATTCCCAGGCCCCGAACCCATACCGCCGTTGCGGCGTCAGAAAGCGGTAAGGCATCAGCAAACCGTGGTTCTGATCCACCCTGATGTCGCCCTCGACAAAGGTGACCGGCTGCAACGCCTCGCCCGGACCATCCGTGGCCAGGTTTCCCCTGACCACGCCGGTGTCGAAGGAGAGCCCTCCCGCGCCGCCCGCCTTGAAGGCGAGGTTCTCCGCGCCCGCCGCGCCCGAGGCGGCAGCCGCAAACACGAGCGGAAACCCCCAAGCCGTCGCGATCAGCATTAGCTTCCAGGACAAATGGCGTCGTTTCATAAGGGACAAGTCTTGCCGAGTGTGGGCCATTGGTAAGGAATTGCGGGAGCGAGGCCAAGCGGATTCTGTGCCCCCTCGACCTTGCCCTGTTCCCCTCCGAGCGGATACGTGTTTAGCGGAGCGCGCCCGTCCTTGGGCGCAGCAATACCCGCCTGCTCGAGCGCGTTGCAAGGTTGTTGGGCCGTGCCCGCAGTATCGCAGCGCCCGCGGACGGGCATAAAAGGCGCGCCCCGCTCGAGGCGGGGCGCACGTGAGACCTACAGAACATTCGCATCAACGACGATAGTAGTATCGTGGGTAGCTGTAGCGGTTCCAATCCCAGGCCCGGCGGGCGGGCGGACCCCAGTGCCCCTTCGTCCAGACCCAACGTCCGTTAATCCAGCCCCAACTGCCACCGACCCAAACATAGCCGGCCACCGGGGCGGCGGGAACGACCTCAACAATGGGCGCCGGCATCGGCGGCGGCACCACGACTGCCGGGGCGGGAGCTACCACAGGAGCGGGCGCCACCACCACGGGGGCGGGCACGCCGATGTTAACACTGACGCCGACCCCGGCCTGCGCCGAGGTAAAGCCCGTAACTGCTATAGTCATGAGCACTGCAACTGTCGTTTTCATATCTGCATATTAGACAGGTGCCGGGGGCGTTTTATTCTATGCGTAACGTCCTCCTATTGAGCCCCTTGCATCTAATTCCTCTGCCCCGCGCATCTATGGCATCACCAATCGATAAAACCGGCAGCCGCCGCGCCCCAGTGAGGGTCCCGGGCGCACGGCGGCACCGGCCGCAGGCTAAATATCCGATGAAGATCATAATCGAACCTCGGACAAGATACTGAGTTCCAGCAGCTTACGCAGCTCACGGTCGCCGGATTCATGTAATTCGGGTCAGGCCGGAATCCCTCCACTACCCCTCCCATACCCCTCCAGACCCACACCGGAGGTTCAACTTCAACCTCCGGTGTGGGTCTGGAGGGGTACCGGAGGGGTAGTGGCGGGGTTAAGGCGCCCGCGAGCGCGGAATCGGCATTGCGATCGTGCGCCGGGGCCGGATAGCCTGCAGGGGTTTTCGAGCGCCAAAGACCGTAACTGCATGGAACACAGCTCTCCACCCCAGTTGGGCGGCTCCGCGCTTGCTTATCTGCGGTGTCGAGCCGCCCGCGATGGCTGGAAGGCGCTAGCGCTGGTCCCCTTTGGCTACCTGATCTACGTGGTGGTTAAATACGCCGTTGCCGTCCCGGCGGTGGACCAATGGGAACTGGTGCCGGTGCTGGATAAGATGTTCAGCGGCCAGTTGAGCGGCCTCTTTGCCTTGAGGCAGGCCCCCCGCTCGCCTAAGTTGGCGGGGTGAACAAGAGTCTATGGGCGCGCTGGCAGGCCAATTTCTGGGCAGGCCTGGTCACCGTGCTGCCTGCGGTCATTTCGCTGGCCGTGCTGAAATGGCTGTTCGGCACGCTCACGGAGATGACGAACACGCTCCTGATCTTCCTGCCGGCCGAGTGGACCCATAAGAACCACGGCGAGGGAGAGCTGTATTGGTATTGGAGCGTCGCGACGCTGCTGGTGGCCATGTTCCTCATCGGCCTGGTCGGCATGCTGGCCCGGTATTACTTTGGCCGGAAGATCATCGAGTGGGTGGACTCGGCGCTGATGCGCACGCCGCTGGTCAATAAGATTTACGGCACCACCAAGCAGGTGAACGAGGCTTTCTCCGCCTCCAACAAGTCGGCCTTTCGGACGGTGGTGCTGGTGGAGTTCCCGCACGCCGGGATGTGGTCCATCGGGTTCATTACCAGCGAACGGCAGCAGGAGGTGCAGGAACTGACCGGACAGAAGGTGGTCTGCGTCTTCGTTCCGGCCACGCCCAATCCGACGTCCGGCTTCCTGCTGATCGTGCCGGAGGACAAAGTGAAGAAGCTGGACATGTCGGTGGCCGAGGCCATCAAGTATGTCATCAGCCTGGGCGCCATCATTCCCGGCTACGTGCCGGCCCCGCGCGCGGAGGCCAAAGTGTTGCCGGCCACGCTCCCCAGCCCGCTCAGCCATGGTTGAGAACACGCGGGGGTTGGTGTTGCGGACGCGGTTGCTCACGGAAACAAGCCTCATCGTCCATTGGCTCAGCGCGGACCTGGGCAGGGTGGCCACCGTGGCCAAAGGGGCCCTCCGCCCCAAGTCCCCCTTTCGCGGCAAGCTCGACCTGTTCTACCTTGCCGACCTGAGCTTCAGCCGCAGCCGCCGCTCGGAGCTTCACACGCTGCGCGAGGTCAGCGTGCGCGAGACGCACCCGGTGCTGCGCCAGGACCTGGCTTGCCTGCGCCAGGCCGCCCATGGCGCCGCGCTGGTCGAGCAGGCCACGGAAGTCGAGACGCCCTTGCCGGCAGTGTTCGACATGATGCTCGGCCTGCTGAAATTCCTGGGCGCGCACGGGGCTCGGCCGGAGGGGTTGCTGGCATTCGAGCTTCGGCTGCTGGCAGAACTGGGGCTGGCCCCGGACTTGGAGCAGGCCAGAGTGAACCCCGACGCGAAGCAGTTGATGCAGACGCTGGCGCAGCAGGAGTGGGATGAGTTGGCGCGTCTATGCCCGAGCGCCGCCCAACTCAATCCAGTGCGGCGGTTCCTGCACGGCTTTCTGATCTACCACCTGGGCAAGGTTCCCAAGGGGCGGGAAGCTGCCCTGGCGTAGGAGCAGGCGGAGTTCAACGCAAAGGCGCAAACGCGCAAAGTGGGGAAGCCCCACTTGCCAATGCGGCCCGCCTCCGGTAAGGCCAATCAAACAATGAGGCCCACGGTCATGGACTCAGACGGCCAAGCCCTTTGCGCCTTCGCTCCTTTGCGTCTTTGCGTTAAAAGTCCTCTGCACCGCGGTTTAGCGGAGTTGCTTTTCCCGCCCGCCTAAGCTAGTTGAACCCCCGTGCGATTCATTGCCGGCGTCATTGACAAATTGCAGCGTCATCCCAAGCGGATCGTGTTCCCCGAGGGCACGGAGCCCCGCGTGCTCCAGGCGGCGCGGCAGTTCTATTCGCTTCGGCTCGGCGTACCCATCCTGCTGGGCGACCCGGCGCGCATTCGGGACGCCGCGGCGGCCCTCGGCGTTTCCCTGGAGGGCATCCGGCTCATCAACCCGGCGCAGAGCGAGGAGCTGGACAACTTCGCCCGCCGGTTCAGCCGGGTGAGGCACGCGCAGGGGCTGCAAGGTTTCGAGGCACGCGAGGCGATGCTCCAGCCGAACTACTTCGGCGCCATGATGCTGGCCATGCACCAGGCCGACGGTTTTGTCGCCGGCGCCAACCAGGTCACGGCAGCCGTTCTCCGGCCCTTGTTCCAGGCCATCAAGCCCGCGCCGCACATCAGCACGCTCTCCAGTTGCCTCATCGTCGAGCTGGAGGACACGCGCGTAGGCGAGGACGGGGTGCTGTTCATGGCCGATTGCGGCGTCATCGAGGAACCGAGCGTCGAGCAGCTTGCGGATATCGCGGTCTCGACCGCGCAGCTTGCGCGGCATCTCCTGGGCATCCGCCCGCGGGTCGCGCTGCTGTCCTTCTCCACCAAAGGCAGCTCCAATCATCCTTCAGCAGGCAAGGTGCGGGCGGCCACGGCGCTAGCGGGGAAGAAGGCCATCGAGCGGGGCCTCGAGGCGGACTTCGACGGCGAGCTGCAGGCCGACACCGCCCTGGTGCCGGAGATCGCCGCGCGCAAGGTCCCGGACGGCCTGATCCCGGGCAACGCCAACGTGCTGATCTTCCCCGACCTTAACTCGGGCAACATCGCCAGCAAGATGGCGCGGCACCTGGCCCGAGCCGATACCTATGGCCACATCCTGCTTGGCCTGGACCGCCCGGCTGCCGATGTCACCCGGGGCTCCGACGCGCGGGACATCCTGGGCGTGGCGGCCATCGTAGGCGTGCAGTCGGTGGACTACCAGCAGCTCTATCCCGGCGCGGGCGAGAACCTGCCCGGCGAGTAGCATTCAACGTCACTTGCTCTCGGACCCCAGAACCGCCGCGGTGATACGGAACCGTACGTCTGGTGGTGCGGGAGGACGGTGAGGTTCTAACCCTCAACTCTTACCCGATCCATCCGCCCCCGCCTAGCTGGCGCACGGCGCGCCATATAGGGTGATTACCCCATATTGGGCCAAAGTGCGGGGTGCTATGTAGGATGGAACGAACTGTAATGGACAGCGCTCGCCATTCTCGCCCCACCGTACTTTATGTTGAGGACAGCGCCGATGATTTTGTGCTCCTCAAGCTAGCCAGCAGGAAGTGCGGCACGCCCTTCTCACTGCACCACGCGGAAGACGGCGATCAGGCCATCGGCTACCTCAGCGGCACCGGCACCTTCTCGAACCGCGAGGAGTTTCCCTTCCCTGACCTCGTCCTGCTCGACCTGAAAATGCCCCGCCTGGATGGGTTTGAAGTGCTGCAGTGGATTCGGGCCAACCCCGATACCAAATCGGTGCCCGTGGTTGTGCTGGCGGGTTCAGCCTTCCGCGCCGACGTGCGTCGAGCCTTGGAACTTGGGGCGAACTCCTACGCCACGAAACCCGCCAAGTTCGCCGAACTTGAGGTGCTGGTGGACCAAATCGCGGACGTCTGGCTGGCCAGGCAGAAGACCGCTGGCTGACGCGCCCGCGCGCCAGGTCACCTGCCAGGCTCGATAGAAGCGGTCCGTGGAGCTGTTGGCATGGGTGCCGACAATCCTGTGTGCCTCCTTTCAAAACCTCGATATATCCGGCAGATTAATCCATCTTAAGCATCTGCTCGAATGAACCACAAAATATGGTGAATCTTTGCCAAGCCATGTTGAGAGTTCCTCGTTGAACCTGCGGAATATCGTCACCGGACAACGGAATATCGTTGCCCGCAACGCTGCATCGTGATCAGTCGCCGAGCCGGCGGGAGAATGCTTATGATGGAAATACAACGCACGATCAAATACGACGCGGACCGGGTCAAAGGATTCGGCAGAGAGGTGATGAGCGTGCCGGGGTGCGAGCGGTTGGAGAGTTGCATCCAGTGCGGCACGTGCTCAGGGGTCTGCCCGCTGAGCATCTACATGGATTACACGCCGCGGCAGGTGATGGCGCTGACGCGAGGCGATTTCAAGAACGAGGTGCTGCAGAGCCAGACTATCTGGCTGTGCGCCTCGTGCTACGCATGCACGGTGGAGTGCCCGCGCGAGATTCGCATCACCGACATCATGTATGAGCTCAAGCAGCGCGCCATCCATGAAGGGGTTTACCTCAAGCACTTCCCCATTCCGGTGCTGGCGCGCGAGTTCAGCGAGATGGTGAAGAAGAACGGGCGCATCACCGAGATGCTGCTGGTCATCAAGCTGTTCCTGAAGACGAACCCCTTCGCGGCCATGGGCAATTGGCGCATGGGCCTGGACCTGATGAAAACGGGCCGCCTCTCGCTGGCGACCGAGAAAATCGAGCGCAAGGGCGACATCGCCCGGATGCTGGAGGCCACCGACGCCAAGAAAGAAGTCTGACCTATGAAGTATTCCTATTTCCCTGGCTGCTCGCTCAAAGGCCTTGGCCGAGCCTACGAGGAATCGCTGCTGCCGGTCATGAAGCACCTCGGCGTGGAGCTGCAGGAGCTGAGCGATTGGAACTGCTGCGGCGCGACCGCCTACATGGCGGTGGACGAGGCCAAGGCGTGCGCGCTGGCCGCCCGCAACCTGGCGCTGGCGGAAAAGCAAGGCAACCTCCCCTTGATGGCTCCCTGCGCAGCCTGCTACCTGGTCCTGAACAAAACCAAGCACTACTTCCACGATTACCCGAAAATGAAGGAGACGATAGACCGGGCCCTGGGAGCGGTCGGCCTGAGTTACAGCGGGGACACGCCGGTGCGTCATCCGCTGGACATCCTCATCAACGATGTGGGCCTGGAAGCGCTCAAGCAGAAGGTGCGTAAGCCGTTGAAGGGCCTAAAGGTTGCGCCCTATTACGGCTGCCAACTCGTGCGGCCCTATGCCACGTTCGACGACCAGTATAACCCGACCACGATGGACCGGCTGCTGGAGGCGCTCGGAGCCACGGTGATCCGCTATCCGCTTAAGACCAAATGCTGCGGCGGGAGCCTAACGGGCACGGTGCCCGAAGCGGGCATCCGCATGGTGTACATCCTCCTGAACGAGGCCAAGAAGCGGGGGGCGGATTGCCTGGCCACGGTCTGCCCGCTGTGCCAGTTCAACCTGGACGCGTATCACGCGCCGGTAACCGCGCAGTACGGCCCGGTAGTCGTGCCGACGGTTTACTTCACCCAACTGATGGGCCTGGCATTCGGCTTGCCGGACAAGGAACTGGGCCTGAACCGGGCGGCGGTTCCCTTCAAGTGGCGTCCGGCTGAGGCGGCGGCACAGGCGGCAGCGGTGGCGTGAGATCAAATCCGAAATCCCAAAATCCGAAATCCGAAACAAATCCAAATGGGCGGCAAAAGATGAGCAATAACAAAACACCGGGGACGCAGGCGTTTGGGACATTCGCCCCTTTGAATTTGGGATTTGTTTCGGATTTCGGGCTTCGGATTTCGGATTTGCCCCAAGGAGACCGACTATGACTAACAATGGAACCAACGGCGCAGTTCGGATCGGCTTCTACATCTGCCACTGCGGCCACAACATCGCGGCGATGGTGGACTGCCCTGAGGTGGCCAGGTTCGTCGAGAAACTGCCGAACGTGGCCTTGGCCCGCGACTACAAGTACATGTGCTCGGACCCGGGGCAGGAGCTGATCCAGAAGGACATCAAGGAGTTCAACCTCAACCGCGTTGTGGTAGCGTCCTGCTCCCCTCTGCTCCACGAGCACACCTTCCGCAGCGCCACCGAAGCCGGCGGGCTGAATCCGTTCTTCTTCCACATGGTAAACATCCGCGAGCACGACTCGTGGGTGCACACCGACCGCAAGGAAGCAACCGACAAGGCGAAGGCCCTGGCCCGGGCGGCGGTCGAGCGCGTGGCGCACCACCGCGCGCTGGAAGTGAAGAAAGTGCCCATCCACCCGGACGTGCTGGTGGTGGGCGGCGGCATTGCGGGCATCCATGCGGCCATGACGCTCGCCAACGCCGGCAAGAAGGTATTCCTGGTCGAGTGCGAACCCTCGATCGGCGGCCATATGGCTAAGTTCGACAAGACCTTCCCCACGCTCGATTGCGCCGCGTGCATCCTCACCCCCAAGATGTCCGCCGTCGGCTCGCACGAGAACATCACCCTGTGGAGCTACTCGGAGGTGACCAAGGTGGACGGCTACGTCGGCAACTACACCGTCACCGTTAAACGCAAGCCGCGCTACGTGAACGAGGACCTGTGCACCGGCTGCCAGGAGTGCATCGCCAACTGCGTGTACAAGGAGCCCAAGTTCGCCGATGAGTTCAACGAAGGCCTGGGCAAACGCAAGCCGATCTACATCCCCTTCCCGCAAGCCACGCCCCAGATGGTGCTGATTGACCCTGAAGTCTGCCTCAATTTCAAGCGAGGCGTGCTCACCGATAAATGCAAGAAGACGTGCGTCGAGGCCTGTGGCGAGAAGAAAGCGATTAACTTCAAGCTGCAGGAGGAGATTAAGGAGATCAAAGTCGGCACCATCATCGTGGCCACCGGGTTCCAGACCTTCGATGCCAGGCGCGTTCCCCAGTATGGCTACGGCGTCTTCCCGAACGTCTATACAGCGCTGGAGGTGGAGCGGCTCGTCAACGCCTCAGGGCCTACGGGCGGCGACGTCATCCTGCGCGACGGCACGCACCCGAAGGCCATCGGCATCATCCACTGCGTGGGCTCGCGCGACAAGAAGACCAACCGCTGGTGCTCGCGCGTCTGCTGCATGTATTCGCTCAAGCTGGCCCACCTGCTGAAGGAGCATACGGAGGCCGAAATCTTCAACTTCTACATCGACATGCGGACGCCGGGCAAGAGCTACGAGGAATTCTACGACAAGCTGCTCGAAGAAGGCGTGCATTTCATCCGCGGCCGCGTGGGCGAGGTGACCGACTGGGCCATGACGCCCGAAGAGGAAGGCAAGCTGGTTATCCGCGTGGAAGACACGCTGGCCGGGTTTGTGCGGCGCATCCCTGTGGACATGGTGGTGCTCTCGACCGGCCTGGAGCCGCAGGCCGACGCGCAGGCCGTGCGGCGGTTGTTCAACATGAGTTGTGGCAGCGAGGGCTTCTTCCTGGAACGGCACCCGAAATTGGCCCCGGTGAACACCTTCACCGACGGCATCTATCTCGCGGGCGCCTGCCAGGGGCCGCGCGATATTCCTGATACCGTGGCCCAGGCTGGCGCAGCCGCCGCTGAAGCCATGGTGCTCATAGATACGGGCTACATCGAGCAGGAGCCCAATACGGCCTACGTGTTGGAACAGGAATGCTCGGGCTGCAAGTCGTGCGTGCCGCTGTGCCCCTACACGGCGATCACGTTTGATGAGGCGAAGGGGAAGGCTGGGATAAATGAAGCCTTATGCAAGGGGTGCGGGACGTGCGTGGCCTCCTGTCCGTCTGGCTCCATCGTGCAGCGGCTCTTCGACGACGATGAGGTGTTTAGTGAGATTAGAGGCGTGCTGGCGCAGTAGGAGGGAGAAATCCGAAATCCGAAGCACGAAATCCGAAACAAATTCAAATCTACGGAATATTGAGAATGGCGGGAAACGGAAACAACAAGCAGTACGACCTTGAGGAGCGGACGTATGAGTTCGCACGCGATGTGCGCGCCTTCATCAAGAAGCTGCCCCGAACCCTCGCTAACATAGAGGATGCCAGACAGGTGATTAACTCCTCTGGCTCAGTCGGCGCCAATTACATTGAGGCTAACGAGGCGCTCAGCAGGAAGGACTTCCTGATGCGGATCAAGATCTGCCGCAAGGAAGCCAAGGAGAGCCGGCTGTGGCTGCGACTCCTATACACAGGCGAAAAGAAGGACGCGGACACAGTGCGTGGGGCCCTGATCCAGGAAGCAGTAGAGCTCACTAGCATTTTTGGCGCGATTGTGCGCAAAGCCGGGGGATAAACATGACACTGACCTTCGCCACCTCCGCCAGCGCGAAACCCCAGGAGTTTCGAACATTCCCCATTTCTGCTTTGGATTTGTTTCGGATTTCGAGCTTCGGATTTCGGATTTGTCGCCACGGGACAAACCTATGAGTTCAACAACCATGCAAGCAACTTCACCCCCCACACACGCCGGATGGCAGCCCCGCATCGTGGCCTTCTTCTGCAACTGGTGCACCTACACCGCGGCGGACCTCGCGGGCGTTTCGCGGCTCAAGTATGCCGCTAACATCCGCGTCATCCGGCTCATGTGCTCGGGCCGCGTGGACCCGCAGTTCATCCTGGATGCGCTGACCCGGGGCGCGGACGGCGTGCTCATTGGCGGCTGCCACCCCGGTGACTGCCATTACGTGGAAGGCAACTACAAGATGCTCCGTCGCTTCCAGATGCTGAAGCGCATGCTCAAGGAAATGGGCATCGAGGACGAACGGGTGCGGCTGGAATGGATCTCGGCCGCCGAAGGGGAAAAGGTCAAACGCGTGGTGAACGAAATGGTCGCGCAGGTGCAGAGGCTCGGGCCGCTGGGCATCCCGCAGAAGTTCGACGACTGGGACAAAGAGATGGAACACTTCGCCGCGCACGTGGCAGCCCAGGAGGCTGCTGGCGCTTGCGCGTGCGGCACAAAGGCCCAGCCTGCAGCACAGTCCAACAAAATGGAGGCCGCTCATGCCTAAACCCAAAGTTGCCTTTTACTGGTGCGCCTCGTGCGGCGGGTGCGAGGAAACGGTAGTGGACCTCGCCGAAGACATCCTCGGTGTGGTAGAGGCCGTGGACATCGTGCTATGGCCCGTGGCTATGGACTTCAAATACAAGGACCTCGAGGCAATGCCCGACAAGTCCATCACCGCCACGCTGCTCAATGGCGCCATCCGCTCCACCGAGCAGGAGGAGATGGCGCACCTGCTGCGCCGCAAGAGCCAGTTCCTTATCGCCTACGGCTCCTGCGCCGTGAGCGGCGGCATCCCCGGCCTCGCCAACCAGTTCCCGCGCGAGCAGATCCTAAAATACAATTACGAGGATGCGCCAACCCTGGGCAACGGCGGCGGCAAGGCCCGCCCGCAACTCAAGTTCACCGAGAACGGGCGCGAGGTGTCGCTCCCGCAGCTCCATAATGTCGTCCGGTCCCTGGACCAGGTGGTCGAGGTGGACTATTACGTGCCTGGCTGCCCGCCGACGCCGAACATCACGAAGGCGGCGATCACGGCATTGCTGGAAGGCAAGCTGCCGCCCAAGGGCTCGGTCATCGCGCCGGACATCGCTCTCTGCGACGAGTGCCCGCGCAAGAAGACGAAACCGGCCAATGTCAGCTTCACCGAGTTCAAACGCCCCCACCAACTCCTCGCCGATCCGGAGCTGTGCTTCCTCGCCCAGGGCGTGGTTTGCATGGGGCCGGCCACGCGCAGCGGCTGCGGTTCTCAGTGCCCGGGCGGCAACATGCCCTGCACCGGCTGCTTCGGCCCCACGTCGCGCGTGCGCGACCAGGGCCTGAAGATCATGTCCTCCATCTGCGCCAATGTGGCGCCCAAGGAGGAGGAAGACATCGCCAAAGTGCTGGGAGGCATTCCCGACCCGATCGGCACGTTCTACCGCTACGGCCTGGCCAAAAGCCTGCTGCGGCGCAAAGTGAATCTCCCGTCCAACGGAAAGTGATATGAACCCAGCTACGCAAGAAGCCTTCAACCAGGGCAACCTCCGCGCCAATGCCGCCTACCAGGCCGGCAAACGACGGTTCACCGTGGACCCCATCACGCGCCTCGAAGGCCACGGCAAGATAGATATCTTCCTCGACGACAAAGGCGACGTGGAGCGCGCCTACCTGCAAGTGCCCGAGCTGCGCGGGTTCGAGGTCTTCTCCATCGGCCGCCCGGCGGAGGACATGCCGCAAATCACCAGCCGCATTTGCGGGGTCTGCCCCACCGCCCACCACATGGCTTCGACCAAGGCCCTGGACGACCTCTACAAGGTTGAGCCCACGCCGGCGGGCCGCAAGATTCGCGAGTTGGTTTACAACGCTTTCATGCTCGAAGACCATGCCCTGCATTTCTTCGTGCTCGGCGGACCCGATTTCATTGTGGGCCCGGAAGCCGTGCCCGAGCAGCGCAACATCGTGGGCGTCATCGGCAAGGTCGGCGTCGAGGCCGGCAAGAAGGTCATTCGCAGCCGCCGGCGGTTGCGCGAGCTGATCGCCTACTTCGGCGGCAAGGTGGTGCACCCCGTGCTCGGCCTGCCTGGCGGCGTGAGCAGGGCCCTCAAAGCCGAGGACCTGCCCAAGTTCAAGCAGCTCGCCGAAGACGGCCTGGAATTCGCCCTGTGGACCGTCGATGTCTTTAAGCAGATCGTCCTCGCCAATCCGGAGTACGTGAAGCTGATCACCTCCGACGCCTACACGCACAAGACCTGCTACATGGGCATGGTGGACGACCACAACAAGGTGAACTTCTACGACGGCAAGATTCGCGTGGTGGACTGCGACGGCAGGGAAGTCTGCAAGTTTACGGCCCAGCAATACCTGGACTACGTAGCCGAGCACACCGAGCCCTGGAGCTACATGAAGTTCACCTACCTGAAGCCCCGCGGTTGGAAGGGCTTCACCGAGGGCCCTGACAGCAGCATCTACTCCGTCGCCCCGCTGGCGCGCCTGAATGTCGCCGAGGGCATGGCCACCCCGAAGGCGCAAGCCGCCTACGACGAGTTCTACAAGACCCTCGGTGGCAAGCCGGTGCATCACACGCTTGCCAACCATTGGGCGCGCGTCATTGAGATGGTCTATGCGGCAGAGCGCATGCAGCAATTGGTGAACGACCCCGAGATCACCAGCCCCGAAGTGCGCCGCCTGCCCACCAGCGTGCCGAAGATTGGCATGGGCGTCGTCGAAGCCCCGCGCGGCACCCTGTTCCATCACTACGAGACGGACGAGAAGGGCCTGATCCGCAAGGCCAACATGGTCGTCGCCACCGGCAACAACGCCTCCCGCATCGCCATGAGCGTCGAGCGCGCCGCCAAGGGCCTCATCAAGGGCGGCAAGGTCACCGAGGGCCTGCTCAACAAAGTGGAAATGGCCTTCCGCGCCTACGACCCCTGCCTGGGCTGCGCCACGCACTCCCTTCCCGGGCACATGCCGCTGCAAGTGAACATCTACGACCGGCAGCGGAAAATGGTCCAGCAGCTAGTGCAATCTTAGGAAAGCTCGCGCTTGAAGCGGCGGGGGGCTGCACGGTATGGGCGCCTCGCCAAGACGTCCACCGCCGCCAGAAGACCGACGCTTCAGCGAGGCGTCCCTGCCCGTGTTACCTGCCGCCCGCGGTAGCTGAATACGCTACGACTTTGCCATCCGCGCCTAACCTCACATCCAGTCGGCCGGCTGAACTGGCCGCGCAGCACTGATTGGGCGCAAACCTCCAGCTCATGCTCCTGGTGCCGTCGGTCCCCAGGTTTCGCGAGGCCGGAGGGCCAAACCAGTCCACAAGGTCCGACTCCGTGGTGACGTCCTTCTTAATCATGGCGACCTTGCTGTCGTCATAATGACGCCCGGGCGCCGCACAGCCAACCAGGCAGGCCGCCAGCAGTGCCGTAACGAATACCGCGATCATTGCTCTCATAGTGCCGTTGTCCTTTCCCTCAGTTCGTCTTGCTTTCCTTCACGGCTTACTACACCGGCCCTGGGTAGAAGTTGCTGGCCAGAACCCGCTGCGAATCCGGACCGCTGGCGCTCCCTTTCATTAACACCCCGCTTCAGCGGGGTGGATGAGCCGCCCACGGCCGATAGCCGCTTCAGCGGCTTCCCGCATCCGGGTAAACCGCTAAAGCGGTTCTCGCATCCTCGCAGCCACTTCCACCCCGCTGAAGCGGGGTGTTAATGAGATCAACTCATAGGAATCGAGATGCGCTGGCGTGGTGCGCCTCCCCGGCCACGTTCTGGACGCGCAGCCAATCCTCCGCTAGGCTGCCGGCCAATGGGCGACTCAGACGCAACGGCAGCCGGCGAACCCTCGCCCCGCTCACCGGTGTTCGTGACCACGCACTGGTCGGTCGTGCTGGCCGCGGGCGGCGGCGATACCACCGGCGCCCGCCACGCTCTCGAGCGGCTTTGCCAGACCTATTGGTATCCCCTCTACGCCTACATCCGGCGGCGCAACTATTCACCCCATGACGCCGAGGACCTGACGCAAGAGTTCTTCGCCCGGTTCCTGGCGCAGGACTGGGTCGCCAACGCCGACCGCGAAAAGGGCCGCTTCCGCACCTTCCTGCTCTCGGCCATGAACCATTTCCTGGCCAACGAGTGGGACAAGGCCCGGGCGCAGAAGCGCGGCGGCGGGGTCGCTTTGCTCCCGCTGCAGTTTGACACCGCGGAAACGCGCTATGTCCTGGAGCCCGCGGACCCCGTGACGCCCGAGCAGACCTTCGAGCGCCGCTGGGCGCTCACCCTGCTCGAAACGGTCACCGGGCGCCTGCGTGCGGAGCACGAGCGGACGGGCAAGGGAGCGCTCTTCGCGGGGCTCAGCCCGTGCCTGGTCGGCGACCGCGCGGCGCAGCCGTACGAAGAGCTGGCGACGAAGCTGGGCTTGAGCGAAGGGGCCGTGAAATCCGCAGTGCACCGCCTGCGTCAGCGCTACCGCGAACTGCTGCGCGAGGAGATCGCCACCACAGTCGCCGAGCCGGCAGACGTGGATGGCGAGTTGCGCCACCTGATTACCGTGCTGGCGGGCGGGCCGGCGGCCTGAGGCCATCGGGCAAAGAGCCGCAACCTCCCGCTGCCGTTCCTTAAGGAACAGGTAACAGAACGCTGGTTATGGAAACCGAACGCATTTGCCCGAGCTGCCACAAGCCGCTGCCGCCCGACATGCCCCTGGGCCTCTGCCCGGAATGCCTACTGAAGGCCGGCTTGAATACGGGCACCGAACCGGGCACGGGTGCCGCCCCGGGCGCAGGCTTCGTGCCGCCGCCGGTCGCCGACATTGCCCGGCTCTTCCCCCAGTTGGAAATCCTGGAGTTCATCGGCAAAGGCGGCATGGGCGCCGTCTATAAGGCCCGCCAGCCAGCCCTCGACCGCCTGGTCGCGCTGAAAATCCTCCCGCCGGCCGCGGCAAGCGGCCCCGGCTTTGCCGAACGCTTCAACCGTGAGGCGCGCGCCCTCGCCCGCCTGAGCCATCCCAACATTGTGATCGTCCACGACTTCGGCCAGGTGTCCGCTGCCGGCCTGCCCAACGCGCCGGCGGGCACGCTGCATTACCTGGTCATGGAATACGTGGACGGCGGCAACCTGCGCCAGATCGAGCGAGCGGGGAAGCTCACCCCTGAGCAGGCGCTGGCCATCGTGCCCCAAATCTGCGAGGCCCTCCAGTTCGCCCACAACGAGGGCATCGTCCACCGCGACATCAAGCCGGAGAACATCCTCCTCGACAAGCGTGGCCGGGTAAAGATCACGGACTTCGGCATTGCCAAAATCCTGGGCCTGACGGCCGAGCAGGCCCCGCTCACGGGCGTACAGGATGTTGTCGGCACGCCCCACTACATGGCGCCCGAGCAAATCGAGAAGCCCCGCACCGTGGACCACCGCGCGGACATTTACTCGCTGGGCGTCGTCTTCTACGAAATGCTCACCGGCGAGTTGCCCATCGGCAAGTTCGCACCCCCGTCCCGCAAAGTGCAGGTGGACGTGCGGCTGGACGAGGTCGTCCTGCACGCGCTGGAGAAGGAACCGGCCCTGCGCTACCAGCAGGCCAGCGACGTCAAAACGGCCATCGAGACAATCTCCCAAGCGCCGCCGCCGCCGCCGAAACTGGATCCGGTCGCGCTCGAAGCGACGCTGCTGGCGCGGGACTGGCACCTGGACATCGGAAGCTGCATCAGCCGGGCAGTGGCGCTCGTGCGCCAGGACCTGTGGCCTACCCTGGGCATCACCTGGCTCGTGCTGGTGCTGCTGGGCGCCGTGACTTCCGCCAGCCAGACCGTCCACACGGCCGGGCACATGACCATAGATCCTTCGATCGTGGGAGTCCTGCTGACCGGCCCCCTTCTGGGCGGCTTATGGCTCTTCTTCCTGAAGAAGATACGCGGCGAGGCAGTGCGCGTGGAAACCGCCTTCTCGGGCTTCACTATCGCCCTGCTGCACCTGATCCTGGGCAGCTTCGTGTCCGGAGTGCTGACCATGCTGGGCCTGCTGTGCTGCGTGTTGCCTGGCGTCTATCTCTTCGCCGCCTGGTTCTTCACCCTGCCGCTCATCATAGACAAGCGGCTCGATTTCTGGCCGGCCATGCGCATCAGCCGCAAGGTCATCTCGAAGCATTGGTGGACGTTCTTCGCGTTCCTCCTGGTGCTGCTGGTCATGAATATCGCCGGGCTGCTGGCTTGCGGCGTCGGCCTCGCCTTCACGATTCCGGTCTCCTTCGCCGCGCTGATGTATGCCTACGAAGACATTATCGGCCCCTGCGGAGCCACGGCACCGGAGGCGGCTCCCGCGCCCGCGCCCGCTTCGCCCCCCGGTGCGGCGCCTCAGCCGGCTGAGCAGCCGGCGGGCCCGGGCACGCTGGGGCCTGCTCCATTTGCTGGGCTGGCGCCCCAACTCCCGTTTTCGGCCCTGGGGGCCGGCTCCTGGGCCACGAGGACTGCATCGTGCCTGCTGACGCTGGTCTTGTTGGCGGTGGTGGGAGCTGCCGTGCTGGCCGGCGGCGTGCCGGGGGTCGCGATATCCGTGGGGGTAGGCATGCTCGCGCTGGTGGCCCTGATGTTCGTGGCCTTCTCGCGGGCTTCGCACACGTTCTTAGCCCTGTTTCTGCCCGTGCTTCTGGTCGTGTTCAGTGCCGCCGCGGCGATTACCGCCCTTCTGCCCGAGTCTTACCTCAGCTCCACCCGGCTCAAGGTGACTCGCGCCGATACCCAGGACCAATCCACGAACAGCCCCTCGCCTGCTGCCCGCTCCTATGACCCCTACCTGACGGCGACCGAGGGTGAGGTCATCCAATCCGAGAAGGTCCTCGGACCGGTGATCGAGCACCTTGACCTGAATAAGAAATGGGGCCGCCGCCACAATGGCGGCCAGCCGCTGAAGCCCGCGGAAAGCCTTGCACTGCTCAAATCACAAATCGAGATCCACCCGCTCCGCAACGCGAGCCTCATCGAAGTGCGGGCTTATTCCGATAACGCGAAGCAAGCCGCCGCCCTCGCCAACGAAATTGCCCGGGTCTATAGCGACCAGAGCAGCGAAGGCCCGCTCAACGTCGAGATCGTGGACCGGGCCACGCCTGCCTTCAGGCCCATCCGCCCGGACAAACCGCTGAACCTGGCGATTGGCCTGGGTGTCGGGCTGGTGCTGGGAACATTGGTGGGAGCGGTGCGAGCATCCCGGCACGCGTAAGCCACCGGCGCCTGGGGCAGAACAGCCCCCTTTTCCTTCCCACCGGATCGGTTTCCACCCCCGTTCAGCCTCCGAGGTGCCCACCCCGAACTCCTCCCGCACTACAGCACTACGCCGTGACCACACCGTAGCATCGCCGTCACCTCACCGTTGAACCTCTGCAAACTTTGCAGAGGTTCAACGGTGAGGTGACGGCGATGCTACGGTGTGGTCACGGTGTAGTAAGCGGGAAGAGGCGGCCCAGTGCCTGCATTTTCTCAGATTTGAGAAATTGGCCGTATGGTTACAATGGCCGGAAGACCCAGGCGCAGCTTCCTGGCTGCATCTTCTTGCCTGCTGGAAGTCCGCCGCCCCATCGCTTGGGCGACTCGGCTCGCTTACCGTCGAACGGCTTTACTTGCCGGGTTGTGCCTGGCTGGCGGGTATCGGCACGATGGCCGACTGCAGGCCCATCTTGGCGCAGAGGAAATACAGCACCGCGCCCACAATGAACGCGAGCACCGGCGCGGCCGGGACATCCACGTGCAGGTTGGGCAGGATGCCCACGACGAACCCCGCCGCCCAGGCAATCCAGCCGGCAGGATTGAAGCCAGCGCGCGGGCCGCTCCACTTCTTACCGTTCAGCAGGTAGTCCACCATCATCGCGCCGCAGATCGGCCCGAAGGAGGCGCCGATGATCACGAACACCCCAATGGCGCTGGCGACCACATGCGTGACTGCCAGGATGACGCTCACGGCCGTGCCGATGCCGACCGAGATGAAAGGATTCACGTTAGGCAGCGTAGTCTTGAAGCTATTGGCCGCTATGAAGGCCGAGAAGCAAACGGGCGGGAAGGCGGCTATGGCCAGCAGGAACATGACCCACTTCGAGGCGTCGGGGCCAAGGATCGTGGGGATGAGTTCAAACGAGCTGAGGCTGAGCTTGGTATTGACCGCCGCCGTGATGCCGCCTGTGAGCGTGCCGTATGCGCCGGCCACGATCAGCAGCGAGAGCCCGGCCGTGACGACAATCGCCAGCGCAATGCCCACCAGGCCGCCCATGCTGACGTCCTTCTCGTCCCGGCTGTTCAGGCCGAAGTCCACGCCCGCGGCGCCGGCCGTGGCGAAGAAGCCCACGACGTAGGTCAGCATGGCGGCGAGCACACCCATGGTGGTCAGCGCGGCAGGGGCGCCCGGGGTCACGAGCTTCTGGGCGGCGATCAGGGCGTCGGGCTTGAAGGTGCCCACATTGCCGATGGTCTTCGCCGTCAGCCAGATCAGCACGACCAGCGGGATGATGGGCAGGTAAGTGGCGACCTTGGCGACGTACTGAATGCCCTTGAGGCCGACGAACGCCGCCAGCGCGCCCCACAGGATCATGATGATTTCCGCCTTGAGAGGGATAACCGCGCTCAGTGCCAGCGAGGAGAAATACACATTCACTCCCACCCAGCCGAATTGCAGCACGCCCATGAGAAAGCCGGGCATCAGGAAACCGCCCTGCGCGCCAAACGTGCTGGTGCCCACGATGTAGAGCGGCAGGCCCGTCTTCATGCCGAGCAACCCCGGCACCAGGTAGAACAGGAAATGGCAAACCAACGCCGAGATAACGAGGCTCACCAGGGCCACACCGACCCCCCGGGCGAGCGTGCCGCCCGGGGCACCCGCCTTCGCCGCGTCCTGCCAGAACACAAACCACAGGAAGATGCCCGCGTAGGTCGGGGCGGTGTTCTTGTACCAGGGGGCGCGCTTGTCCTTCGGATTGGGGACGGCGCTGGTGATATATCCGGGGAGTTGGCTCGCGGGAGCGGTAGTTTCAGTGCTCATACATTCTCGGTTAATGAATACGACTG
>Ga0335069_10001871_pt1 | contig 33154 bp, 31 predicted proteins | sample Lox_Sample_11_FD_206714 | JGI IMG/M metagenome (GOLD analysis project Ga0335069, IMG submission 206714) | Soil microbial communities from Loxahatchee National Wildlife Refuge, Florida, United States - Lox_Sample_1.1 | ecosystem: Environmental > Terrestrial > Soil > Wetlands | place: USA...
GGTCGATCGCGCGAACTGGCGGCTGGTCTTTCCGATTCATCTTGCCGAATCGCGCGAGGCCGCCCTTAACGAAATCCGCGAAGGCGCAAACGCCTGGATTCAGGATTACTTCATCAACACGCTGGGCGTGCGCATCCAGTTCGAGGAATACGCCGGCCAGCCTACCGAAGAGATGACGATCGACCGGATGGCCGCGCGCGGCGGCGCGATCGTCGGCACGCCCGACGATGCGATCGCACGAATCAAGGAGTTGCAGCAGGCCGCCGGCAATTTCGGCGGCATCCTGGGACTGGCGCACGAATGGGCCCCGCGCGAGAGCACCAATCGCAGCTACGAATTGTGGGCACGCTATGTCGCTCCGCAATTCCAAGGCGGCGTCGCGGCGGGCGTGAAATATTCCCGCGACTGGGCGCGCGAGAACAAAGACATGATGTTTGCGAAGGCGTTTGCAGGCGTTGCCGGTGCGATTCAGGATTACGCCGTAAAGAAGATGGAAAAGGGCCAAAAGGTCCCCGAACAGATGACCCGCCCCCCGGATCGGGTGCGGCCGTAGGTGGTCAATTAGACGTCAGTGGCAGCCGCAGCCGCCACCGCCGCAGCATCCGCCGCCTGTCATCCCGCTGCCTCCGCCGTTGCCCGCGATTGCGTTCTCAGCCGCCGCGATCGCGTCGCCGCTTGAGCCGCGCGAGGCAAACGTGGACATCTCGCGTTCGAGTTTCGAGCCGCCGCATTGGGGGCATTCCGCATCGTCATGGCCGGGGCGCACGAGCGCCTCGAACGAGAACTCGCATTTGAGGCATCGATATTCGTAAATCGGCATTGCGTTATTCGCCTTCGATCGGTTGCGCGTACTCGACGAGCACTCCACGCGCCGCTTTTGGATGGAGAAAACAAATCATTCCGGCCAGCCCATGGCGGGGCTTCTGATCGATCAATTGCATGCCCTTGGCGCGCGCCGCTTCCAGCTCACCCGCGACGTCGTCGGTCTCGAAGCATACGTGATGCAGCCCGCCGCCGCGTTTTGCAAGGAACTTGCCGACGCCATTGTCAGGCGTTAGCGGCTCCAGCAGTTCGATCTCGCTCTCGCCGACTTTAAGGAGCGCAGCCCTGACGCCCTGCTCCTCGATCGTCGCGCTCTTGGTGAAATGAAGTCCAAGGGTATCGCGCCAGAACTTGAGCCCCTCCTCCAAGTTCGGCACCACGACGCCGACGTGATGAATCTTCTTCAGCATCGCCTATTCGGTCTTATGTTCCAGGCAGAGCTTGCGCTGGAGCGCGTTCCACTTGACCTTCATCTCCGGGCTGCCGAGATTCGGATGCTCGGCGCGCGTCTGGGCGAGCTTTTGACAGGCTTCGCCAACGTTGCCTTCCGCGGCGCTCACAATCGCGAGATTATATTTCGCTTCGTACCAGAGGATGTCAGATTCCGCCGCCGTGTTCTCGACAGTGGTCCAACCCGTCAAAGCGGTTTTGTAATCCTTCTTTGCCTGCGCGATACGCGCCAAGCCCGCGTTCGCATCGGGCGAGGCAGCGTCAGCCTTCACCACCTGCTGATAGATCTGCTCAGCCTGCGCTTCGTCGCCCTGAGCTTGTAGCGCCTGCCCAAGGATCGACAGCGTGCCGGTGAGATTCTTGGTTCGGGACGGGTCGGCGGCAACCACGTCGGAAAAATAGGCGTAGGCGGTTGACGTCAGCTTGGCATTGGCAAGATATGCCTGCTGATTGCCGGCGGCTTGCGCTTCGGTCGCCGCCCGCCAGAAATCGTGACCGAGTCCCTTGATGAAATCGCTCTCTTCCGGCTTGCCTTTGCTGCGTTCGACAATCGTGGCGACATCGGCTTGAACTTCATCGTACTTCCCAAGCCGGTCGAGCGCCGTAATCCGCCATTCCGCGATATCGTGGAAACGGCTGCTCATCTCGGGATGCTTCTCCTCGTACCCTTGCAAAATCGATGCGATCTGCGCGTAGTCGACATTGGGCTGCTCTTCGAGGAGCGCGGCCAGCATGTAGGTCGCGCGGCCGACGGTGTCATGGATAAATTTGCGGCCGGCGGCGGGCGAATTTTGCTCAGCCGCAGGCGCCATCTTGAGCGTCTCCTGCAACGCAGCGATCGCATCGCTGGTCAACTGAGCGGTATTGACCGCGGGGCCCTTGTTGTCTTTGCTGCCGGCCGCCGCAAGCGCACGATAATCGCACTCCGCGCTGTTGTACCGCGCGGTGAAGCTGTACTCATTGCTGCCCTTGATTTGCGAATACATCTGCGCGGCTTCCACATAGCTCTTCTGCGCCTGCAGACGCTCGGCCAGTCGGAAGCGGGTTTCAGCCGCATACTCGCCTTCGGGATACTTTTGCAGGTAGTCGCCAGCCGCCTTTACCCATGCGTCCTCCAGAGCGGCATCATTGCGGCCGCTTTGTTCCCATCGGCTGCGCGGGATGGAATATTTCATGTATTCGGCCCATTGCGCGTCGGCGCCGGCGCCGTGTGTCATCGAGTTCAGGAGCGACTCCACCTGATCGTAACGCTTCTGCTCCAGATAGATGTCGGCGGCGTACTTGTAACCCTTGGGATATTTGCCGCTCTGTGCCGCCTCGGCGAAATACCTGGCAGCGTTGGGTTTATCCTTTCGCCCCAGCAAAACATTGGCGAGCAGCCACTTTTCGAACGGATCGGCCGATCCGCCGAACTCCGCAATTGGGTTCCGGGAGCAGTCCGAGGCGGCCTTTACCGCGATTGCAAAGCCGGCCTTGTCGTTCTCCTTCTCTCTCATCGAGTCGACGATCTGCTTGTGGTACTGCGCCTTTTTGACCGGGTCGGAGGTTGCCTTTTCAGCTTCGCAAAGGGTCTGCAAGTGCAACATTTCACCGCCGCCCTTGTCTCCCGGCCCACCGCCGACCGAATACTTTTGCGCTTCCTCCGGGTTGCCCATCTTCATGTAGGTCGTGGACATGCCCAGCTTGGCCGCGTTGTACTGTTTGGTACTTGGACCGTCCGCCATAATTGTCTTGAAGTCGGCGATCGCCGCGTCGTACTCGGACTTGTCGAGTTTGCCGAGTTCACGTTCACAATATGCGCGGCCCAGCAGGTTTTCCCGGACTAGTTCTTGGTTGGGAATTACCAATGTGCTTGCGGTAAAGCCCTCGACTGCCTGGTTGAGCAATTGCTTGGACTGCTCGGCACTATCGCTGTAAATGTCCATCGCGCCCTGATAGTGCAGCCACGACAGGGGATAGAGCGCCTGCAGCGATAACTGCTCCGGGGTCGAATAGTCGCATTGGGCGTTGTTGTTGGAGATCTGCGCGATACAATCGTCCTGCTTTTTCTTCCAAGTCTCGTACATCTTGGTCAGCATCGAATTCAGCCGGCTGTATACTGACGTGAGAGCGGCCTTATCGGCCTTGCCCGCGGACGCGACCGAGGCAAATTCGGCGCCAAGTGAATCGAGCTTGGTGATCACCTCGCCGGCAGTGGATGGGTTGGACTCGGCCGCGCTCATCTGGCCTTCAACTTCGGACAGCTGGCTGTCGAGATCGGACAGGCCGTGCGCGGCGAATGCCGGAGCTGCCGCAAGCGCGAGCGTGAATAACAAGGCCGGCGCGACCATCAGACGGCGCGAAAAATAACCACAATTCATCTCTTTATTCCCCACTAAAGTGCACCCCGATTACGATTGCCCTACATAATGGCAACCCGCCAATAACGTCAAGCCGGTCCCGATAATCCCTCAATTTCCAGCACCTTGACAAGCGAGGAAATTCTTTCAATCTCCACGCAATGATGGCGATCGCGATCGATCAGCAATGCCGTCATTCCGGCCGCACGCGCCGCCGCGATATCCAGCCGCTCGGAATCGCCGACATGAACAGCCTCGTGCGGCCCTACTCGGTGCCGCGACAGTGCCGCCGAAAAAATATCAGGATGCGGCTTCGCATAGCCCGCCTCGGACGAAATCGTGATCGAATCGAAATGGCGGGCCAGATCGAGGCCTTCCAGAATGCCATAAACGCGGTAGTCGAAATTCGATATCACGCCAATCGCCACCCCGCGATCCTTTAGACGAGCGAGCACATCCGCCGCTTCAGGAAAGACCTGCCAGTGGGCCGGATCGGCGAAATAAGCAAACAGAGCATCGAAATAAGCGTCGAAATCGTTGAATTTGCCCAAGGGTGCGAAGGTGTCCGCCACCCGCTCCCGCCACCATTCGCGCTCAAGGCGCCTTAGCTCGGTGGGCGGATGGCCGGGGCCGAATGCCAGTCCCGGAGCGCCGTGAAAGACACGATGAAATTCCGCCGATACGGCCGCGGCGGATGCATTGAGGCCATGCTGGCCGGCGATTCGCGCGTAAATTTCCCCGATCGGCTCGCGCGAATCGAACAACGTACCGGCAGCGTCGAAAAAAACCGCCTTAATCATTGCGGGCCGCGGCGCAGCTAATTGATTCCGTCCCAGACTTGGATCAGCACACCAAACGCCGAGCGCGGCGATATGAAAAATTGCCGTTCGCCCCGGAAGTTGCGCTTCTCATCAACGATGCGGATGCCGTCGCGTTTCATCCGTTCACAAGTGCCATCGAAGTCCTTGAGATCGATCGATACGTGATGCATCCCCTCGCCGTACTTGTTGATGAACTTGCCGACAAAGTCGTTGGCGTGCGCGTTGGGCGGGCTCTGGATGAACTCCAATCGGAAACCGGCGATCTGGATGTGGCCGAGCGAAAAGTTGCCCTCGGAATTGCTGACATGCGGCTCGTGCTCCGCCTTCGTGCCCGGAAAATATTTGGTGAAAAACGAATAGGCAGAGTTGATGTCCCGAACCGCCAGCGAAACGTGATCGAAATAGGCCAGGCCGTCACGCTTGGGATGCTGTGTCATGCCGTCGAAGTCGGTCACGTGCCACAACTGCACCAGCGCACCGAAGGCCGAGCGCGGCGAGATGAACGCAGTGGCGGCGCCGGACTCGAATTGCTGCTCGTCCACGATTCGCACGCCGCCGGCCTTTAATGGGCCCACCAGCGCCGGGAGATTATCGACCGCAATCGACAGATGATGCATCCCTTCGCCGCGCCGTTCGATAAATTTCGTGACGAACCCGGGCTTGCCCGGCGGGTCCTCGATCAGCTCCACGACGAAGCCGCCCAGATGGAAATCCATCCAGTAGAATGAGCCGCTGACCTGGCTTTCCAGCGTCTTCTGGTTGCGGAGCTTGATCGGAAAATATTTCGCAAAGAATTCGTACGCGCGGTCGATCGATTTGACCGCGATCGATACGTGATCGAACCGCATCCTGACCTGTTCACTCTTACCCATCGAAACTAACTCTCCCTATCTGCCAGTCACGCTCCGCGGCCGGGGCGGAAGCGCCGCAACAATTGCGGAATATGCCGCAATATGAGCGGCCAGCCATTGGCGATTTTACCGGCGTACACCTGAATCGACTGTCCCGCGAGCGAATGCGCCGGTACGTCAAAGAAATTCGAGCCTCGCGTCCAGTTGCCGCCCTGCCGATTCAACGACAATATACCCGCCCCCTTTGAAGGGGCCCGCATTGAATATGCGCGTCGGTCCGATTTCGTCAACGCCGGCCGACTCGTGGATGTGGCCCGAGATGCAAACGTCTGGCTTCACCTCCTCGATAAAGCGGCGTGCCGCCGTGCTGCCCACCGCCTGGCCGGAGCGGATGCGATCGCACTTGGTCTCAAACGGCGGCGTATGGCAAATCATCAAGAGCGGGCGGGTATCCCGGACCGCTTCGTATCCAGCGCGGAGCGCCGCGTAGATTTCGTCCTCGGTTAGCTCGGTCGGGGTATGAAACGGCGTGAGGTTCGAGCCGCCGCATCCGAAGATGCCGACACCGTCGACGATACGGCCCTTGCCATGCAGCGCGATTCCTTCCGCTTCGAGGAACGGGATGACCTCCCGCTGGTCAAGGTTGCCCGGCAGGGCCAGCACGTTGGGGCATGCGCGGCGCACGTCGCTCAGTACTCTTTTCGTATCGTCGATTCCGCCGAAATTGGTCAGATCGCCGGACAGGATCACGAGGTTGCAATCGCGCATGGCGTCGCTCATCCGCGCCAGGTTGCGCGTCGCCATGTGAACGTCGCCAAAGGAGATTATCTTCATCGCGAATCCCGCATGCCAACAATTCAAACTAGCGAATATTCCGCCGCTTGAAAATCTGAACCGCGATCCGCGAACGATGCCCGTTCCTTGCGCTATGATGATTCGATGGCGGCGCGCGATCGGTTCGCATTCGTACTCTTCAGGCCCAAGTCGGCGGGCAATGTCGGCGCGGCCGCGCGCGCGATAAAAAACATGGGCTTCGCCGACCTGCGAATTGTCGGCGCTCCGCCGTCCAAAGGCACCAATCGCCGCGCCGCCGCGGCAATGGCCGTTCATGCCGACGACGTCTTGAAGGCCGCGGCTACCTTCGCGGACCTGCCGGCTGCCCTGCACGATCGCACCGTCACGGTCGGCACGACCTGCCGGCCGGGCCCCTATCGCAGTGCGGCACGCCCGCTGCGCGAGACGGCTGCGGAAATGGCGGCGCTTGCCCGCTCCAATCGGATCGCTTTCATCTTCGGTCCAGAAGATCACGGCCTTACCAATCATGAACTCAAGCTATGCCAGCGGCTGATCACGATTCCGACCGCGCCGGAATATCCATCGCTCAACCTCGCGCAGGCGATTGTGGTCGTAGCTTACGAAATGATGATGGCGCTTGGCTCGGCCGCCCCCGCCCGGGAGCCGGCCGCATTTGCGCCTGCGGTGGAAGTCGATGCGATGCTGGAACGGATCGAGCAGGCGCTGGTGTCGATCGGTTTTTTGCCCGAAGACAATCCGGACCATTTAATGTTCACGCTCCGGACGATCTTCGGCCGCAGCGGCCTGGATGCGCGCGAGTTGGACGTAATGAACGGCATCGCGCGCCAAGTGCGATGGGCCGCCCTCGGCGGCCATGCCACGATTGCGCAGAAGCGCGGCACGGGCAGGAAACTGCGATAGCAGGGTCTTAATTCGCTTGACGCGGCACGGTAATATCAGCCGATGGCCAGTGCACAGCGAATAGCGGTGGTGGGAGCCACCGGCGCGGTTGGACAGACGACGCTGAAGATCCTCGAACAGCGCAATTTCCCGGTCCGGGAGCTGCGCGCGTATGCATCGGCGCGTTCGGCGGGCAAAACTGTCGAGTTTAAGGGCGAGCGAATTCCCGTACAAACTCTGGATGCAAACTCGTTCAAAGGAATCGATATCGTCCTCTTTTCCGCTGGAACCGAACAGGCGCGCGAGTTCGCCCCCCATGCGGTGAAGGCGGGCGCGGTCGTCGTCGACAAGTCGAATGCGTTCCGAATGAACCCGGAAGTGCCGCTGGTGGTGCCGGAAATCAACGGTGCCGCGGCGCGCGCACACAAGGGAATCGTCTCCTGCCCAAATTGCACGACGATCGTCACGGTGATGCCGCTGAAGCCGCTGCATGATGCGGGCGGACTGAAGCGCGTAATCGCGACGAGCTTTCAGGCGGTGTCAGGTGCCGGCGTGAACGGCGTTGCGGAGTTGCGCGAGCAGACGCTTGCATGGGCGCGCGGCGAGGAATTGAAACCGAAATACTTCCAGCATCGGATCGCGTTCAACGTGATACCGCACATCGACAAATTCACCGAGGGCGGCTACACCGGCGAGGAAATGAAGCTGGTCAACGAGGTGCGCAAGATTCTCGACCTGCCCGAGCTTGCGATTTCCGCGACAACCGTGCGCGTGCCGGTCTTCACCGCGCATTCGATTTCAGTCAACGCCGAGACGCAGCGGCATGTCGGCGCATCGGGAGCGCGCGCGGCATTCGGAAAATTTGCCGGTTTGACCGTAATGGACGATCCCGCGAATAATCGCTATCCGATGCCGATTCTTGCCGAAGGGCGGGACGATTGCCTGGTCGGCCGCATCAGGGACGACATCAGTTGCGGCAACGCGGTGAATTTTTGGGTGTCAGGCGATCAGTTGCGCAAAGGCGCCGCATTAAACGGCGTCCAAATCGCGGAATTGCTGATTTCGTAAGAGAACCCCGCCGCATAACCAGCCAGATCAAAATGAAAGCGCCGGCCCCTTTTCGGGGGCCGGCGCTTTGCTTTCGTGCGTCAGGTAATCGGCGAAGCTACTGCTGCGGGATGTAGGTCACCACACCATCCGGCAGCGGATCGCTCGCCACATGAGTGGCCGATCGGGGCGCGTTCAGCACAGCCTGCAAATCGACCACTGCCAGATAGGAAAACTCCTCATTTCCCAGAACGGCATAGGATTTACCTGTGTTGGGACTTACATATGCGGTGACCGGATGCGGATCGAAGCCCTGATCCCATTCGCTCTCGTCAGGCAGCGTCGGCATTGTGAACTGCACATAATCAGCCGCAGCGGGAGTGTGGTGCCCCGATGTCGACGGCAACTGAACGACGCCCTCTATGTTGCCGCCAAACTCTCCCGTAATGATGGCAAGGTGGGTGCCGGGGGCGACGGCAGCGCCGCAAGTGCCCGCACTCAGCCCCGGGAATTCCTCCTCAAACTCTGGAAATTCCTCGAATTGCTGCCCGGTGCTCGACCATGTGCCGGGCGAGCCTGAAATAAAATTTGCCTGAGTCAGGTCGGCGAGAAACAACTGGCCGGTGAATTCATCGGTCGCGATGGCAATACCGGTCGTGCAGTCCTCGGCGGCGGAATCAAGATCGCCGTCGCCGATGGGATCGGTAAGCGTTTGATTGTATATCACCGGCGAAGTCGTGCCGAGGCTGACATCGACAATCTGGTAATTCGGAGACATGCTGTTGAATCCGCCTTCCACCGGCGAGAGGATCAAGTGGCGAACCGGATCGATCGAAACGTCTTCGGAAGTGAACGTGCCCGCGCCAATCGGGCTTTCAAATGTAGGCGTGCCCTCCAGATCGAGGAACTGGAAACCTCCGGGACCGCCCAGGCCAATTTCGCCGGCGGTGCGGTCTCCAGCGCTCAAGCCCATCGTAATCAGCGCTTTGTTGGTGGTCGAATCGATCACTACGCCGCAGTTCTCGCAGTCGCCACCGGTGAAACTCTGACTGCCGGTCGCGCCACTGGTCAACGTCTGGCCAAGGGAGGTTCCCTTAAGCAGATAGACATCGGTGTTGTTTGCGACGCAAACGGACAGGCCGGTAGTGGAGTTCGACGAGCAGGAATTCACAAAGTTCGGCGTCGTAATCAAACTCGGCGACGGCGCCGCAGCAGGTCCGGTGGCTTTACCGGCAATCCCGGTGCTGGTTTCGATCGGAACGACCGCGATCCCCGTCGTGCCGTCTTCTTCCCAGTCGCTCTGCGGAACGTATGCCGTTACATTCGTGTCCTGTACCAGCACTCCAATCGAACTGGACGGCAGGCAGGCATTGGGCGCCTGAGTCGGAGTGGGAGTCGGTTTATGAGTATGGGTCGGCGTCGGCGTCCCACCACCGCATGAATGGCATGGGTCGCAGGCGGACATGTTCAACAGCCCGATGCCCAAGAGCAACGCCAGCCCCAGCGTAATGCTGATCTTTATTAAGCGGTAATTCATTGTCGTCCTCCCAAATAGTCCAACAGCGTCACGGCAATGGAATAACGGTTGTCGCACCCGCAGGAACCCACGTCGTCGGGCCGTTGGGATTTCCACCCAGCGGCGGCGTTGGGGTCGTCAGATCGATCCGAATGAGGAACTGATTTTCCTCCCCGTCGGTCGCCAGCGCATAGAAGAAATTATGCTCCGGATCGATCGTTATCCCGTTCGGATCGCCCTGGATAAACAACTGCTGTTCCGACGGCCCAAGCGGTGTCACCGCCGCAGCGATTTCATACGCCGACGCGGCATCCGGAGAGGTTCCCGAACCGGGCTGCCCGTTGTTGTTGAGCGGGGTCGAGGCGGAAACCGGCTTGGAAGGCATCTGGATCAGCTTGAAGTTCTGGTCGTCTTCTCCAGCGGTAATGGCCTGATGGGTCGTACAGTTGGCTACCGCCTCCCCGCCCGGGCCCTCGCCAAACACCTCGCCGGTTCCGAGCCCCGGAATCAAGAGAATATCGGCAGTTGCCGGGGTGACAGTCGTGTCGAGACTGTTGAAATTATAGACGTGCGCGTTGTCCTCGAACTCCGGACTGAGGACCGCGATGTTGGTGGTTACGTCGAACGCTACACCGTCGTCAATTTCGCCGGTCTGCTCCAGGGCTTGAGGAACCAGCGGCAGCGTGGTCGTGTCAATTATGTCATTGTCGCCGTCGCAGGAAATGAACAGAATTCCCGTGTTCAGGTTGAACGCAAGCGAGTCGCTGCATACCGTTTCGACAATCGACGTTGAGCTCCACGCCGGCGGGCTCTGTGAGGTATCGAGAATTCCAATGTCACTCTCGCCGGCCACGAATGCACGATTGTTGTTCGGATCGTCGACGACTCCGCCACGCCCCGCGGAGAGGCCGCTGGCGGGAACCACACTGGTTACCGATTGAGAACTCGTGGCGATTACGAAGATGTTGACGCCAGGCGCTACGTCGGTCACGCCGGCTGTTCCGACGTCAAATGCAAATGCCTCGACCAGAATTTGTTGATTTACGGAATCGTACGTTGACGCAACCGCTTCTTGAGCGCCGGTCAGCGATATCGTCTTGAGAATCGGGTTTGCCGCGCCGACGGAGAGATCGATCACCGCGACTTGCGCATTGCCGGAGCTGTCGGTCGCGATCAGCGGCGCATAGCCGATATTGTGGACCGGATCGATTCCCATCAGTCCCTGGCCCGAACATGCCGACGGAGGAGGCGTTTTAGTGGGAGTGGCAGTACGGGTTCCACCACCGCATGAGCTGCATGGATCGCAGGCCGACATGTTCATCAGGAGCACACCCATCAGCAGCGCAAGCGCAAGCGTCGCACCGGCTTTTACTACTCGAAACTTCATTCTCGTCCTCCCACGGTCGATTCTTTTAGGCGGCGCCGCTCCTGCGGCACGCCAATTTTGCCAGCCATCCTCCCGGCCGGAAAATTGTTGCGGGTAAATTAAGCAGAACGCGGCCTAGCTGGCAACCAAATCGGGTCTGAATTCGCCTGACCGCTTGGTCGGTCGATTGACAAGCGCCTTCCCCCATACTAGCTTTAGGCAACTGCATCGATTGCAGCCTTATCGAGAGCGGCGGAGGGACTGGCCCGCTGATGCCGCAGCAACCGGCCCGTAATGGGTGCTGGTGCTAACTCCTGCAAGGGTTCCCGGTGGAGCAACCCTTGGAAGATAAGGCGAGAGTATTTCACCCTCGTCATTATCTTTATTTTGCAGGAATCGCGGCGCGTTCCGGCGCAGCTCTCGAAGACGGGAGAAGCGTAAGAATTGCGATGTCAACAGGACGCATATTGATCGTCGGAGCCGGCGGGCTTGGATGCCCGGCTGCATGGGCGATTGCGCGGGCTGGAGCCGCGATGACGCTGATCGATCCCGATCCGGTCGAGCTGTCGAACCTTGCCCGCCAGGTGATCTATCGCATCGACGACATTGGCCTGCCCAAGGTGGACGCCGCCGCGCGCCGGCTTGCTGCTAGATTTCCCGGAACCGAAATCGAAAGCCATATTGCTGCGTTCGACGCGTCTAACTGTGCAATTCTGACGAAAAGCCACGATTTTATAATCGACGCGACCGACAATCCGACCGCAAAATTCCTGCTCAATGACGCCTGCGTCGCGGCCGGCCGCCCCTTCGTATACGGCGGCGTACTTGCGATGTCCGGACAGGCGATGACGGTAATCCCCGGCGCAAGCGCGTGCATTCGTTGCCTGTTTGAGAGCCCGCCCGACGATGCCGACGCGCAGAGCTGCCGGGAAGCCGGAATCGTCGGTCCAATCGCCGGTGCGATCGGAGTCGCGCAGGCGGAAGAGGCTATCCGCGTCATCCGCGGCGACATGCCAGCTCTGGCGGGGAGAATGCTGGCTTATGACGGGAGCGGTTCTGCGCGCGTGCGAATCACGCCGATTGCGGCGCGACCGGGGTGCCGATGCGGAGCCGCGCAGCGCGAACGAAATGCCGCGAGTCCCGCATGATCGGAAGACAATAGAGAGAGGGAAACCCATGAGTTTTGTCACGAACTTGAAATGCCGCGAATGCGGGCAGGATTACCCGATCAAGCCACTTCACGTGTGCGAGACTTGCTTCGGCCCGCTCGAAGTAATTTACGATTACGCCAAGATTCGGGCGGCAGTTTCGCGGGCCGCGATTGAGAAGCGCCCGCATAACCTGTGGCGCTATCGCGAATTGCTGCCGGCGGAGGGCGAGCCGGACATCGGCCCGAATTCGGGCTTTACGCCGCTGGTGCATGCAAAGCGGCTGGGTGCGGAGCTCGGACTGAAAAACCTGTACATCAAGGATGACACCGTCAATCATCCGACGCTCTCGTACAAGGACCGCGTGGTCTCTGTTTCAATCGCCAAAGCACGCGATTTCGGCTTTCAAGTGGTGTCGTGCGCATCGACCGGAAATCTTGCCACCGCGGTTGCGGCACACGCGGCACGCGCGGGTCTGCAATGTTTCATCTTTATGCCCGAGGGGGTAGAGACGGGTAAAATCGTCGGCTCGACGATTTACGGCGCCAAGGTGATAACGATCCGCGGCAACTACGACGACGTGAACCGCCTGTGCAGCGAGATCGCCGACAAATACGGATGGGCGTTCGTCAATATCAACCTGCGCCCCTACTACACCGAAGGCGCGAAGACATTCGGCTTCGAGGTTGCCGAGCAGCTCGGATGGCGCTTGCCGGATCACATCGTAGTGCCGACCGCCGGCGGCACGATTCTGCCCAAGGTCGCCAAGGCATTTAAGGAATTCAAGGAAGTCGGACTTATCAAGAGCGGCGACTTCAAAATTCATACAGCGCAGGCTGCCGGCTCGGCACCGGTGATTCACGCGCTGCACAAGGGGGTGGACCTGATCACTCCGGTCAAGCCGAACACGATCGCCAAATCAATCGCGATTGGAAATCCCGCCGACGGCTTCTATGTCCTGCGCGCGGTACGCGATTCAGGCGGATGGGGCGAGGCGGCCACCGACGCCGAGATCGTGGACGCAATCAAGCTGCTGGCCCACACCGAGGGCATTTTCGCGGAACCTGCCGGCGGCACCACGCTGGCGGTCACACTCAAGTTGCTCAATCAGGGACGCATCAAGCGCGATGAAACGATCGTGGTTTCAATTACCGGCAACGGTTACAAAACACTGGAGGCGGTGGCCGGCTCGATCGAACAGCCTTCGGTAATCGAGGCCCGGTTAAAAGAATTCGACGCACTCTACGAACGGCTGGTGGGCGGCAAACGCGCCGCCGCCGGCGCAGCATGACGCTTGTTTGCGTCCAGGCGGCGGAATAATTCTCAAACTACGAACAGGAGGCATACATTAAATTATGGCAGTACGAGTCAGAGTGCCGACCCCGCTCAGGCGATTTACCGCCGGCGTCGATGAAGTCCCGGCTGAAGGCGCGTCGCTCAAGGCCGTAATCGACGACCTTGAACGGCGTCATCCGGGAATCCGCGAGCGGCTGCTCGACGACAAGGGCGAGATTCGCCGCTTCGTGAACATTTACCTCAACGGCGACGACGTGCGGTTTTTGGACCAGTTGAACTCCAAGGTCAAGGATGGCGACGATATCTCCATCGTTCCAGCAATCGCCGGCGGGCGCTAAACCCGAAATCGTGCCGGCCGGGCGCGCCGCAAGCGTGCTCGATTTGATCGGCAACACGCCGCTGCTCCAGATTCGCCGTTTGACCGACGGAATTCTTCCGCCCGGGGTGCGGATCTTCGCGAAGCTGGAAGGCTTCAATCCGGGCGGCTCGGTCAAGGATCGCCCCGCACGGAACATGCTCGAAACCGGTGTCCGCGAGGGCAAGTTGCGCCCGGGCAAAGTGATTCTCGATTCGACCTCGGGCAACACCGGTATCGCACTGGCGATGATCGGCGCGGTGATGGGTTATCCGGTGGAATTGGTGATGGCGTCCAATGCAAGCCGCGAACGCAAGCAGATCATCCAGGCGTACGGCGCCAAAATCCATTTCTCCGATCCGCTGGAAGGATCCGACGGCGCCATCGTTTTGTGCCGGAAAATCCGCGATGAAAATCCCGAGCGCTACTTCAAACCGGATCAATACAACAACGAAGCCAACGCGACCGCCCATTTTATGACCACGGGCCCCGAAATCTGGCGCCAGACGGGCGGCGAAGTGACGCACTTTGTCGCCTGCATGGGTACCGGCGGCACCGTTATGGGCACCGGCCGGTTTCTCAAATCGAAGAACCGCGCCATTCAAGTCTTGGGCGTGGAACCGGACGATCCGATGCACGGCCTGGAAGGTTTGAAGCATATGGCCAGTTCGATCGTTCCCGGCATCTATCACGAGAACGAACTGGACGGAAAAATACCAATCGGAACCGAGGAGGCATACGAGATGGTCTATGCGCTCGGCGAAACCGAAGGAATACTGGTCGGACAATCGTCCGGCGCCGCGATGGTCGCCGCGCTCAAGGTCGCCCGCTCGCTTCGCGAGGGCACAGTAGTGACCGTGTTCGCGGACTCGGGTGACAAGTATCTGTCAACCAATCTCTGGATCGGATGGAATCAATGGCGCGGCAAACGCGCAAAGAAGTAGCAATTCACATGGAACGCCTTCACGAACGCTATTACCTGAGTTATCCGCGCAGCCTGATCCGCGAGCCGATTCTTTATCATCTGGTGAAGAAGTTCGATCTCGTCTTCAACATCCGGGGCGCCAGCGTCTCGGACGAGATGGGATTGGTCGCAGTTGAATTCGAAGGCACGTCCGATCAAATCGAACGCGCGATCGCATGGTTGCGCAGCTCGGGCGTGACCGTCGAGCCGATTGAAAAAAACGTTATCGAGTAGCAATCCGCCGCGCGTTGCCGGGCGGCTCTAATGACCCTAAGCGACGTCCAAATCGAGCGGTACAGCCGCCAGATAATCGTGGCGCGGATTGGCGGCCGCGGGCAGGAGCGAATCCTTGCAGCACGGATCGCGATCACGGGCGAATGGCGCGACATCGAATCGCCATTGGCATATTTGGTTGGCGCTGGCGTTGGCGCAATCGAGCTTCACTTTGGCGCCGGAAACCGCACCGCACGTGGTGAACTTGCCACTGCGATGCGCTCGCTGAATCACGAAGTATCCGTCTCAATCTCCAGCGGTGCGCCAACAAGGCAGGCGGGCATCTCACTGATCCTCATCGGCAGCGGGAATTCGATCGAAACAGCAAAGGGGTATGCAAACAGCGCGTGCATCAAATCGAGCGTTGTTGCACGGCTCGATTCGCCGGGGCTCGTCGCCGTGCTGCCGGCGAGATCGCCATGCATCCGATGCGCCGATACATCGTTAATGGGGCCGTTTGGCGCGCGCGGTGAAAATTCCGATTTCGTGACGATGGTTGCGACCGCGGAAGCATTCAAGCTGGCCGCCGGATGCATCGATAATCCCGCTCCCGCACTCATCGCGTTCAAAGGCTACGAATCGACCGTTCGAGCGGCATCAGCCCCCTCCGGATGCGTCTGCTCGCGGCAGAAAGGAAACCGCTGACTTGCCCGCCAAGGCCGCACCGCGCAAGCGTACTGTCGGCGCAAAGACCGGTGCGGAGGTGCGCCTCTGGATGCTCGACTTCGACGGGACCATCGCGCATCTCCAGCCCGAGGTTGACTGGGCGGGAGGCCGCCGCGTGCTCGAACCGTACCTGAGATCGGCCGGAGCACCCGCCGACTTGTTTGTTGAAATCCCACAGGGGAATTTGCCGCTTTATGATGCGTATCGCGCGCGCCTGGCCGCAAACGGCGCCATCAGCCGCGCGGCAGCCGCGGTGTTACGCCGGGCGTCCGAAATTATCGAGGACCTCGAATTGGCCGGCGTCGATCGCGCGCAACCGATTGCCGGGGCGCACGAATTGATCTCGCAACTGCGCGCCGAGGGCGCAAAGGTCGCGATTGTCACTGCCAATTCGTCGCGGACCGTGGCGCGCTGGTTTAAAGTCAATCGCGCTCCGGCACCCGACGCAATTATCGGGCGTGACACGATGCTCGCGCTCAAACCATCGCCGGCGACCGTGATTCGTGCGCTTGAAACTTTTTCCGTCCGGCCCATACAAGCTGCTTTTGCCGGCGATACCGAAGCCGATCTCATCGCGGCTCGCGAAGCCGGAGTTCGATTTTACGGCGTCGCGATGTCCGCAGCCTCGCGCGAACGGCTGGCCGCGGCAGGCGCACGCAAAGTGTTCGACTCGCCCGCCGCACTGGCAAACCATCTACGCCGGTCAACACCTGCCCGCCATCGCGGGACGAAATAGCCGATGTCGGCCGGGGATCCCGCCAACGCCGGTTCCCATTCGATCGCGGATGGGTCGGCAGATTTTCGCGGATGGCTTCGCGACCAACGCCTGTGGCTACTCGCGATTACCGTTGTCACTGGGCTGGCCTATTCCCGCAGCCTTGGCGACGAACTCAATGAGGACGTGCGACAGTTCGTACTTTATAACCCGCACATGGCCGATTGGCCGGCGATTCTTAAGTCGCTGATACATAGCGAAGCATGGCTCAACGATCCGTCCCATCCGTTTCAAAGTTCCTACTATCGGCCGATGGTGAACCTCTGGATGGCGCTCAACTTCAATGCGTTCGGCGCCCATCCGGCCGGCTGGCACGCCTCGATCATAGTGCTTCACCTGCTTGTCGTATGGCTCACCTGGCGGGTGGCATCGCTCCTTACCGGAAATAAATGGACCGCGCTGCTTACCGCGGCGTTGTTCGCACTGACACCAATTCATGCGGAAGCAGTCGCCTCCGCGATGGGCTCACCGCTGACTGCGGCATTCGAACTGGCCGCCTTCGCCGCCTATCTGTCGGCGAGCAACAACAGTGGGTCACATGCCGAATCGATGCGGCGCAAATGGCATGCTCTATCACTGATCCTGTATGGCCTCGCGCTGCTGGCCTACGAAAGCGCGGCCGTGTTTCCGGCTCTGATTGCGGCAGACGTGATGTTGCTGTCCACCCGCTCTTTCACGATTCCCGATCGTATCCGCGCTGGAATCGTGGCAGCTTGCCCGTTCGCAATTGAAGTCGCCGCCTATCTTGTCTTGCGGACGTATGCGCTCGGGTTCATCACTCAATCCAATCCGTTTGCTGCTCATCCGATGACCGGACTTCAGGCCGTCCTGACCCTGCCAGCTGCGATCTTGAACTACGCGACGCTGCTGCTCATGCCGTGGCGGGCATCGCCGGCCCATCGTCTTGCAATCGCCCAGAGTATTGGCTCCCGGAATTTCCTGCTGCCCGCCGCTGAACTCGCGATACTATCCTGCGCCGGATTTGTCCTGTTGCGGCGCCATGAGCATCGCCGCCTCTATCTGTTTTGCGCCGCTTGGACGCTGATTTCTCTGGCCCCAGTGCTCAATCTGGGCGGACTGCTCGTTACGACGCCTTCCGCCCTGATCCAAGATCGTTACCTTTATCTCCCGTCGTTCGGTTTCTGCCTGATGGCCGCGGACCTCGCAGTCGATTTTGCGCGCACTAGCACAGCCGCGATGACGGCGGTCCCAATCGGGATTGCCGCAGTCGCAACCGCGTACGTCATTTCACTTCAATCCGTGCAGAGCTTCTGGCATGACGACGCAGCGACGCTCGCGCGCTCCGTGGAGGAGGCGCCTGACGCCACCGTATGGCGGTTTCGGCTTGGTCATGAACTACTCAGTCGAAATAACGTCGCGGGCGCGCTTGACGAATTCAGGGCGGTCGTTGCGATCGATCCAGCCGATGGCGCTGCCTATTACGACCTCGCGCTGATTTACGAGCGAAGCGGCGATTTTCGCGCGGCAACCGACGCACTGAAAAACGCGGGGGAAAAGATTAAAAATCCCACCGCCGACCAACTCGCAAAATTCGCGCTGGCCGCCGATGCCGCCGGCGACTCAAAGGCCGCTGATGGCTATCTTAAGCGGGCGCAATCGCTCGACGATGGGACCGGAGCGGTCGCGATGGCCCGGGCGCAATTAAGCTTCCGCCATGGCGACGTTGCCGGTGCGGAAAAAATCCTTCGCGATTTGATTCAGACCGATCCCGCCAATACCCTCGCGCTCACGGGCTTGGGTGCGCTCCTATCCACCCAGCATCGCTTCGACGATGCGCTTGCCGCGTACCGGCGTGCAACCGCGATTACACCCAATGATCCGATTCCGCATTACCTGGCGGCACTTGCGCTTCATCGCGTTGGCCGTGATGCCGAAGCGCGCGAACAGTGTTCGATCGCATTGACAGCCGCGCCCGCGAATCCAGACATCCAAGCCTTGATGGTCGAGATTGAGCGAACCAGCGCGGCGCATCAGTGAAGCGCGACAGGTCAATTTGCCCTTGCATCGAGGCGCAGAGTTGTATATAACTTTGATGACTCGATAAGTAATCTATTCGACTTCTTGGGAGCAACGGACGTGTTTGGCCATGATACCGGCATCATCGTTCTGTTCGTGATCGCGCTGTTCGCGGCGTCGGTCAACGGAGCGCTCGGGTATGGCTTTTCGTCGCTGACGGTCCCGGTCGCGCTGCTCTTCTTCCCCAACAAGATGCTTGCTCCGGCGCTGGTAGTCATCGAACTCGCCATCAATGCCTTCGTCGTCATTCTGAATCGCGGCAGCTTGGCCGCCGTCCGACGCCGCGCGATGCCGATAGTCTTGGGCCTCGTCCCCGGCATTATCATCGGCAGCTATCTGCTAAGCGGCGCGAATCCGGGTTGGCTCAAGTTCTGTACCTATATTGCGATTCTCCCTTTCATTCTCATGCAGGCGGCCGGATTTCGCAGGCCAATTCATGCCGAGCATGCGGTCGGCTTCCCGCTGGGCGTCGGCGTCGGGACGTTGTACGCGGCGACGACAATTTCCGGCCCTCCGCTGGCTCTGATGTTCAACAATCAGGGAGTCGAAAAAGAGGATTTCCGCGCCGCGCTCGGTACCGTGCGCGTGATGGAGACGACGTTCACCGCGATCATGTACGGATTCTTGGGGCTGTTCAGTGCGAGCAGCATGCATCTGGTGGTCCCGCTGGCTCCGGCGGTTTTGATCGGATTGCCGCTGGGTTCGTACATGATTCGATTCATGGACAGCGAGACGTTCCGGCGGATTTGCATGAGCTTCGATGCGTGGGTGGTTGGATTTGGCCTATCGCAGAGCATCATCGGATTGAAGTTGCTCAGCTCGTACGGCGCGTACAGCGTATGGGCCGCAATAATCCTGTTCGACCTTTATCTCCTGCAGCAATATTTTATGGCCGGCCGCTTCCGCCCCAAAGCGGTGAGATCGTCGTATCCGACCGAGGCCAACGGCCAAGCCTCGACCTGATCCGTTCCCCTGTTCCTTAATTGTGCTATTCCCGCGCGGGGTTTCGAGTGATTCCTCGGGCTTGTATGGTTCATCGAAATTAAATAACTTACATAGCTTGCAAAGTAATCTATTGTGAGGAGCGTCGGCTTTTTCTTTATGGAACAGGGCTTTACCTTGTGGTTTACCGGCTTGTCGGGCGCGGGGAAATCAACGCTGGCGGGACTTGCCGCCACTGAACTACGCAACCGCGGCCATCGCGTCGAAATTCTCGACGGCGACGAAGTGCGCACCAACCTCTCCAAGGGGCTGGGCTTTTCCAAGGAGGATCGCGACATCAACATCCGGCGGATCGGCTACGTATGCCATCTGCTGGCGCGCAACGGCGTGATCGCGATCTCGGCGGCGATTTCCCCCTATCGTGAGGTGCGGGATGAAGTGCGCAAAACGCATGATCGATTCTTCGAATGTTTCGTGCGATGTCATCTCGACAAGCTCGTCGAGCGCGACGTGAAAGGGCTGTATAAGAAAGCGCTAGCCGGTGAAATCAAATCGTTCACCGGTGTGTCCGACCCCTACGAGGAGCCGATCAATCCTGAACTCGTCGTCGATAGCGGCGTGGAGTCCGTCAACCAGAGCTTGGGCAAGCTGCTCGGACGGCTCGAAGAATTGAAATACATCCGCGCAGGAGTCCGGTAATGAGTGTGAAGGAAGATTCGATTTCCGCCCACGGCGGCGGCGAGCTCGTCGATCTGAAGGCGCCCGCCGGCGAGCGTGCCGCGCTCGCAACCCATGCGGCGAAACTGCCGTCGGTCACGCTCAATGCGCGCGATCTGGCGGACTTGGAAATGCTGGCGACGGGCGCGTTCTCTCCGCTAACCGGCTTCATGGGCGAGGCCGACTACAAGCGCTCGCGCGACGAGATGCGGCTGGCATCCGGACTGCCGTGGTCGATTCCGATCACGCTGGCCGTAACGGAAGCGTCGGCGAAAGCGCTCAAGACGGGAAGCGACGTCGCGCTGGCGACCGAGGACGGCAAGCGGCTGGCGATTCTGAAGCTTGCGGAAATTTTCCAAGTCGATCGGAAGAAGGAAGCCGAAGCGGTTTTCGGTACCGCCGAGGAGGCGCATCCGGGCGCGAAAAACGTCCTTTCGATGCCGCCCTTTTGCCTTGCCGGCCGCGTGACACTGTTCGAGGAGATTCCCGGACGCACATTTCTTGATTTTCCGCGCGAGCCGCGCGACACGCGCGCTGCGTTTCGCGAACGCGGATGGAAAAAGATCGTCGCGTTCCAGACCCGCAATCCCACCCACCGCGCACACGAGTATATCCAGAAGGCGGCGCTGGAAATTTGCGACGGCCTGATGCTCCATCCGCTGATGGGGGAGACCAAGGGCGACGATGTACCCGCGGTGGTCAGGATGGAAACCTACAAGGTTCTGCTCGACCTCTACTATCCCAAGACCCGCGCGATGATCGGGGTTTTTCCGGCGCATATGCGGTACGGCGGTCCACGGGAGGCGATTCTACACGCGATCGCGCGGCGGAATTACGGATGCACCCATTTCATCGTCGGGCGCGATCATGCCGGAGTTGGAAATTACTACGGCACTTACGACGCGCAGAAGATGTTCGATCGGTTCGAGCCGGGCGAACTGGGAATCACGCCGCTGATGTTCGAGAATACCTTCTACTGCCGCAAGTGCGAGTCGATGGCTTCGTTCAAGACCTGCCCGCATGCCGACGCCGATCGATTGCTGCTGTCGGGCACCAAGGTGCGCGAGATGTTGCGCGCGGGACAGGCGCCGCCGCCTGAATTCACGCGTCCGGAACTGGCGGCAATCTTGGTGCGCGCAATGAAGGAATCGAAGTAAAATCCGCGTCGAGGGACCAATGTCAGAACCCTGGGAATTTCAAAAACTGACGCTCAAATCCGGGCTGAAGATGCGCATCGCGCGCGCCGGTGCGGGCAACGGCCCGCTCATCATCATGATGCATGGGTTCCCCGAATGCTGGTATTCGTGGCGGCATCAACTGCGCGCGCTGTCGGACAAATTCGATTGCGTCGCGCCGGAGATGCGCGGCTACGGCGAAACCGACGCCCCGGTCGGCACCGCCAACTACACGCTGGACAAGCTGGTCGGCGATGTCGCCGATCTAATCGAGGCGCTGGACCAGAAGCATGCCATCATCGTGGGTCACGATTGGGGCGGCGGCGTGGCGTGGGCAACCGCGCTGATGCGTCCGGACGTGGTCGAAAAATTAATCGTGATGAACTGCCCGCATCTGGCCCGCTTCGGGCAAGAATTGCGGCGCAATCCGCGCCAGATGCTGCGCAGTTGGTACATGCTGTTTTTCCAGATTCCGGGCGTGCCCGAAATGCTGCTGCGCGCGCGCAACTATCGCGGCGTGACCGACGCGATCCGTAACAGCGCCATCCAGAAGGACGCCTTCACCGACGCGGATTTGGAATACTATCGCGACGCGTTCAAGAATCATTACTCGATCAGCGCGGCGCTGAATTACTATCGCGCCAACCTGCGCGAGGGATTCAGCTCCAAGCCCGATGCCGCCTCGCCGCTCAATCGCAAGATCGACGCTCCGACGCTGCTCATCTGGGGCGAGCAGGATTTCGCGCTTGGCAAGGAGTTGACCTACGGGATGGAAGGGCTGTTCACCGGGCCGTTCACGATTAAGTACATCCCGGATTCCGGCCATTGGGTGCAGAACGAAAAGCCCGACTTGGTGAACCGCTACATGCGCGATTTCCTGGAATCGGCGTAAGCTCCACAGCGCCGCGCCGGGGCGGTCAACTCATAATCCTTCCTCAATATATCGCTCTAATGGAAATAGACTACAGCAAAATGACCGTTGCTAAAGCGAATTGTAATGCCGCTAGAATTAACACCCACACTACTCACGAGACCAGCTTGAATGGTTCCATTAGGTCCGTATTTTGCCATCATGTAATTTTCTACATCTTGTCCGGCTTGAGTTGTGCTAATACCTTTAGCAATTTCATTCTCATAGAAAGTATCCGCCGCCCTAAGTGCGTTGCGTTCGGCTTCCCGTTCGGCCTGTGAAGAGGGCTGGCCGGCAGCTAGAAGCGGCCGCTCGTTGTTTAGCGACTGCCTACAGGACGGGCTGCCAGAATAGTTAGCCAAGACAGCAAGATATACTTTACCTTTATAGAGGTCGTCGAAAGTGAATTGTCCGGTGTATTGACCGTCGCCCGCCTGCCGATCACCATGGGTGCCGTCATCATATAATTGGCCCATGGTCGTGATCAGGTTTCCGCTTGAATAAACCCTAAGCAGCGTAACACTGCTCTCAATCAAGGTCGAAGTCGGAGGAATTTGTGAAGTCACAGTGATCTGATCGCTTCCATCCGAATAAAATACGGTTGGATATGCTGCGGGTGGCGTCGGCCCCCCAGGCTGCCCGATCGGGCAGGCGACGCTTGAGCCGCTCAGGCTGGCGGTATCCGTTCCCGATGCGGTGTTGTTTGCAATCGTTACCGAGCCGCTGGTGCTGCCGCTGAGCTGTGAGGCATGGTTATCGACTATCGGGCATTCGTTCGATGCGTAGGCCCGCTGCTGGGGCGCGAATGCCAACAGAATCGCGGCCGCAATAAGAATGTCTCTTGATTTGAACGGAATGCTGCGTTTTGCGGCGTTCATAATCTCTTTTCCGGCGCGAATCTGTGCGCCACCCCGCAATCGATGAACTCCTGCCTGACGCATTTCAGGATAGCACTTTAACCCGGTGACAGGGCGATTTGCTGAGGGCCCCCGGGATCATCAAATCAATATGAATCTTCCGCGCGGAATCGAAAAGGTCTTGAGCGATCCAACCCCAAACATCACCCGCTTTACACAGCCCCGGCACAAGGGTAATCTTCATTTCGGTTAAACGCTCGGACGCCGCCTTTCTCACAGATCCCGCCCGATTTCTTGCGCGATCGTCTGCATAGGAGCTTCCCGGCAAAACAATGCAAGGAGGGCTGTTATGCCCGTTAAGTTGTATGTAGGCAATCTCGCCTACGCGGTAACGCAGGAAGACCTGTCAGAACTGTTTTCGCAGGCCGGAAAGGTCGAAAGCGCAGTGGTGGTGACTGACAAATTCTCCGGCCAGTCGCGCGGATTTGGATTCGTCGAAATGGCGGAAGCGGCCGATGCGCAAAAGGCCATCCAGACGCTCAATGACACCGATCTCAAGGGCCGGAAGATCAAGATCGATGAGGCCCGCCAGAGCACCGGCGGCCCCCGTGGCGGCGGCGGTGGGGATCGCCGGCGTGGCGGCGGCGGTGGTGGCGGCGGCGACCGCAATCGCTGGTAACGTCGGGCCGCTCAATTCGGATAAACAATAGGCCGCGGCGGAGAGGGCGAGTGCGCCCGATCCGCCGCGCTAGTTTTAGGGCTGCGGATTAGCCGATTGCCAGGTTTGCGAACCGTGCCGATCCTGCTTACATCGCGCGTGCCCTCTGCTATCGTGATTCGCCATGCGGGACCTCATCGATAAAATTCCTTCCGGCAACCTTTCGCCCATGAAGAGAACTCTCGTTGCGGCTGCGATTACCGCGCTTGCGTGCACCGTAGCGGCCACATCGCGGACGTTCGCGGCTATAGACAGTCCCGGACCCGGCGGCGCTCCCCCGGCCAATGCGGTTGCCACAACCACCAGCACCCGCAACGTCGCGGGAATCGTCGCGCATGACGGAAAGCGCGTGGTTCAGGTCGGGACCGCATTTTTCGTCGCCGTGCCCAGCGAGGCGGTGCCCGGAAGCTCGTTCGTTTACCTCGTAACGGCGCATCACAACTTGCTCGACGATGACGGAAATCCGCGCGAAGGACTGATGCTGACGATGGAAGACGCAAAGACGGGCGCGATGCGCGAGCGGCCATTGCCGCTTGAGACCAAGTGGGTGCTCGACCCCAGCAACTCAAAAGCCGATGTCGCCGCCACTCCATTTGATACTTCCGGCGCAAGTATCGCGCCGATTCCGCTGGCCTCGCTGCTCGGCAGCGACGATCCGTTCGCGCATCCGGAGACCGGCGCTCAGATTTATTATTTGACTGCGGCCACGGTGGATGCGGCATCGCCGCGATTCGAAGCGCTCGCCCGATTCGGCCACGTATCGGTTCCAAACCCCGCGCAGACCGAAGTGATCGGGGCGGGTTTGCAGGATCTCGCTTTTCTGGATGGCGGCGGCACGCCAGGCTTCTCCAGCGGCGCGCCCGTGTTCGTGAGCGTGGGCGTTCGCTTCACTTTGTGGGGCATCCTGGAAGCCAATACTTCGCTAACCATCGATCCGGTTTTCGCGGGACTGGCTGGGGTATTGCCGGCAAAGTATGTTGCGGAAACCGTCAAAGCGATGGGCGCGATTCAGGACAAGGCGATGCGCGAGCGCAGGTCGTGAGTTTGATTCAGGGCGCGGAACTCACGCTATAATGGCATCGCACGGGAAACTTGCCCGCTTCGTACACGACGGGTAACATCGCGGCCCGGACAAACCACTCCCCGGTAGCTCAGTCGGTAGAGCAGACGGCTGTTAACCGTCTTGTCGCTGGTTCGAATCCGGCCCGGGGAGCCATTCAACCCGCCGCGCACCACGCGGCATCAACCCAGGACCTCACGCACACTTCGACCTCCCGGCGGCAGAAAAAATAAAGCCCCGGAGCCGGCGTTTAACAACGCCGGACCGAGGCCTCTTCCCAAGAAGGGGCGAATCGAGCCGCTCAGTGTCCGCCACCCTTCATGGTCGTGATGATCTTAATCATTGCCGGCCCGACGATTACGCACATCATCGAGGGGAGAACGAAAACGACCAGCGGAATCAGCATCTTGACCGAGGCCTTGGCCGCGTCTTCTTCCGCACGCAGTCGGCGGCGCGTTCGCAACGCATCGGAACTCGAACGCAACGCTGGCCCGATCTGAGAGCCCAGCTGTTCGCTCTGAATCAGGGTCGCCGCCAGAGGTTTGATGTCGTCAACGCCGGTCCGCTCCGCCAAGGCACGCACTGCCAAGCCGAGCGACGAGCCGGCAGAAATGTCGGTGGAAACAAGGCCCAACTCAGTGCCGATAACCTGCCCCTGCCGCTCGCATTCGGTGCCGACGATTCGGATCGCCTCGAACAACCCCAAACCTGCCTCGACACAGACGGTCAGCAAGTCGAGCACATCGGAAAGCTGGGTGGCGATTTTTCTCTGGCGGCCACGCGCGATATAGCCCAGCACCACTTGCGGCAGAATGTAGCCGAATATCCCGCCGCCAACGGCAAATAACAACGGCATGGACGGCTTGGTTTGCGTCATCAGCGCCAAGATTAATCCCGCCACAGCCAAGCCGATGGCCGAGAATAGGCGCATTACCTGAAAAGCTACCGCGGCGCTGGACTTGATGAATCCGGCCTGTGCGAGCATTCCTGATAGTTTCTCGCCTTCCGGCGTGTTCGCCTTCGGGGGAGGAACTCGTTTCGCGGCCCATTTGAACACCATACCCGCGATGTTTTCGTCGGCAACATCGCTTTCGAGCGTACCCTGCGACGCGCGCATCCGGATTGCCAGGTCGGCAAAGCGATCTTCAACCGTTTGGTTGCCGCCTGAAAACGCCATCACGAGCAGCACGATTGTCGCGCCGCTGAGGCAAAACACCGACGCTGCTATCATCATTGTACTCATATCAGTAATTCACCCTCACCAGCCTGCGGATCGTTACCAATGCCAGAAGGTCGCCAAAGATAGCGGCCTTGAGGATTTTCTGCCCGAGCGGATTGTAAAATAGCGCGTCGGTATATCCGGGCTGGATTACGTTGAAAATCAATAGAACGATGACCGGCAAAAGTCCGACGATCATTCCGCCAAATCGGGCCTGCGCGGTCAGCGCGTTAATCTGCAGGCGCAAGCGCTGACGGGTTCGAACGATTTCGCACAAGCGGCCGATCATCAACGCCAAACTCGAACCAACTTCGGTCTGCACGCGGACCGCCACAACGAACAATCGCAGATCGTCTTCCGGTACGCGCTTGACAAGATCGTCCATCGCGCGGCCCAAGGGCAATCCAATTCGATTCTGTTCCAAAACGGTGCGGAATTCGCCACCGAGCGGATCGCCGAATTCACCGACCACCACTTGGAGCGCTCGCTGGAGAGAATGACCAGCCTCGAGTGAGGATTTGATGAGATCGAGGCAAAACGGCAATTGGAGCCCGAATGCCTTCAGCCGGCGCCCCTTACGGAACCGAATGTACATTAGAGGAATGCTGCCAAGCAGTGCGCCGGCGCCCAGCGAGATCAGCGCGCTGTCAGAAAATAAACGGGCGCCAAACATTCCCGCTCCGAACAACAACAGGATGATCAGCAGGATATCGCCGACTCGCGAATAGATGCCCGCCTGCCACATCGTCTGCTCAAGCTTGCGCAGCATGTTCATCCGGTAGAACACCTGCAGCAACTGCCCTTCCTCGGGTCTGCGCTTCTTCGTGATGTTCACGTCCAAATCGCCGCCCTGGGCTGGCGCGCTCATGCGCCGCATCAAGCCGCGCAATTCCGCGGTCTCACCGCCGCGGCTGAAAAGCAACGCGAGAACCAGAAGGAAAACGACACCGGCTGCTAAAATTGGAATCAATATTTCCATGTGCGATTACCCGCTTATACTGCTCCGTTCATACCAGCGCCGCGGAACAGCTTGGCATCCAACTTCAGTCCGGCGGCTTCCAACCGCTGCGAATAGGCCGAACGAATTCCGGTGGCGACAAACTGTCCCAACACTTCACCATTTGGTCCCACGCCGGTCCGCTTGAATTCAAACAGATCCTGCAACATGACCGTATCACCTTCCATTCCGCTGATTTCCGAAATCTTCAAGCATTTGCGGGTACCGTCGGAGAGGCGCGAAACGTGAATGATAATGTTGAGTGCGGATGCGATCTGCTGGCGCATAGCCTTTTGCGGGATCAGTGTTCCCGACAACATCATCATCATCTCGATGCGGCCGATGCCATCGCGGGGGCTGTTGGCGTGGATGGTAGTGATCGAACCATCGTGACCAGTGGACATCGCTTGTAACATGTCGAGAACTTCCGCACCGCGGACTTCTCCGACGACAATCCGGTCGGGCCGCATACGCAGGCAGTTTTTCACCAAGTCGCGCTGGGTGACTTCGCCCTTGCCTTCGATGTTCGCGGGGCGGGTCTCCAAGCGCACCACATGAGGCTGCTGGAGCGACAACTCCGCGGAGTCTTCGATTGTGACGACGCGCTCGTCGGTCGGAATAAACGCCGACAAACAATTGAGCATCGTGGTTTTTCCGGAACCGGTACCGCCGCAGACCACGATGTTAAGCCGGGCCTTCACAATGCAGTGGAGGAATTCCACCATCTCCGGTACGAGGGTTTTCTTTTCGACGAGATCCTCGACGTTATAGCGCTTGCGCCCGAATCGCCGAATCGACAGCGCGGGCCCGTCGAGTGCGAGGGGCGGAATGATTGCATTGATACGCGAACCGTCGGGAAGTCGCGCGTCGACCATCGGCGATGATTCGTCGACACGCCGACCGACCTGCGAGACGATACGATCGATGACCAGCATCAAATGCTGATCGTCCTGGAAACGAACGTCAGTGGCATGCAGCTTACCGCGTTTTTCGACGTATACCTGACTGTGGCCGTTAACCATGATATCAGTGATTTCATCGTCCCAGAGCAGAGGCTCAAGCGGCCCCAGCCCCAGCATCTCATTCTTGATTTCCTCAATCAGGCGGTTCTTGTCGGCTTCGGTAAGCAGGCGGCCTTCCTCGTTGAGGATGTTAGAGATCGCTTCGGTAACCTTCTGCGACGCGAGCGCCGGCTCCAAGCTCTCCAAGCGCGAGACGTCGAGCGATTCGAACAGGTGATTGTGAACCTTTACCTTGAGCTGCTGAAACCCTTCGGCCTGAACGTCCTTGTTACCGCCGCGCCCGCGTTGCTGAGGCCCAGCCGCCAGCGATCGCTGCTGAAATCCGGCCGTCGGCGTTGTGGACTGCTGTTGAGAAATCCTTTCAACCAGCTTCATTTAAACACCTCATGCGCGCGCGCCGATCGCAGACAATAGGCGCGTGACCAGAGAATTTCCGTCATCGTCGGTGGGCGGCGGCGCCAAACCCATCTCCAGCCGCCGCGCAATCTCCTCAATGGATTTGGCCAGCGGAGAATTTGGCGCGACTTGCCACAGGTCCTGAGCACTGATTTGAACGCGCTCGAGAATTTTCTCGTCACGCGGAACTTTGGCAAAAATTGGACGCGCCAGAGTGTGGCTGAGCTGCTCCTCAGTAATGGGATGATTGGCAATAAACCGACCCAAAATGAAATTGGGCTCAATGCCTGTCAAGCCGAGCCGGCCGATCAGATCGACAAATCGCCAAGCACACCGTGCCGCGCCGATTGATTGATCGAGCACATAGAATAGATGCGCCGAACGTTCCCAGGATGCGACGGTGTTCGAGTCGATATGAGTACCACAGTCTACGATCACGAAATCGAACAACTGGCGCATCAACTCAAGAACCGCTCCGACCGTAGCGTCGGTAACAAGTTCGCTATCTTCGATCCGCTGCGGAGCCGCCAACAAATATACGCCAGACGCATGCTTGATTAGTGCCGACTCCAGCAGAATTGAGTCCAATTTGCGACTGCCCTCGGTGAGCGCCATGATTGTGCGCTCGGGCTCCAAGTTCAGAAATACCGCCATCCCACCGGTCTGAAGGTCCAAATCTACGATCGCAACGCGCTTGTTGAGCGTATAGTGCAAGGCTAGGGCCAAGTTGCCGGCCAGACTAGTTACCCCAATGCCGCCGATGAGGCTAATGAGCGAAATAATTGTGCCGTGGCTGTCAACGCTTTCCTCGCGCCGACGCCCCTCGCTGACCTTGAGCAGTGCGCGTATGGCCTCACCCGGGTCGATTGGCAGAAACAGCAATTCATCGGCTCCGGCCCGCAAGACCCGTTTCATCAGTTCGGGCGAGCGCTCTTGCAAGAGTGCAAACAGAACCGGGCGCGGATTCAGTCCGCCCTGGCTCTGCAAGTAACTCAGCGCGAGTTCATCGTTTCCGCTAAACATCACCATCGTGAGGTCAGCGGCTTGATCTGGAATTGCTTCGGCAGTGGGATCGAATTCAACGATTTCGAGCGGTGGGTCGCCCAATGACTCCAGCGCGGCCCTTACCTCCGCGCGCATCTCCTCGCCTTCACCGACGAGATGAACCCGCAGCGCGCCACGCCGAGCTCCGGACTGTTTACCCAACACTGCCACTAAGGATTCTCCAGGTTCCCGACGTTTTCATTATAGCGCAAATGACGCCGGATTCTAAAACCTCGGACGTGTAACGTCCGGGTGCGCCAGCCGCCGTGTCATAATCTGCTGGCGGGTCATTTCCGGAACGGTTGTTGGATCATAAACATCCGAAGGCGACGGCAACGGCCGCACGATCTGCGGTGTTACGCTCATCACCAGTTCCGATTCGCTATTGTTGTAACTGGTGGTGCGGAACAACCCGCCAAGGTAGGGAATGTCGCCGAAGTACGGAACCTTGTTAATTGAAGTGGTCTTCTCATGCTGCAGAAGGCCGGCAATAATCAGCGTCTGGTTATCCTTCAACCTGACCATCGTCTCCGCCTTCCGGGTAATAAACGCAGGGATCGTAAATCCGAATTCCTGGACTCCGAGCGCAAAATCGGGCTGCGAAACTTCCGGTTTCACCAACAATTCGACGTCGTCGCGGCCAATCACAGTCGGCACGAACTCAACCGAGGTTCCGAATTGTTTGAACACGATCGAGGTGTTCAAAGCCTGTGCGATTACGATCGGTATTTCGCCGCCGTCCAGAAACTTAGCTTCCTCGCCCGAATTGGCGAGCAGATGCGGCTGTGCAAGCACTTTGGCCAAGTCGTGCGTCTCCAGATATTCAAACAGTCCTTCGACCTGCACGTTAGAGTTTTGGGCCGTCAGAGCGTAAGTGGTGTTCGGACCCAACAGCATCGGGATTAGGCCACCCGGATTCGGCAGGACTCCCGTCGCGGGCTGTGTGTTCCCGAGGTCGACAGTCGGGCTGTAAGGCGTAGTGACATATCCCGGAAAACTCTGCAACGCCACGCCCTGTTTGACAAGGAACGCGGAGAGGTTGGTCCCTTGGCTCTCCACGGCGCTGCGGTTCAATTCCGCCACCACTGTATTTAGCAGAACTTGCTGCTTGCTGTTGGCATCAACTCTGATCTGGCGTTCTTCGTAGCTCCCCTGCTTATTCCAAACCGCAAGGGTCGTGAATCCCGGCTTATGGCCAATCAAATTGATCTGGAAGGGATTGATGACCTGAATATCGGCAACCGTCGTGTCCGCAATTGATATCCGGCGGATACGATCTGCAAAGTCAATGATACGCGACGTACCGGTTTGCACGACGACCGCGTCATCGGGCAGGTAATGCAGGCCCCCCGTTATGCCCGCACCGGAGAACTCCCCGCCGGTAAGTGCGATCGAGGGATCGGTCATATATTTGAGTGGCGGGGTTGAGGTTCCCGATGAATCAGCCTGTTTCGGCGCTGGCGGGGCAGCCGGAGGCGGCGGAGCAACAGGTGCCTGAGCGACAGGCGAAGGGACTGGCGCGGCCGATGCTTGGACCGCCGGGGCGGGAACAGCTGGCGCCCCCGAATCGGGAGGGATTGTTACCATGCTGGTGCGATCCGAAGTCGATACCGTGCCGACCGTTCCCTTGCCGGCCGTAGCAGATCCAACTGGACCAGCGCCTTTATCGAATTTCCCAACCACCGGTGGCGCAGCCTCACCACTGGTTTTGCCGCTACCCGTAATCGGCGGAGGCGCCGATCCGGGATTATTGATTGTATTGATGCTGAAAGGGTTGCCGACTGACTTGATGGTCACGTCGTATAGTGCCGTCGAGCCATCGGCCATTTTAATCTTGAGTTGCCATTCGCCCGCATCGGCGCCCAGCAGTGTAATCTTGCCGGGCTCCTCGTTGTGAACGACCAAGGCGTTCGGATTGCTGATTACTTTTACCCCAGGAGTTTCACCCGATTTTACATGATCGATGACGTAGGTTTCCCCGGCATTCATCGTGATTGAAGTTCCGGGGGCCGCGAAGATCAAGCCAGGCCAAAACATTGCTATCCCGGCCGCCACAACCAGCCACCTATACACTCCCCGTCCGTGTGTAGCTCTCATGTTCTTACCTTGCCTTGATCCCCCACCGCTTGTTCAGGGTACGTCGATCGTCTTGGGCACCGGCACGTACTTGCCGATCGTCGAACTGGCCCCTGCTCGCGTATCCCCACCGTTAGCTGACACCGCAGCATTGCCCGCAATCTGACTGCTGTCAACAGTGGGTATCGTCACCTCCGCACTGCTGAGCCGCAAATTGCCTCCCGGTTGCGACGGCGGTGCCGCCTTGGCGTCGACCGCCGGAGGCGGCTCCATTCCACCAGCATCGGCACCCTCCGCACCGTCCGAAGCAGCATCCGGCGGTGGGGCAGCAGGTTGGCCCTTGCCCTTTTGGCCAGCGGAGCTCTTCGCGGCTTCATTCACGAACGAAATTGATTCGGACGCTTTTCCATTGCGTAAGATTTCAACTTCGACCGAGGGGGGAGGAGCAGGAGGGGCAGCTTCAGCTTCTTTTTCGGTTGGCGCCGGCCTGTTGCTTTCCGGTCCAAGCCCCACCATCGGAGCCTGCATCTCCAAGTCAGGCGGTTCGTCGGGGCCCTGCGGATGGATCAACTGGTCGACATCCGCACCCTTGGTCAGCACGATCTTATTGTCGTTGTAATTGCGCATCGCCAGGCGCAGCGATCCAGTATGACTGGCAAGCTCGAGGAGTTCGGCTTCCTTTGGTGTAACCAGAACGGTTACGGTCTTAACGAGCGTCGGCTCATCTTTGCTCTTCTCAATTTCCTGGGCAACCGCCAAGACCTCGACGTTTTGAAGAACAATTTTCGACATTGATTTGACCGGCCCCTCGCCAGACATCGCAACCAATATGTCGACCCGTGTATGCGGCAGAACGAACCCGGAGATATCGCTGACATCGTCCACCGCCACCGACACTGCGCGCATCCCGAACGGAATCAGCAGCGGCATTACACCGGCGGTCGCGGGGTTCGACGTCACAAACAATTTGGCCCCAACAATCGGTTCATTGGCAACGAAGGAATTCTTTACGAAACTTCCAATCACATCTTTCATATTGTCGTATGCACCGTCGGGCTTGCTGTCTTTGGGCCACGGCCGGAGCTTTACTTCGCTCGGCTCGATCTTGGTGCCCAGCGGCAAGTCACCGGAGGCAACTACAATTTGAGTATTCTGGGATTTCGCCCTGGCGAGCGCGTTCTCCTGATTCGTCAGCGCCTTGTACACCAGCACCGCCGCGACCATCGCGGCCACCCCCGCGAGCAGCACGAACAACATTGGCCGTCTCATATTGCCACTCCCCTCCAGCCACCCGCAGGATGACCGAATCGCATATCAGCACAAAAAATTTTCTGACACATTATCACGATCACACATCTTCCGCGGCTGTAAGACTAATGGAAAATCAGATGCAGAAAAAGCCCATCCCAACGAAAAATATTCCCGGCGCCATGTTGGCGCCAGCGCATGGGACACACGCACACGCTCGCATCTTCCGCGATCAAAACTTTCCGTGGTTGTCAGCTTGATGCCCCGCCGAGCCTAGCGGGACCCCTCTCGGCTTAAAAGAGGTTGTAGATGGGCGTTATCACGCCGCTAATGATCGAACCGGACGTCTGAT
>Ga0335069_10001872_pt1 | contig 33135 bp, 43 predicted proteins | sample Lox_Sample_11_FD_206714 | JGI IMG/M metagenome (GOLD analysis project Ga0335069, IMG submission 206714) | Soil microbial communities from Loxahatchee National Wildlife Refuge, Florida, United States - Lox_Sample_1.1 | ecosystem: Environmental > Terrestrial > Soil > Wetlands | place: USA...
AGCTGCGCAAAGAGTTCGGCGAAGGCGATGTGCCGCCGGGATGGGGGCAGGAGGTGCTCCGCAAGGCGATCGCACGTGTCGATGCCGGCGAAGCGCCGAAGTCCAACGTCGTGCGCCTCGACGAACGGCGGCACGCACGGATCCGCATCTACTCGATGCTTTCCGCCGCCGCCATGGTGCTTCTCGTCATCGGCACCCTGGAGCGAAAGCCCATCGGCAAACAGATCGATGCCTGGTTCTCACCGAAGCCGACGGCGCCCGTGCCGACCCTGCCGCCACTCGTGCCGCCGACACACGAGGAGACGCCGCAGGACAAGGCCGACCGGCTGCGCGAAGAAGCGTACGTGGACGTGCAGAAGGGGTATCTCGACGAGGCGTGGGACAAGCTCCTGGACGCGAAGGAGCTCGATCCCGAAGGCGACCGCGACCCCCGGGTTCAGCAGGCGTATCAGACGATCGATGCGGCGTCCGCGAAGCCGATGCCGGACATGTCCAAGCCGCATATCGGCCCCTACGAGGGGCCGCTGAAGAAGCGGTAAACCGATCGGCGGCTAAGGACGTGCGTGCCTGACGACGTACGAGACCTCGTGCGCCTCTCCCGGCGCGGGCACTTCCCACCGCTCGAAGAGGCGCTCGATCACGGGCCCCGGCACGGCCGCCGCACGCGTTCGATTCTGCGCGCGTAGCTCCCGTTCCGGCACCTCGACATAGACGATGCGCACGCGCGCGTCATAGTCGAGGAAGAGGTTCACCACGCTCGTTCGCAGCTGCCTGCTCAAATTCGTCGCATTCCACACGAACCTTCTGCCCGCCCGAAGGTGCTCGCGTGCGAGCTCTCGCGCGTGCGCGACGACTGGCCCCTGGGCATCGCCCGGATCGACGTCGAGCTCGTGGCGAATGTCGTCTAGCGACACCACGGACCAATCGCCGAGACTCTCGCGAACCCAAGAGTCCTTGCCCGCGCCGGGAAGGCCGCTCATGACGACCACGTCCGCGCGGAAGCTCTCGTGCGGTCGATAGAGAGGGTCCGACGTGTCGCCCCGGAGGTAGAGCAGCCGGGCATGCGCCGACGGAAACAGCGCCGGCTCGTGCAGGCAGCCGGTCTCGTCGCAGAGCTCGCGGAAGAGCGCCGTATTGTCCAGGAGTCGCTGTAGATCGGCGCAATGCCGCCCGCGCGCGTCCGCCTCCGCCACGAGGGCCAGGTGATCGCAGCGCGCCGACTGGCTGATCGCGCGGGCCGTGCGCGCGGCATCCTCCCTCTCGATGAGGAAGAACGGCGCTTGGTGATGTCGGATGAGCCCGCAGATCGCTTCCCGCTGCGCAAATGGGATTCCCATGCGCCAGAGCAGCAGGCGCGCGAACACCGCGCCACGTACCGAATGCCCTCGCGACGTAATGCGCCCGTCGAGCTCCGTCCGCGTGCATCGGGGCTTGGCGACGTCGTGAAGCAGGGACGCGGCAAAGACGACCTCGCGCTCCACGGGATCCAGGGCACGCCACGCTGGCAACTGGCACAAGGCCTCGAGGACCATACGCGTGTGAATCCAGACGTCGCCTTCGGCGTGATGAATCGGATCCTGAGGCACGCCACGCATCGCGCGAACCCAATCGAAGCGCGTATCGAGCTCCGCCCAGTCGACCTCCCAGTCCGGCGGTTGCGGGCAAGGGATGACCGTCGTCACGGCGCCCCCGCGAAGACGTTTGCGCCCGGCGCGAGCTCGTTCGGGATGATGGGCCGATTGAGCCAGTGCGTGCCTGATTCGACGACCGACGTGAGGAAGCTCGCCCGCACGTACTTGAACCGCCCGACTACTCGCTCGTTTTCCTCGACCTTCACGTACAGACCCTCCATCTCGTCGGATGGATCGGTCTCGCGCACGACGCGAGCGACGTCGACGTCGCGCCGCGCCGCAGCCCGAGCCAGGCGGGCCCTCCACAGGTCGCTCTTGAGGAGCGACCGGCCGACGAGCGAGGTCAGCGCCGAGTGGCTGCGAAGCTTCCCCTCGAAGAGAACCGGCACTGACGCGATCGGCGCGCCGGTGAGAAGCGCGCTGCGCCGGGTGGTGGAAAGGAAGATCTGTTCGTGCGTGTCGAGGACGTCGAACTCGAGAAAATAGTGTGGGAGCGCGTCGTAGAAGACGGTGTGCTTTGCAAAGAGCCACTCGCCGTACAGGACGTAGCGGTCGCGCAGCCGCTCCCGAAGTGCCGGCGCGTGCGCGGCAGCCCATCGCTTGAAGAGGTCGAAATGCCTCTCTCGCGGACCCCCGCGCAGGTAGTGGCCACGGCTCTGGAGCAGCAGCGCCCCTCGCCCGTCGAACCGGATGGCAGCGTTCGCCCCGTCCATCTTCTCCTCGACGACGAGATGCCGTCCGCGCAACTCGGCGAAGGGAACGCTGTCGAGGTCCTCGTCGCCGGGCTGGATCCGCGAGCCCTGGATGTGCCGCGTACGAGGATATTTGTGCATCAGCGGCTTCACGCGAGGCTCGCGATCGCGAGGATATGGCCCCGCACGTAGTCGACTCGGACCCTTCGCGCGCCGGCGGCTGCGAAGAGGGATTCGAGGGCCTTCGCGTCGAAGAGATGGATGTGCTCGGGGTTGTCGTCCTCCGTCGACGGAACCGTCGCGACGACGAAACGGCGGGCCACGCGAACAGCACCCGCCAGCGCGCGATCAGGCCGCGGCATGTGCTCGAGCACCTCGAGCAGCGTGACCGCGTCGAACGCCCCGTCGGCGAACTCGAGTGACTCCGCGTCCATGCACGCGGCCGTGAGCCGCGCGACGCCCCCGCGCGCCGCCGCCTCGAGGTCCGCCGCACGGCGCGGGTCCTTGTCGATCGCCGTCACCCGGAGCGTGGGGAACATGTCGAGGAGCGGCCAGAGGAACGTCCCGCGCCCGCTGCCGATGTCGAGGAGCGACTCGGGCGCCAACCCCCGCAGCGCACCGAGGACGCGATGGACCCGGGGGAGCTCGGTGTTCCGCTTGAACTTGTGAAGCCGGAGCCCCGCGGCGAGGCCGCGGGCAATCGCCGCGCTGTCGTCGCGCTCCCCGGCGAGCTCGGGCAGTCGCCCGCGCACGAAGGCGGCGGCCAGAGAAGTGAAGTAGCGGCTGTCGTCGTTCGCGTCCATGGCCGAGGCGAGGAACGACAAGGATAGCGGTACGGCGTACTGCTCGCCGTCTACCGCCCGTCGATGCTCATTGGCCGCTGCTCGCAGCGGACGGTAGCGAGGTCACGGGCCCGCCGCCCCTCAAAGCCCGCCGCCCCTCAGAGGAAGAAAGATCAAAAAAACGCATCGCGTTTTCGGCCTGAGGCGAGTTTCCGGCACGTATACGAGTGAGGGCGACGAAGCGCAGCGGCGATGAGGCCGCAGCAGGACGCGCTCTCGCGAAACCGACAACGACTGCCCTGGGCGCCGCCCGGGGCAACGCCGGAGATCCGCCATGAGCACGTTCCGCAAGTCCAACCGAGCGCTGTCCTCCCTCCACACCGTCACCGCGGCGCAGTCGCCCGTGGTGCGGCTTCTCCTCGACGGCGTCATCCGACGCGCCGCCCGCGGAGACCGCGATGCGATCGAGCAGCTCGCGCGCGAGTTCCGCCCGCAGATGCTCGAGCACGCCGAGGAGCACATGGCGCGCTTCGACATGGATGCCGAGGACGTCGTGCAGAACGTCTTCCTCGCGCTGCTCGAGCGAGCCCTCGTGGAGCCGCCGCGCGCGGTGTGCGCGGTGCAGTGGCTGCTCGATCGTGTCGCCCTGTTCGCTCAACCCGACCTCGCCGCCTGAAAGGAGCACGAACCATGAAGCCCAATCTGTTCCGTGTGGATCCCTCTGTCCGCGCCCCGAAGATCGAGCGTCTGGCCCGCATCGTCCGCGACCCGCGGAGCGTGAGCGAGGACTACGTGCGGGCGATCCAGGAGCTCGCCGCGACCCGTCACGAAGACGCGCCACACGTCATCGGCTCGTTGCTCGACATGCCGGGCCCCGTGGGAAACGTGGCCGTGCTCGCCCTCCTCCGCCTCGCCCTCACCGGCGGGCCCCGTTGCCGGCAAGCGGTTGCAGAGGACTGCATCAGCCGAATCGACGCCTCGGTCGACGCGGACGAAATCCGCAACGCCTACCGCGTACTCGCGGCGCTCGGCGACGCAACGTCGCAGCGCGCCCTTGCGGCGGACTGCTGGGCAGACGCCGAAGCCGAAACCCTGAAACTCGCCGCCTAGCCGGCAAGCAACCACTGGAGATCCGTCATGAACACGAACCGCAAGCGCACCAGCATCATGCGTCTCACCCGTCTGCTCAACGACAAGGGCAATCTCAGTACCGAATACGTCCGCTACCTCGGCAAGCTCTCCGAGACCGGCAACCCGAGGGCGGCACGCGTCATCGCCCGGTACCTCGACATGGAGGGACTCGTCGGACATTGCGCCGCGCGGTCGCTCGTGTGGCTGGCGCGGAGCTCCCCGGAATGCCGCGAGGTCGTCCTTCGCATCTGCGAGCGACGGATCGAGAGGTCGCTCGATTCCGACGAGATCCGCCACGCACAGGAGGTCTGTGACGAGCTCGCGCACGACCTTCTGCTCCGGAACGCCGCCTGACCCACGAAGAGAGGAGAACGGCCGTGTACAACCCCGAGAAGAACCCGCCGCCCTTCGACTTCATCCAGCGTCACTACCGCGATCCCGGTGGCGACGATCCGATCGAGCGCTGGCTCCCGCACCCCGAGAACGCACGCGGCATCTGCGCGGCACTCGATGCCTACGGGATCCCCCGGACCGAGATACAGGACGCCATGCAGGAGGTGTTTCTCAAGGTGCTCGACGCCTTCCGCGACGAGGAGACGCCGACGCCGGTGCCCGCCGACTTGCGCGCGATGAAGGCCTACTGCGCCACCGCCGCGAAGAACTACGCGATCGACACCCTGCGCACGGCCGCCGGGCCGGCGGAGGTCTTCGTGGACAACTGCGAGGCCCCAGATGAGTTCACGCCGCTCGAGTACGGCGCCGAGCGGCGAGATCCGGTCGACGCCGGCAGGCAGCTCGAGGTTCTGGCTCAGCTCTTCAGAAAGCCGCGACGCATGCCCGAGCACGGGATCGACATCCTCGAGGGGGTCGCTTCGGGTTGCACCCAGCAGGAGATCGCCGAGGATCTCGCAATCACGGAACGGGCGGTCGAGGGGCGCATGAGAACCATGCGCCGCGCCTTCCGGAAGGAGATGGCCAGGCTCGGACTGCTGCCGAGCATGCAATCGCTCGTGGTCATCGTTTCGATGCCGCGAGCGATCGAGGCCCTGCGGCGGGCCGCCTGAGCGACAAAATCGACGCGCACCCAAAGAAATCGCGAGGGCAAAAGCGCGTTTTTTCGTCTAAATGGGTAGGAAGGGTCGAGAGGCCGAGCGCCTCCTCCGGGCCAGAGGCAAAGGGTCCTTCGCCGACATGAAAAGGGCCTTTGCCGACCGGAAAAGGTCCTTCGCCGATTGGAGAAGGACCGCGGCCGACTGGAAAAGGTCCTCTGCCGATGCGCCGAGGTCCTGGGCGACTCGGCGGCGGAGCTCGGCACATCGGCCGAGGTAGTCGGCCGACAGCAAAAGGACCTCGTCGAGTCGGACGAGGTCCTCATCCAAACGGCCGACGACCTCCTCCAGTCCGCCCACGTCCTTTTCCAGTCGGCCGAGGACCTCGGCGAGAAGAAAAAGGTCCTCGTCCGATGCGTCGCCGTCCTGGGACGACAGGACGCCGGCCTTCGCCGACTTGAAACGGTCCGCGGCCGATTCGCCGAGGCACGCGGACGACAGCCAGAGGACCTCGTCGAGTCGGACGAGGTCCTCATCCAGTCGGCCGACGACCTGGGCAAGTCCGCCCAGGACCGGGGCAGACAGAAGAAGGAAGGAGGCAAGAAGACAGAGTCCGTTTTTCGACCATCCACGTGCAAGGAGGTTCGATTGACCGCCATCAAATCAGTCCACCGCTCCCTCGCCATACTCAAACTGCCGAAGGTCGTGGCGCAGATCATCACGTTTGCGCAGAACGTCCTCACGGCGATGACGAACAACCCGAAGTTCCCGTCGCCATCGCCTGCGCTCACTCTGCTGTCCGCCGCGATCACCGCGCTCGGGCTCGCCGAGGCAACCGCCCTCACCCGCGCCAAGGGCGCCGCCACCACCCGCAACGACAAGAAGGCGGCGCTCGTCGCGCTGATGCAGCAGCTCCGCACCTACGTCCAGACCGTCGCCGACGCTGACCCCGAGAACAGCGCGAACATCATCCAGAGCGCCGGCTTCGCCGTGAAGAAGACGACGGTCCACAAACCGCGCACGTTCGAAGTGGTCCAGGGCGCCGTCTCCGGCACCGCGAAGGTCGTCTGCCCGAGCGCCGGTCATCGTGCCTCGTACGACTGGGAGTACAGCGCCGACGGCGGCAAGACCTGGGTTGGCCTCCCCTCCAGCCTGCAGGCCAAGACGAGCATCACCGGCTTAGCGCAGGGATCGACCGTGCAGGTCCGCTACCGGGCCGTGACGAAGGCCGGCGTGGGCGACTGGAGCCAGCCGACGTCCCTCTTCATCAAGTAGGCGCTTTCTTCAACGGCACCCCCGGCTGCCCCGCTTCGGCGGGGCGGCCCGGGGGGCGCCCCCGCAGACCCAGTCCTTTAAAGGAGGTTCCATTGACAGCTCCGAAAGCTACGCATCGAAGCCTGGCGACTATCAAGCTGCCCAAGGGCGTCGGGCCAATCATCGCCCGCGCGCAAGCCATCGTGGCGTGCATGACGGACAACCCACGCTTCCCGTGCCCAATTCCGGCGGTGTGGGTCGTCTCGAAGGCAGTCACCGATCTGGAGCACGCCGAGGCCGCAACCCTCACGCGAGCCAAGGGGACCGCCGCCGTTCGCAACGAGAAGCGGACGATGCTCGGTTCGCTTCTGCAGCAGCTGCGCGGTTACGTCCAGGTCACCGCGGACGAGGATCCCGAGAACGGCGCCTCGATCATCGAGAGCGCAGGGATGACGGTGAGGAAGCCGGCCACCGTTCCGCCGCGTGTCTTCTCGGCGAAGCCGGGACCGCTGTCGGGTGAGGTGAAGGTCATCGCTCCGAAGGCAGGGAATCGCGCGTCCTACGACTGGGAGTACAGCGTCGACAGCGGCGTGAACTGGCTGACCATGCCGTCGACGATGCAAGCGAGCACCACGCTCGTCGGGCTCACGCCCGGCACGAGCGTGATGTTCAAGTACCGCTCGGTCACGAGCAAGGGCGTGAGCAACTGGAGCGCGGCGATCACGGCGACGGTGAAGTAGCGACGTCAACGAGCCAGCCAATGCGCCGGCCCTCGGCTCCCCCGTCATCTCCGTGCGGGGCGAGCTGAGGGCCGGCGTTTGTCTTGAGGAGGAAAGACAATGGCAAGTCACGTCGTCGAAGCAAGTGCTTGGTGCTGAAGGGGTTTTCGGAAATCGACCGAAGCAAGGATCGCGCCGGTGTAATAGTCCGAGGTGAAAGCAGAGAACTCGGAAAGGCGCTGCACACGAAGCACACGAACCTCTCGCGCGTCGTCGGCGGCAGCAAGAACGTCAGCGCGAGCATCGCGTTCCGCGTCGCGCGGTTCGCGAAGGTCGGCGTGGACGACGTGCTCACTGGCAAGTTCCCGTCGCCGGGGACGTGCCCGCACTGCGGGCACGTGGAGGATGAGGCTACGCAACGAGCGGGCGCGGTAGAATGAGGGCAGCATCCTGCTGAACGGCCGGTTCTGACGTGGCCTACCGAACTCCAGCACCAACACCCGATCCGAGGCCGGAGGAGGAGAGCGGCTCGCACGACGCGCAGGCCATGCACGCGGGCGCGATCCTCGTTGGGGTAGCCATCGTCGCCTTTTACGCCTTCACCTGGGCGACGTACCTGGCGGATTTGAGCTGCGTGAACGAGGTGGATGGGCGTGGCCGTCCATCCGTAGATCTGTGGAGGGCGCTCGTCGCAGTCTCACCCATCGCACTGGCGGTGATGACCGCGTGGTTTGGCGTGCGCTGGAGATTGCACAAGAGACCGAGAGCGGTCGAGTGGATCGTCTGGGGTGCAACGGTGCTCGGCTCACTGACCGAGACCGTGTTCGTCCTCTTTGGGTTGGTGTTCCCACACGGTGTTGCCCCGTGAGTAGCGGTCATGATTATTCGGGATACTCAGTCCGAGTTGCCCGACGTGCCGTAACCTGCCCGGCAATTCGCTTGGCTGAGTGCGAGGCCCGCAAGGCCGGTGTAGAGAGGGGGCATGGCTGCGGAGGGACGGCGGCTCACGAGGGAGGAGAACATCGTCCTCGACTATCAGCTCGCCCTGGAGAAGTTCGTGGACGACAGCGTGTCCGGCTCGCGCGAGGCGTTCACGATGGCGATCAACGCCATCCGCTGGCTCGTGACGAAGGACGCGGCCGGGTTGCAGAGCGCCCGCCGCTGGTTCGCCAAGGAGATTCACAAGCTCGACGACCCGGACTCGCAGCCCGGGATCATCATGCAGATCGAGTACCACGTCAGGTTGGCCTTAGGGGTCAGGCGGGGCGGCGGTACGTGGGGCGAACCGAACGACGCGCCAGGATGGCTTCACGGGTGTTTGGCTTACCGCTTCGGCGACAAGCCCATCCCGAGCGAAGCGGAACTGGCAGACTGGCTCGACCGGCACTCTGAGGAGAAGGCGCGGGGGAAGATCACCACAGCGGGCATCGTGACCAACATCGTGCACCAGGGGCAGCTTTTCGGAACTGTCCGCACCCGTCAGCAAACGCTTCAACTGGTGACGAAGGCCCTGGACCGGAAGGCCCATCCCCGATGGTGAACCGCCTTCACTTGAAACCACGTCTCCAGTGATCGCCCACGGCGAGGAACACAAACTCCTCGCGTGCATCGATACCGCTCAACGCTCTCCCGCCAGTTCATCGCCAAACACTTCCCCCAGCTCGGGAAGCAGGCACCGCGTCCTGACTCGCCGGACGAGAAACCCGAGGAACAAGCTCGCCGCGATGCGGCAGTCGTTCGCTTCGTGATGGGCGTCGGCATAGCCCGTCGTGCGTGAGCCGCTGGTAAGCTCCGGCCCATGGCAGGGGGCGAGTTCGTGAACGCGGCGGGCGATCTCGTGTCCTGGGAGGCGCTGGACGAGGCCGAGCAGGCGTACCATTCAACGCCCACACCGTGGGTCGTGTCGGAGTACGGTCTGAGCCTCCTGGAGTACGTGTGCTGGTACTGGAACGAGGCGGCGCTGGCCGAGTTCTACTTCGAGCACCCCGAGTACGTGCCCGACGTGCCGTAGGCGGCTGCACGATAATTCCGAGGGCTGCACGAGAATCAGGCGCCCTTCGGGGACTTATCGTGCAAAGCCCCACGACGGCACCACGTGGCGCATGTTCCAGAACCTCGCCGGCATCGAGTGGTGCGCGCAGTTCTGCGCCGACCCGGCCAAGGTGGATCTCCTGCGGCGCAACGCGAAGGCCCTGGTGGAGGCGTTCCCGCAGACGCTCCCGAAGCTCGCGGCCCTGGGTTACCGGGATGCCGAGGCGGTGCTCGACACCCCGATCACGGACGCGGCGGGCGTCGCGCGATTCGTCGACTCGCTCTTCAACGCATGCGTTCCGCTTCCGCAGCCGATGCACACGGGATCGATCAAGGCGGGCGCGCTGAGAGCTGCAGGGAAACACACGTATCCCACGCCCAACAACGACACGGTCTTCTTCTGTCGCGACGACTTCCAGCCGTTCGTCTACGACGCGTCGACGGACGCCGTGGTTCACGTGGCGCCGGTCGCCACCTCGGGACCGCACGCGAACAAGGTGCGCGTGCTCGCAGTGCACGCTCCCGACGCCAATCACGCGGTCGCGAAGAAGCTCGAGCGCGCAGAACGTGCCGGCAAAGCGCTGGTGCTCGACGAGGACCACGCCATTACGAAGGGGGCCTTCTGCTCGCCATCACAGCGCCGGGCGGCGTAGTCTGCGGAAGGCCGAGGTCATTCGAGCAGCGAAGCGTCTCGCCTAGTCGATCATCGGCTTGTCCTGGCAGCGTAGTTCGAGCCAGGTACGTATGTCGTGGCGCGTCGGGCGAGACGGGCCGTCGTCGAAGGGCGAGAACTGCTCCTGCCTGCCGCTCGCGAACACTTGCGAGACCTCGGAGTACGGGACGTTGCGCGTCAGGAGCCACGCTCGCTGGGCCACGAAGTCGATGGAAAGCTCGTAGAGCGGTTTGCCGTCCGCCTTCTGTCCGTACCGAGCCTTGAACGCATTCGGTCCGTCTTGAACGATGACCGGCTTGAGCTTCTTCCGCTTTCCAAACTCGGCGGCGAGGTCGTGAAACCACACGGCGTTGTCGGGGTCGGGCATCGGAATCGCTCCAACTCTCGACGCGACCACACCGAGGTTCCGGTTGCAAGGAAGGATCGTATCGAGTGACATGCGCTCACTGATGGAGAAAACGGGCTGCGAGGGCGCCAAGTTCCTCGACGTCACGTAGCGACGTGGGCAACGCGTTCACCACATCCCCTCGAGGCAGACGGGCGGCCGACACGAATCCGGGGCATCGCCGAATGTCACCATGGCCTCGAGGTTCGAGATGCTGATGAGCATCGTCGCGGGGTGCCCGCCGACCTGCAGGGACGCTGCTTGAGCCATGAACTGCGGAACGTCGATGCGTATCGAGAATGTGCCGTGACCGCTCGCATCGATGTTCGCTTGCGCCGAGAGGGATGTAGGCACCGACGTCAGATCCTGGCTTGCCGTCGCGTGGAGCGTATCGGAGTAGATCCACAGCGTCGAACCGCCCGTGCAAGCGTCCTTCAGGGTCTTCGCCGCGTTGAGCGCGCTCGCCGAGGTCCCCATGCACCACAGGCCGACCTGGTTCATTCCCTCGCCGCCCGCGTCTCCATTCCAGAAGGGTCCCGCGACCTCGGTCGATCCGATGCTGGCCACGATGTCGGCGCCGGAGGTCTCGTGCGTGATGGATCCATGCACTACGGGGCAGCCGCTCGCCTGTGCGACAGACTGACCGTTGCCGTTACACGTGCAACTGGCTACTCCACGTTCAAGGCTTGTCGATCTTCCACGGTCCGCCGCTGTTGTGGTCGGTCCAGTAGACGCTCGTCGAGTCGACGGCGATGCCGATAGGAAAGGCCTGAGAGGAGATGACGAAGAGGTTGCTCCCCGTGCTCTTGTCCATGCAGGTAAGCCCCTGCGTCCCGGCATAGACGCGCGTGCCGTCCACGGCGACTCCGGCTTCATACGGCGGGTTGATCGTCGCGAGCGACGTCCACGTCCCGCCTCCGATGGGGACTGTCCCGACGACGCCGCCTCCGTTGCCCATCCAGTAGACGTTGGTGGAGTCGAGGGCGAGCCAGAGTGGCTGACTCGCCGGGGCGAGGCTGGTCACGGCGCCGCCATCAATGGGAGCAGTCCACACCGAACCCCAGGCCTCTCCCCAGATCACATTGGTGCCCGTAACCACAATCCCTGCGGGCTCGCTGCGCCCCGACGCAAGGGTCGTGGGAGTGCCGCCCCTGATCGGCACGCTCATCACCGTCCCGGGGCGACTGAACGTGCTCCAGTAGACATTGTTCGCGTCGACGGCCACGCCCCAAACCGGGTTCGATATCGAGGCGGAGGCGAGGGTCCTGGTCGGGCCACCAGCCTTCGGCGCGCTCATCAAGCCAGCGTTGCCACCCCAGTAGACGTTCGCGGAGTCGACCGCGATGCCCTGAGCGCCAAACGTTATCGACGTATTCGAGGCCAGCGTGGTCGAGACGCCGCCGTCCTTGGGAACGCTCACGACGACGGCCCCGGCGTCCGTATCGGTGTTGCTCGTGACGTACACGTTGTCGGTGTCGATCGTGATGGCCTGAGGGTTGGCCGTGGCCGCGAGCAGAACGGGCACGTGGCATGCGCCGAGCTCGCAGTAGCCGTCCGGCCCGTATCCCTGACCATTGCCCAGGCTGCATGCGTTTCCGCAGGATCCGCAGTTGGCCTCGTTCGTCTGGAGATCGACGCAGCCGTCCAGGGGACAGACGACTTGGCCAGCGGGGCACTGACAAGTGCCCATCTGACAGGACGCTCCAAGAGGGCAGCCTTTGTTGCAGGCGCCGCAGTTGTTCGGGTCCGTTTGAAGGTCCGTGCATCCGTTGAACTGACAGACCACGTCCCCCGGGGGACAACCGTCGGCGTCGGCTGCGGCGTCCGCTGGGCCGTCGAGCACCATGTCCGCTGGCGCGTCGGGCACGTACGTATCACCGACATCGATGATGACGTCGGAAGCAGCGGTGGAGTCTACCGAGGCATCGGAGGCGTCACCCGCGCCAACATCCACGCCGGTATCGGTCGTGCCGTCGGACGGCACCGTGGAGTCAGCCGGCGCATCCCCCCCGCCGTCCATCCCCGCGGCGGCGTCCGCCGGCTCACGGTCCCCTGCTGCGTCGCTTTCTGGCCCCGACGCCACGGCGCCGCTGCACGCCGCGACGGAGGCGATGAGCACGGGCGTCAGAAGAGTCCTAGCCGACATGATCCGCTTCATCCGCTCCAGGACCCCGACGCTTCAACGCTACGATTTCGCGTTTCCCGGTCAAGGCGGCTCGCGAGCCCGCGACGGACGCGCGCGTTGAGAATCAACGTGGCGCTAGTCAGGGCGCTTGGGGAGCAGGTGCCGGGGGCTGCGACCCGACGATTCGCTCGACGCAGTAGATGCTGGGAAAATCCGCGCGCGCGGTGCTCGTGTATTCGGAGGCGTAGGAGATGCGCCACCCCTGAGCGAGCAGCGCGTTGAGTTTCTCGACGTCCTTGTCCACTCGCCGATCGATCTTCAAGCACTGGCCTTCGACCTTGGCGTCCTGCGCAAAGCCATTGCTGCGCATCGCGGACGTGAAAGCAGGATAGCCACAGCCTGTGAGTACGAGAAGCGCCGCCATCAGGGACTTGATCAGGATGCTTTCGGTACTCATCGGCGCACCCACACCAGAATCGACAGGTGGAACGCCACGTAGATCAGGAACGCGATCATCGTGTGCACATCCAGCCAGTCCGCGAAGCCCGGCCGCTCGCGCCGTATCCGGTAGAAGACGACCGAGCTGACCACCGCGATGAGCAGCGGCCCGACCAGCGGAACGAGTAGCGATCCATAGACCAGCGCCAGCACGCGCCGATCTCCGACGTACGGGACCCTGGCTACTCGCCTGCCTTCCCGATGATCCCCGCGTGGCGACGACGTTCGCGCTGCCACAGCTGCTGACGAGGCATTCATGGTCTCCTCCATTGCTCCTAGAGCGACGCGAACCGGAACCCGAGGCTCAGCAGCCCTGAGGTGCTCGTGCCGGCGTGCCCGATGTCCGCGGTCATCAATCCGGCGCGCAGGTCGAGGATGTCGAGCTGCAGCCCCAGCGACACGGTGGTGCCGAGGTACGTGGACTCGCCGGAGCCCCCCGCCGATCCCGCGCTGCTCGACGCGCTCGACGAGACGTTGACGAACATCGCCCCCGCTTCGGCCAGCGCGTAGGGCCGAATCGCGCCGGGGTCGACGAAGTAGTAGCGAACGCCGCCGAGCACCGGCGCGTAGCTGATGCTCGAGCTCACCGTGACGCCGGCGAGCTGGTAGCTCGTCGACGCGCCCGCGAGATAGCCGCCGTGGAAGACGAGGTCCCAGCGGTCGTCGAGATCGTAGGCGACGCCGAGCATGCCCCCGAGCGCCGGCCCCGTGGCGCTGGCGAGGTCGCCGATCGGCAAGGCGGCGACCGGCGCGGCGTCGATGTGCACGCGCGGCTTGGTGGACGACGGAGTCGCCTCCGCCGGCGCGGCGGCTGCCGGAGCTTCGGACTGCTCCTGGGCAAACGCGGGCTGGCTGGCGGCGACGAGTGCGATCGCGATGGCGACCTGGGTGGCTCGGACGAACATGGGTGGCTCCTTCTCGGTGAGTCGGGGCCACCCCTTCGCAACGCGGATGCCGTGAGCGATACGCAGGCAAGTGCGCGAAATCTCACTCGGCGACGCCGGAGAGCCGGCGGTTCTTTAGGCGACGGTGGCGGAAGATCCGCCGTCGGCCCTCGCCTCGAGGCGGGGCAAGGCCGTACGATGGGGGAGCCTGGCCCCTTTCCATTGGCGGATGTACAGCGCCCCATCCTCCTGGCGCACGCCTTTCGGCTCGAGCATGGATCAGCGAGGTGATGTCTTCCCCGTCCAGCGCCCCGACATCGCAGACCTGGATCGATTCATGTGGGAAACGGACTCGCCGTTCGAACGCAGGGTCACGGCCGATGGTGGTGTCGAGATCATCGCGAAAGGCCGCTCGGCCATCACGCTCGTCGTTTGGCTTCAGGAGCTTGTGGATCGGGGAACCGACTCCCTGGAGCGCTGAGCCCGGCCAGGGACTCCCCCACCCTGACCGCGACGCGGGTTCGAGTCCCCAGGGGGAACCGCACGTTACGGACTCGCTGGGTCTGCATCGTTGGCTCCGGCGCGACGACTGTCCGGTGCTCGAGATGTCGTACGTGGCGTGAGGCACTCGGGCCCAAGGGATGTGCTGGGCAGCCAGCGAGAGGCGCGGAGCGGTCCAAGCGGTCGGTGCGACGAACTCGACTCGGTGCGCTTCGTCGTCCTCTGCACGTCCAGCTCGTATGTCGTAGCGGCTCCCGTGGTCCCGATGCGACTCGCTCAGGTTGGCGAGATGCTCGACGGGGTTTGGCTGGCCCGCCTCGGGGTCACAAGGAATAGCCGCGGTCCTCTACGATAGGAGCTGAAACACCGAAGCCTTCTCGAGTGCACGTAGCCTCGCATAGGTCTGCGGCGCGCCATCCTGTACGAGAACGCGCCTGAATGAAGCGGGGCCGAACCGGCGTGAGCCAGCATCCTTCTGGACTGCTTTGGAAGGGAACTGCAACCTGTAGAGCCCCCCTGCGTCCCCATCGACGACAACCGCCCATGCACGGTCATTCCTCAGGACGATCTCCACGATGGCGTTCGCGGGGAGGGGAAGGTGGCGTGTACGATCGAATCGCTCCAGTTGGCGCACCCGCCGATCGTAAGGGCGCCCGCCGTCAGGGTCATCAGTGTGCGCGGCGTTGGGCGCTGGGAGTAGCGCTAGGAGGCCGCCGCTGCTCTCAGCGGCGACCGGCTAGGGTGCGGAGCTTGGCCGAACCGTTCGAGCACGGCTTGGAGGCCGTCCACGACCCTGGCCGTTCCCGCCTTCGGCATCTTCGTGGCCTTGAGCTTCTTGAAAGTTCGCGCGCTGAAATTGAGCAACCCAGCGCTCCGCTGAGAAGCAAGAATGGTACCGTGTCGCATTGCGATGATGGGAGCGATATGGCGCTTCTTGCTGGCAACGGTCCTCGCCGGATGCCTAGATCCAAAACCGACGGGCGTCGTTGCCTGGAGGGCCGCGCGGGATTGGAACTGCAAAGAGAGCGACATCGAGGTGCGCCATCTGACAGGGTCGTTCTGGCAAGCCACAGGGTGTGGCCGGACACAGACCTTCCAGTGCGTGAGCGACTGCGAGCCTGTTGAAACGCCGGCTCGTCCCTGAGCTGACTGGGCGGCTACTGGGGACAACACCACCAGTCCATCGTCGTATTGACTTGGACGCAACTGGAAGCATCAGGGGGAGCCGCCCGCCTCGCATATCCAAAGAAACTTCAGGCCCTTGCTGGTGCAGAGGACGTTTGCAACGGGATCCTGATTGCAATTGCCGGCCGCATCGCTCGCCTCCGTTTCGGGGCCCTCGTCATTGGCGACGTCGGCCAAAGACGAGGTGTCCCCTACTTCGAGGGGGTTGCCATCGGGCGCCCCGTCCCAAGCTCCCGCATCGGTACGCTCCGGTCCCGAATCGGCCAGAAGCTGATTTCCATCGTCGTCCGAACGGACGTCCTGGCTGGCATCTCCCGGCGCCGATGCATCGACTTGATTGTTCGTGACAGCTCCTCCGGAGCACGCGCAAAACACGGTTGCCAGCGCAGTCGCGATGGCTCGGCCACTCCGCCTGGAATGCGTCCGCTTCACCATCAGCCGATCCTTCGTCAACGACCCTTGACGTACCACTGAATGTTCTCGTCTTGTCCGTAGTGGGCAGGACCGCCGTACTGGAACGCCCACGCCTCGATGGGTTGGTCAACGTAGGCGCCCGTGTAGATCCCGTTTGCCACACCGGACCCGTCGATGGCACCCGCCGCGGCGCCGAGAGAGCCCCCGACGACGGCCCAGCCCGCAAGGCTGGTTATGACCAACGGGCCATAAATCCGGAACTGCCATATGTGGGCAGTCTCGTGCATAACGTATGACGACGGATCGTTGGTGTAGTTCGTCACCACGTTTCCGAAGGCGCTTCGAGCGACTCGCACCTCCGCGTGTGCTCGCAGCTTGACCGTTGATGCGACCTCGCTCGATGGTTCGCGGGCGCGTCGCAGCGCGCACCAGCCGGCGGCGAAGCCAGCCGGCTGCTGCTCGAACCTCGAACCATCGCGACGACCACGAACCCCGGGCGCGCTTGGGTTTCAGGCCCCCGAGCACTTTGGAAGCTCCCTAGCCGCAGAGAATGCGACTATTGGGCGGTCAGTAGAGCGGTTCGACGTCGCGCTCGAGCGTCACGCGAGTACATCGCACAGTGCACTTCGCCTCCCTGTCCTCCAGAACGCACTCGCCGAAGGGTTTGTCAGTCGGGATGCTCGCCAGCTGGAGGTGCGCATGAGTCCATTGAGGTGGCGCTTGGAGCCAGGAGCATCCAGTGCATACGACGTGCAGGTTGCCTCGCTCGCCCACGCGGTGCAGGCGCAGAGTGAACTGACGATGCGACGCGTGGTACGACCAGACGAGAGCGCCCGCATCAAGCCAGGCTGCCAGCTCACCATTTACGGCGTCGATATCCGTCTGCTTCATTTGCGCCTCATTCTACGGAACCAACGACGGGGCACTTTCTAGGGGTGGTTGAGCCGCGTCGATCGAGGATCGCAGCCGGACGTGTTGAGCGCGTCCATGGCCTTGGTCGCCTCAACACCCGGTGATGTAGCCCCCTCCTAGACCGGACAGGTCCTTTAGACAGGCGGCGGCCCGCCGGCGCCCGAGCAGGCCGGGCACGTCCATGAGACCGGCTCGACCCCTTCGGGACTCGACGCCCGCCAGCCGTCGCGGATTGCGAGCGTCCGTAGCTCATCGCGCTGGCGGAAGTGTGGCGCCGTCTCATCGGGCAAGCTCTCTCGGCGCGTCTTCGCCGAGATGCCTCCTTCGGGCAGGAGCACGCGATCGCAGATGTCGCATGCGAGCAACGCCCCTCTGTCGTTCGGATCGTAGGAGAAGAAGCCCACGGCTGACTCCTTAGTCACGGCGAGCACCTGTCCGCAAGGGCAGGTGCCGACACGACTCCTTCGTCACAGGAAAGCGATGACGCCGTCGTCGGCCAAACGCTCGAACAGGGATGTTCCCTCAACGAGGTCCGTGTTGGCCGCAGCGAGGATTTCTTCGACAGTGGCTCGGTCGTCTACGAGGTCGACGAGGGCTCGGGCTCTCGGGTCGAGGTCGAGTGTGTCGAGGGCGTCGCGTGCGACGAGAAGCACCGGCACGGCGCCGAGCGTCACCCTTCCGACGCGCTCCTCGAGAACACCGCTTTCGAGAACCGCGTCGTCTTCGGCTCCCCGTGACGTACCGCGAGGTCGCTCCGGCTCTCGCCCAGGCACGTGCCTCAGGCCTGACGCCAGCCCGATGAGCCCTCGTTCGAGGAGGCTGCGAAGATGCCGGAGCGCGAGCAGACGCGGCATGCCTGCAACGTCGAGGATGCTCTCCACGTCGGTGGTGCCGTCAACCAGCGAGAACAAGAAGGCACTCACGTTGTCGAGCGGGAAGCTCCTCAGCTCGTCGTTCGTGACGGCGGCTACCAGGATGGCCGACCCGGAACCGATCGCCCCGAGGCACTCGCGCTCCAGGGCGGTGCGACATTCGGCCGCGAGCCGGGTGGCTTCCGGGTGCAGCGGCGCGAGCTCGAGAAGCTGGGTCAGAAGAACCAGCGCCCGTTCGTGGTCCCCGCCGAGGTGAAGGCGACGAGCTTCGTCGATCGTGGGGTCGCTCCCAGGGGCGACGGCCGCAGCCGCTCGCTGGCGCAGCTCCGAGTCGCGTGCGAACGCCGCCGGATCGAACTCGGGAACGATGGTGGGACGACCCGCGCCGTCCTCCAACGCCAGACCTTTGGGCGGCGTTGGCTTCGGAGGAGGCGAGGCTCCCATCGTGACCATGATAGTCCACGCGTCCCAGGGCTGACCATTAGACCGTAGCCAGGACGGACTTCACCGACATTCGCGCCGTCGACCGGCATCGACGGCGGGGTCGTTCTCGTCGAGCACCAGCGCTTTGCCGGCGCGCTGCGAGCTCTGGAGTTTCTTTGCGACCGGGTGGTGGGGATTCGGGGTGTGCACCGCGAGCACGCGCACCTTCTTCGCGTTCGGTCCCGACGCGGCGACGGGGGCCACGTGGTACGTGGCTTTCGTGGACTGCTCGTAGACGAAGGGCTGAAAGTCGTCACGACAGAAGAGGACCGTGTCGTTGTTGGGCGTCGAGTACGTGTGCTTGCCGGCAGCCTTCAACGCGTTCTGGTTGATCGAGCCCGTGTGCGCCGGCTGCGGTAGCGGAACGCCAACTTGGTCAGCGCGTGGACGAAGAGATCCCGGCGAGCAAGAAGGCGATTCGCGCGATCAGCAAGAGAGCCCTCCTGGATACAAGGAAGGAATATTCGAGCCGCATCGAGGTCACCGGGCCGTGATCAGTGATCACGCGCTCGACGCTGATTGGGTGCCCTCGTAGAGTGACTTGGGAGGGTCGTGGAGAGGGGACCATGAGGTTGGCGCGTGCGGATTCGGTGCGCATCACCCAAGTCGAGGATCTGCTCGCCAGCATGCGGCTCGATGGCGCAGAGGACCACCTGCGACAAGCAGTCATCGCTCTAAGAGAGCTTTCCGGCGCATCGAGGGCATGTCTGTACGTACTCGCTCCCGCTGAACGAGGCCTACGCGTCGACTCGATTTACTCGTCGGCCATGGCCCCGCGCTTCCGCGACACATTCGATCGGTTTCTGGCGGACAAGGTCGTCGGCTGGACCGGGTTCAACCCCCTTTGTCCGGAGCCATGGCAGCGCAACGTTGCATTGGACGAACACGACATCCGCCCGCGCGTCGGCGACGTGACGTCCGAGCGCGAGTTCTATCCCAGCGTGGGAATGCGCGGGTTCGGTACGACCCGTGTGCTTCTGTGCGACGGCCCGCAACTGCTCGCCTACCTCGGCTTGTTCGACGCCGCCCCATCCGTCCAGCGGACCAAGCACGTCCTTCGTCGACTCGAGTTCGCGTTCCGTCGGCGCATGCGCATGGAGCATCTCCTGCGCAGCGACTCGCCTCTCGCGTCAGCGCTCGAAACGGCGCTAGCGCAGCTGGGGACCGCGGCGCTCCTCGTCGATCGCCGTGGTCACGTTTTGGCCGCCAATGAGCTGGGGCGCCGGAAGTTGGAGAGCGATGCCGCGGGCGCACGATGCGAGCTGCTCGAAGGAGTTCGTAGAGGCAGCGATACCACTCGCTTTCGCATGGTGCCCATCCGTATGACGGGGGGGCCGGACGCCTATCTCGCGCTGGCTCGAGCACCGGCCCACCCGAATGGCATGCGCCTCGCAGACGCCGCCGTACGTTTCGGTTTCACCCACAGGCAGTGCGAAATCGCGCGGCTGGTCGCGGAGGGCCATTCGAATCGCGGCATCGCGGTGCGCATGGGCATCGCGGAGAGAACCGTCGAGGCTCACATGACCGCCATGTTCGAAAAGACCGGGGCCGAATCACGAGCCGCACTGGTCGCTCGTCTGCTGCACTAGTGGGCTGCGGCGATGGCCGATGGATCAGAGCCCCATGAGTGCGCGAGCGACGAGTGCGCTCCGGCTGCCGACCTGCGCCTTCTCGAGCATCGCGCTCACGTGGGCTTCGACCGTCCGTTCAGCGATGCCGAGGGCCGCCGCGATGGCCGCGTTGGTACGCCCCGAGATCACCATCGACAGAATCTCGAGCTGACGCCTGGTGAGGTGCCACGCGGCGCCGGCCGCGGCGGCCATCGCGCGGGCGCCGCGACGAGAGGGCTCCAGGATCACCAGGAACTGGTCCTGCACTCCCTTCGCTCGAATGCGCGTGGATCGCACACCCGTCGCGGTACGCCCCGAAGCGGCCCAGCGTAGCTTTTCGCGCGTCGACGGGGCCTCGTGCGCCAACAGGTCCTGCCCCACGAGGTTCGCCTGCTCGACGTGGCCCGACGGCGTCACGATGAACGTCGGCGCGCCGATGTTCTCGATCGCCGCTTCGAGGGCGGCCAGCGTCGCGGCATGCGCGTGGATGGCGCGCTCGATGGCGAGACTTCGCTGTAGGGCTGGCACCAGACGCCTCAGAATCTGCTTCTGGCGCGAGGTCGACGCGCCGGGCTGGAAGCCGCCCACCCAGGCGAGCAAGGAAGGACCCTCGCACGCGAGCACCCGGAGCTGGTCGCGGTGAGCGAGGCCGATTCGAGGGAACAGGTCCAAGGTCGCCAGTGTCTCCGCCTTGCCGATGAGGCGGAGCAGCTCGGGGAGCGTGAGCACGACATTGCGCTGCCGTGGTTCGGGCCGAATCGGGTTGTAGGCGCCCCAGTTCACGCCCTTGCCGCGTAGCCAATGGTCGTAGAGACGCCCGACGTCCGCGCGCATGCCCCGCTGGCACCACCATTCGACGCCAACGCCGTCGCCGCGGGGCCCAAGGCGATTGCCGACAGTGCTCTCCATCCCGAGCACCTCGTGCAGGGCATCCAGCACTCGCTCGAGCGCAGGGGCTTCTCCCTCGCGATGGCAGGCCAGCTCCGCCTCCACATCGCGGATGCGCACCAGGTCCGCACTCGACCAACGCCCCATTGCCCTCCACCCCGATGCACGCCCCCCCGGACGCTCACGACTTGCTACTGTATAACGGTCGATCATGACGGTCGACCTTGTCATCGCCGGTCGGGGTCCTGTCACCGTGCTGCTGCACGGGTGCCCGACGACGCCGGACGTTCTGGCGCCGATTGCGGAGCGCGTGTCGTCCTTCGGAACCGCGGTGCAGGTGTCGCTGCCGGGCTACGGGCGCAGCCCCGCGCTCGCGCCGGGTTGGACGATTGCGCAGCTCCACGAGGTGCTCGAACGCGCGCTTCTGAGCCGCGGACTGCGCGAGGTGGCGCTGGTCGGTTTTTCAGGAGGCGCCTATCACGCGCTCGCCATCGCATGCCGGGGCCTCCTTTCCGTCACCCGCGTCGTGGCGCTCGCCGGCGTGTCGGAGCTGACGCCTGACGAGCGCACGGCCTTTCAGCAGACTGCCGATGCGCTGCGGGTCGGCACGGATCTTCGGTCGATTGCCGGGGCGCGCTTTCTCTCCGCGGCATTCCGGGATGCGCATCCCGAGCGCATCGTCGAGGTCGAACGCTGGTTGGATGCGACCACGCCGGCCAATCTGGCGGGGGAACTGTCGGTGTTCGCGGATGCGGAGAGCCTGACCGACAAGCTGGCGTCCCTTGCCGCACCCGTCTTGGCGCGCGTCGGTAGCGAAGACGTGGCGACGCCACCGGCGAAGAGCCGCGCCATCGTGGAGGCGGCGCGGCGCGGTCGCCTAGAGGTGGTTCCGGGCGCGGGCCATGCACTGATGATCGAGGATCGCGAAGGCACGATTGATTCCGTGATCGCGGCCCTGCGGGTCTGACGGTTCCGTACCTGCCCGTCTGAGCATTGCGGTTTTCCACAATGGCCCCTCGGGTTGCGCGATGGCCCACTGTTGGATGGGCATGTCTGGACCCTCAGGGAGGAACCACGGGAGCGCACGCGTGCGCGCACGTGCGGGCCAAGCGTGCGCACGGCGCCGGCGAGCGGCGCCGCCCGGCCAATCGCGGACTTGCACCGACCTGACGCTGGCCGGGCGCTTGCTCCTCCGCAGGCAGGACCGTGGGCAAGACACTTCCGACTCTGGGGGACGACGCGACGATGTCTGACCTGGAGGCGTTCGCCCGGTCCCGCATCGGCACGAGCCTGCGCGGCAAATACACGCTCGAGAAGCTGCTCGGCGTGGGTGGGATGGCCGCCGTCTACCAGGCCACGCACCGCGTGGGGAACCGCGTCGCAGTGAAGATCCTGCACCCCCACATGTCCATCAATGCCGACGTGCGCGCGCGGTTCCTGCGCGAAGGGTATGTCGCCAACCAGGTGGAGCATCGGGGCGCCGTACGCGTGCTCGACGACGACACTGCGGAGGATGGCTCCGTATTCCTCGCCATGGAGCTGTGCGTCGGCGAGACGCTCGATGCGTACTGGCGCAGCCGAGGGGAGAGGCTGCCGGCACGGGAGGTGGCGGAGCTCGCCCACCAGCTTCTCGACGTTCTTGCCGCGGCCCACGGCAAGGGCATCGTGCACCGCGACATCAAGCCGGAGAACCTGTTCCTCACGGACGGCGGCATCCTCAAGGTCCTCGACTTCGGCATCGCGCGCCTCGCCGGTGCGGTCGCGCCCCAGGGGGCGACGCGCACGGGGCGCATGCTCGGATCGCCTGCGTTCATGGCGCCGGAGCAGGCGCTCGGGCTGCAGCGGAACATCGATGGGCGGACGGACCTCTGGTCGGCGGGTGCGACGATTTTCACGCTGATCAGCGGCCGTTTCGTGCACGAGGCGGAGACCGTGGAGATGATGCTCGTGCACGCCGGCAGCCAGCAGGCGAGGTCCCTCGCCGCGGTGGCTCGTGAGGTGCCGGCTGCCATCGTGGCCGTCGTGGACCGCGCACTGGCGTTCGACAAGGCGCAAAGGTGGGGATCGGCCAAGGCGATGCAGGAGGGGCTGGAAACGGCGTACCTTGGGGCGTTCGGCGCGCCCATCCCTGGAGCGAAGAGAGACAGGCCGCGGCTCGTGCTTGGAGTGACGCAACACGAGCCGTCCATGCCCGCGGGCTCCGCGCCCTCGCTGCCGCCGACGTTCGACGCGACCCGCCTGCAGGCGCCCATTGTGCAGGCCGTTGCGCAAACCGCGGACGAGCGGACCGAGATCATGACTCGGCGGCCGACTGCCGCATCGACGACAGCCGGGATCGAGCCTGACCGACAAGAACGGCTCACGGGGCCCCTGGGGAGCCGGCGCGCGTTCGGAGTCCTCGTTGCCGGGGGGAGCGTGGTGGTCGCTGTGCTCGTCGGGGGCCTGGTGCTGCTGCGAGCCGGCGCAGCGCGGGACAACCACACGATGGCGTCCGCCGCGGCGGCTCCAGGGACTCCAAGTGTCTCTGCGAGTGCGGGGATCGTCGCGAGTGCGGCAGCGAGCAGCGCGGCTCCATCCGCATCCCTCGCACCGCCGACCGTCTCGTTCTCGGCCCTTCCACCGGCAACGCCCGCGCCGCCACGACCTGTGTCGCAAGGCACAGCAAGGGGCATGGCCCCGGGCATTGCCGCGACGAGACCTGCTACGCCGCCGCCACCCGCACCCGCGCCCAGCTGCCATGCAGTCGCCTACTACGACGACCAAGGCGGGCAGCACTTCAGGGAGGAGTGTCACTGATGCAGCGTCAAAGACGAATCCGAGCGTTGACCGGAATGTCCCTCGTGGCGTTTGGTGCGGGGCTCCTGGGCGCAAGCAGCGTCCGAGCAGCAGACCCCACGCTGCAAGACTGCATCCAGGCCAACGAGACTGCCCTGCAGCTGCGAAGGGAAGGCAGGCTGCGGCAAGCGCGGTCGCAGTGGTCGGTGTGCACCTCCCAAAGCTGTGGCCCGGAGATCATCAAGGCCTGCCGGACGCGCATCGAAGAGCTCAACCCAGCGATCCCGACGGTCGTCTTCGAGGTGACCGATGCGAGCGGCAAGGCGCTCACGGCGGTCAAGGTGTTGATGGACGGCCAGCCGCTGGTGGATCGGCTCGAGGGCACGGCAGTCTCACTCGATCCAGGGAAGCACACCCTCACCTTCGAGGTCGAAGGCCAGCCTCCAGTCCAGAAGGAGATAGAGCTGTTCGAGGCAGACAAGGAGCGGCCTGTGGCCGTCGTTATCGGTGCACCTGCCGCGCCCACGCCGTCTTCGCCAGCGAGCGGCGAACCCGCGCCTTCGACCGTCGATGGCGCTGTCGCTTCTCCTGGAGCTCCTTCGAGTGCCGGTGGCGGCGGCTGGAGCACGCAGCGCTGGATGGCGCTCGGCCTGGCCGGCGTCGGTCTCGTAGGCGTCGTCATCGGGGCGGTCGAGGGCATCAGCGCGAGCTCCAGCTGGAGCAATTCGAAGAACGACTGCAGCCAGACGAACTGCCCCTCGTCCCAGCGTCCGCAGGCCTTGAACGACCACGACAGCGCGGAGAGCTCGGCCACCGTTTCGACCGTGGCGTTCGCCGCCGGCGGTGTCGCACTGGCCGCGGGTGCCGTGTGGTTCCTCCTAGCGCCAGCTCATGATGCACCTCGCGAGCCTGCGTCGGCTGGAGCGGCCTCTCTTCGTGCCGTGCCAGCGGTTGGCCCTTCGAGCGGTGGACTGCTGGTGAGCGGTTCGTTCTGAGGAGCAATTCAGGCCCTCGATGGGAGAACGGCACACGATGAGATCAGCTAGGGTGAGAACGCTTGTGGCATGTGCGCTGGCATCGGCCGCTCCGATCGCGTGCAGTTCGGTCCTCGGCATCGGCGATGTGCCCGATGCGACCTCGGATGACGACGCGGCGGCCGATGCAGCTGGGAGTAGCTCGGGCTCGGACAGCAGCTCCGGTGCGGATTCATCGAGGGTCGAGTCAGGGGCCGATTCGCCCGGCTGCCCCGCGGGCCGCTGCTGCATCAGCGGTAACACCTACTCGAGCAACACGCCCGAGCCGACGAACCCTTGTGCGAGCTGCCAGCCCTCGGTCGACCAAGGAGCCTGGAGCCCGGTATCGGACGGAACGACGTGCAAAGGCGCCAACAAATGCATGCAGACTTACGCGTGCGCGAGCGGGGCATGCGTCGGATCCAACCCGGTCGTGTGCATGGGCGATGAGTGCAACGACCCGGGCACATGCGATCCGGCGAGCGGGTGCAGTGCTCCGGCGCCAAGGAACAACGGAACAGCGTGCAGCCTTGGTGACGGGGGCGCGGGCGCTTGTGATAACGGCACTTGTGGAGCGTGCACGACGGGTGCGACGTGCACTCCATCGAACCCATGCCACGTCGGGTCGCTGGATTGCTCGACGGGAATGCCGGTCTGCAACGATACCGAGAATAGCCTTTCCAACGGAGCGACCTGCGGCACGAACATGGTTTGCTACTCGGGTACGTGCGGCTCTTGCACGAGCGGCCAATCATGCAGCCCAGGTGGCAACACGTGTCAGCGGGGGACGACGTCCTGCACGACGGGCCTTCAAACCTGCTCGGGCGTCAGCAACGTCATGGACGGCACCGACTGCACTGGCGGCGTGTGTTGCACCGGAGCCTGTGACGCCTGGCTAACGCCGTGGAAGTACCGCGTGCCGATCTCGATGACGAACAGCACCGGAGCGACACTGACCAACTATCAGGTGCTCGTCTCCGTTGATACCCAGGATCCTATCGCTCAGTCGAAAATGAAGCCCGACGGGAGCGACATCCAGTTCACCGCAACGGATGGCGTCTCGCCCGAGCCGGCGTACTGGATCGAACCGCTGACCTTTGGCACCACGTCCACCAAGATCTGGGTGAAGGTCTCCTCGATCCCCACCGGACCGAGCTCCCTGTACATGTACTACGGCAACTCTGCGGCAACGATCTCGTCGAGCGAGACAGCGACCTTCGTGCAGGGTGTCATCGCTGACAGTGAGCTGACCAACACGCCCCCGGGTTCGTGGCAGGAATCAAGCTGCACCGGGGGCGGCTGTTATACGCCCTGCTTGCCGATCGTTGGTGGATGCGGCTGCTACGAGCCCGATGGTGGCGTTCTCCAGGTGCAAGGCGGCGGGGCCTCGCTGAGCACTCAGCGGACAGGTACGTTCGCCAACGGTTCCTCGTACGCCTACTGCCAGACCGTCACGTTCCCGGCCCCCGGGGTGTACCAAGTCGTCTTCGGCGTCTACGGGTGCAACACCACGATGACGCTGGGACGCGCGTTCGTGTCCACGGGCGGCGACGACGTCAACGAGATCGCGACGTACACGTCTCCAGGACTCATGATGGACGACTCGACGTCGGCCATCAGCGCCGGCACCACGTCCCTCTGCATCGGCACGGCTGTCAACTCGGGCACCTACGAGGCGGTGTCTGCCAGCTTCTACGACCTCCGTGTGCGCCAGTACGCAACGCCCGATGTGTGCCCGCTTCCGAACGGATGCTCGGGACAGGGTGAACATTCTCAGTGCAACTGACCAAGCAAGCGTCGGTGGTGCCGTTGACGCGAGTAGCCACACGGGAGCGACGCCGTTTGAATCAGAACGCGTGCCAGTGACTGGTCAAGAGAGGCCACGGGAAGGGAAAATGAGACACGCTCGGTCCGGTTTTGGCTGCGTTCGCGCACTGCATCGCACTATCCAGGCAGCAGCGTTTGCCGCGATCGTAGGTGGCGCCGTCACGTGCTCGTTCTTGAGTAGAGCGGACACACCCCCGCAGGCTCGGGACGTCGTGGTGCTAATCGACGGCAAGCGCCTCGAAGGCGAGATCGTCGACATGAAGCGAGAGGTCTTCGTGAGCATCCGCCTGGTCGACGGGACCGTCAGGACAGTCGCCTGGGGTCAAGTGAAGAACGTGACCCAAGGCGCGGTGGCTCAGCCGGCATCGCCGCCATCGGCATCAGTCTCTCTGCCCAGCCCCTCGGCTTCCGTTTCGGCGGCCCCCACAGCCAGTGCGGCTCCAGCGCAGAGCACGCCTTCTTCGCCGGCGGCCGGCTGCACCAAAGATACCGACTGCAAAGGAGACCGTGTCTGCGACCAGGGCGAGTGCGTCGAGCCGCCGCGTCCTCGGGCCGCACCCGTGCCGGTGCACGAGACACTCTCGACGTCGGACGACGACACTCAGCCGCCGTCCGTTCACGACGAGGCGGAGCCAGCGCCAACACACTCACATCCCAACATCGCCCTCATCACCACGGGGACGATCTCGCTCACGCTCGGGTACTTCATCGCGGCGCTGTCCGCCGGCGTGGGCGCCGCCATCTCCGCGGGAGCCAACTCGAGCGACGGCGCTTCGTGCGCAGGGGTCGGAGGCTCGGCACTGGCGTTCATCCCACTCTTCGGGCCATTCCTGACTCTGGCGAACTATCCAGACCATCAGGTCGCAACCTACAAGCCAGGGAGCTCGCCGGGGTCGCCACCGGAGATCCTGGACTGCAATGGCATGCGGCCCGCTGTCACGGCTCTCGTCTGGAGCGACGAAATCCTCCAGCTTGGAGGAGCGGGCCTCATCACGCTCGGGTTCGTCCTTCGGTCGCCGGCCGACTCGCGCTCGGGCCAAATCTTCGTCAGCCCCGGAACCACGGCCGGCCCCGTCGGCATGACATTGCACGGACAGTTCTAGGAGGAGGATGCCGTGGCTCGCGCCAACGTCGTAGTTCGAAGCGTTGCGTTGATCGCCGGAGTCGTCGTTGCTTGCCATGTAGCTTGTGGCGGCAATCCTTGTGACGACGGGCGTACCAAGGTGTGTCTCTCGGATGGGACGACATGCACCTGCGCGCCGAGTTGTTCGAGCGCGAGCGACTGCCTGCAGTACAGTCCGTGCCAGTCGCCCGGACAGTGCGCGTGCGAGTCTTCCCTTTGCGTGCCGGTCCATTGGGCTTCGGGACAGACCATCGACTGGGGCGGCTCCGGCACCTCTTCGGGCGGTGGAAGCGGTTCCGGGGGCGGCAGCTGGGGAACGTGCCAGATGTGCAACCAGGGCTACTGCGGGATATCGGTGAAGCCGGGGTACAACGCGAGCGACACCTGCGCCACCGCGTGCTCCAACGCCGGTCTGGCCTTCGACCACGTAGATAGTTGCGCCAACTGTGACTGCGTGCACCCGTATGTCGGCTCTTATCCCAGCGATGTCTGGTGCACATCCCTGACCCCAGACCCGATCGGCTACCCGGGCGCATACGGGTGCTACTGCAGCGGGAGCGCCGGGAGCGGACAGATGTGCGGCACTGGCAGCGGCTCGGGCGGAAGCAGCAGTGGGGGCACAGGGAGCATGGCTTGTGTCAATCTTACGGACAACTGCGGCAACGGAATCTGCAGTTGCGTACCACCGGCCGATGTTCCCAGCGGATACAGTTCGTCGCCTTCTTGCGGCACGTTCGACTGCTGCCTCAGTTACAACCCTCCCGCCAGCGGCGGTGTGACGTGCGAGTGCTCGAGTCTGGCCTCCGCGGCTTGTCAGTACGGCAGCGCCCTGACGTGCCAGGAGATCGCTGCGAAGGCCGGCGCGACACTGGTCCCATCCTGCCCGTAGATTAGCTTCGGCGAGCCAGGTCGTCGTCGATCGTCGCGGCGAGCGTTGCGGCTTTCACTCCTGTCGCCGCTGCGCCGCCGCGCAGCGCTGCTCTCATCTCGCTGGCTGAAGTCCAGCGTCGCTCCTTGTCGAAGGCGAGAGCGCGGTTCATGGTGCCGGCGACCCAGCTGGGTAGCTGCGGCACGATGGTCTCGATGGGCCGCGCCTGCTGTGTCGCCGCATAGATCATCTGCTCGCTGGCCGTGCGCGCCTCGTGGACATGCGCATCCGTGAGGAGAGTGAACATGACGGCCCCCACGGACCAGAGGTCTGATCGTGGATCCACCGCCCTCGGCTGGCCCCCTGCCTGCTCCGGAGGCATGAACGCAGGCGTACCGAGCACGGCGCCCGTCCGCGTCGCGCTGGTACCGTCGAGCAGCCGAGCGATGCCGAAGTCCAGCACCTTGGCCGAGGACCTCAGCGGCACGATCGGGGAACCCTTTCCCCCGGTTCCCTCCTCCCTCCTTCAGAGGAGGGAGCGTCTGCCCAAGCGCTGCCTAAGTGTTCACGAGGCAGCCAAATCCAAGTGCCGGAGGAGGGAATCGAACCATCTCGCGTCTGCGTGGCGGAAGATCCGCCACTTGGTGCATCATGCTCGCCCACGATGGACAGAACGATCGTCGGCTCCGCGCGAGCCGAGGTACGGGGCGGCACATTGTCGGTGGTCGGTGACGACGATGCCTCAGAGCTCCGCATAGGCCCCGAGCCGCGCGTCATCGGCCGCAAGCCCGGCTGCGCCCTGGTCCTGGAAGACCGCAAAGTCAGCTCCACGCACTGCGAGGTCGTCGCGACGGACAAGGGCGTGCGCCTGCGCGATCTCGGGTCGACCAACGGCACCTTCGTCGGCGATGTACGCGTCGTCGAGGCGCTGCTCGACAAGCCGGTCACGTTGCGCTGCGGCGACACGGAGCTCGAGTTCCGCCCGGGCGGCGCCGAGCGCGTGACCGTGTCCAAGGCCCAGGAGTTCGGGCCGCTCGTCGGCGCGACGCCCGTCATGCGCGCGCTCTTCGAGAAGCTGCGCGTCGTGTCGCCGACGACGGTGTCGGTCCTCATCGAGGGAGAGACCGGCACGGGCAAGGAGCTCGTCGCGCAGGCCATCCATGAAGCGAGCGAACGCGCCAAGCGCCCGTTCGTCGTCATCGACTGCGGCGCCATCCCGCCCAACCTCGCCGAGAGCACGCTGTTCGGGCACGAGAAGGGCTCGTTCACCGGGGCGATGAGCAAGCGCATCTCGCCCTTCGTGGAGGCCAACGGCGGCACGGTGTTCCTGGACGAGCTGGGCGAGCTGCCGCTCGACGTGCAGCCGAAGCTCCTTCGCGTGCTGGCCGAGCAGCGCATCAAGAGCGTCGGCAGCAACACGTACGCCCCGGTCGACGTGCGCGTCATCGCGGCGACGCGGCGCGATCTGCTCGAGGAGATCAACCGCGGCGCGTTCCGAGACGACCTGTTCTTCCGCATCGCCCAGGCTCGCCTGGAGGTGCCTCCGCTGCGGGAGCGCGCCGACGACATCGCGCCGCTGGTGCGCCGCTTGATGGAGCTCGCGGGCAAGGGCGCGGCGTTCAAGCGCATCGGCCCCGAGGCAATCGATCGCCTGATGCGCCACGACTGGCCCGGCAACGTGCGAGAGCTGCGCAACGTGGTGTCCGTGGCGCTCGCGTACGACCGGGGCACCGGACCCGTGCCGGTCGCGGATCACATCACGCAGCAGGTTCCGCGTACCCGGAAGTCAGCGGGCGCGCCGTTGGTCGATAGGCCGTACGCCGAATCGAAGCAGGAGCACGATCGCGTGTTCTTCACCGCCCTTTACAAGGCGACCGACGGGAAGCTGGTCGACATAGCCAAGCGCGCCGAGATCAATCGAGAGACCGTGCGGGCCTATCTCAGGGCTCTCCGCATCGGGAGCTATGCGAACGCCAAAGACTGATTCGTTCACCTCGCTAGTGCAGCGAGGGTATCTTCGACCAGTTCGGCGGCGATCTTTTCGTACATGGCCTCGACGGCTTGTGCAGCGTTGGCCGTCAGCGCGGGGGGTTGCGGCTGCGTGACTGCGTCGTGCGCATCCGCGTCGCCACTCAGGCGCACGAGCTCCTTGCCGGACGGATCCAGAAGGCTCGCCTTGTATCGGATGCGCGCCCGTGCCGCCGCAGTGACTCCGCCGACCAGCGCGGCCGGAGCAAACGTCAGCTCCGCTTCACGGATCTGGAGCACCAGACCCGAGGAGCCGCCTTTGAATCCGCTCTCGAATCCCCGCGTGAGCGTCGAGCGCCAGCCGCTCACGGGCACCGCATTGACGGAGTCCGACTTGGGAATGACGAACTGGTCGACGATCGAGTCATCGATCTGGAGCTTCGATGGAGCTTCGGCCGCAGGTAGATCGACGTTGGGTCTGGGAGCCGCAGGATCGACGCGAAGGTTGGGGTGTGGGAGGTGGAAGCACGCCCCGAGCGTGAAGAGAAGCATCAGGAACAGGGTTCGGACCAGAAGGCGCACGTTCATGGTCACTTCCCTTGCGGAGCAGTGACTCCACTTGCAGGGCTGGCGTTGCCCTCTCGTGTGCACATCGCGTCGAATGGATTGCCGACGTTGCCGCCCATGCACGTGTACGTCGCGGTCTGGCCGCAACCGGTTGCCTTGTAGCTCGTACCGCCGATGTTCTGGACGTTCACCTGCTCCTTGGGGCACGAGAACTCGTTCGACGCGCGAGTCGCGACGACGGCCTGGGGGGGTGCACCGCCGCAGCCGATGACGAGGGCGCCGGTGACGAGCGAGAGAGCGATGGACGTAGATACGGTGATTCTCATTGCGACATGACCTCCGAAAAAGTGGCGCGTGGATCGCGCCGACACTTCATTGACAGGGGCAGTTCGGCGGCATCGGCAGCGACGACACCGGCGACGAGCCCGTGAAGATGAGCCCGAACGACACGCCGTCGCACGCCTGGCCGGACGTGTTGCTCCCGTCTGCCCCGATGTCCGACGCTTGCGCGAGCTGCGTCAGAACCGACTCGAGCGCGCTGGCGTTGCAGAGCGAAGTGCTGATGCACCCGGCCGCGTTCTTCCACGCTGCCGCCATCCCCGCCGTCGGCAGGACGCCGCCCGCCATGCCGCCGGCCCCACTCAGGGCGATGTGAACGTCGCGCACCGGGTAGACGAAGGAGTCCAGTACGAGAGTTCCCGTGCCGCTCGCGTCAGTCTGGAGGTAAGCCTGCTTGATCCGGCTCGAGCACGCGTAGCTGCCCGCTTCCGCGTCCATGATCGGGCACAGGTTCTCGCCGTAGCTGTTGTCGATGCCGTTCACGCCGTCGTCCTGCGCGTCGGTGGGCGTTCCCATTGCGAGCGTGCAGGTGTCCGTGGAGGTGCGGGTCGTGCACTTCCCGTCGAGGTTGTAGCCGATGCCCCTCCAGGCGTCCGGGCTCGCAACGCCGGAGGGCTCCACGTCGCCGAGGTCGACGCCGGTGAGGCTCAGCGAGACCGCCATGGTGCCGGGAAGCACGCTGTTCCCGCTGCACCCGTTCGACGAGCCTCCGCTCGACGAAGCGCCGTTCTGCGAACCGCCCGACGAGCCGGAGGCGCCACTGCCCGAGCCGCCGCCTCCCAGGGAGCACGCGCTCGCGCAGGCGCCGCATGCGAACGCGCCTGCGTCGCCCTGGATGGAGACGCAGGTCGACTCCTGGAGCTTCGAGGTGCAGGTCGGCGATTGGGCGTTCGGCGCGCTGAAGTCGCCGCTGGGGCAGATGCAGCCGAGGAAGTCGCCGCATCCCGTCTCGAAGTCACCGAGCGCCCCGCCGCAGTTGCTCTGGAGGCACGAGATGCACGAGCTACCCACGAGGGACTGCAGGCACGAGTCGTACTGCCCACCGCTGCTTGCGGCGCCGCCGCTGCTGCTGCAACCCGCGACCGCCCCGAGGGCCGTCAGGGCCGCCGCGATCGACCACCTCGTCTTCATGCCCCGCTCCTACCCGCGATCGGCGCGCAAGGCCCCTCGCCAGGCATCGATTGGCGCGCAACCAGCATCCTTTGGCGCGCGGAATGAAGTCAGGGTGACGTGCGTACCCGCGCGCGCCACTCGCGCGGCGACTCTCCGACGACGCGGCGAAACAGGCCACTGAGCTGCTGCGGCGAGGAGCAGCCCACCTCGATGGCGACGCGCGCGATGCGCTCGCCGGATTCGAGCAGCAGGCGCTGCGCCAGGCGCACGCGAGCGGCGTCGAGCTCACTCCGGAAGCTGGTTCCGTGGTCGCCGAGCAGTCGCTGAAGGGTCCTCTTCGAGATGGCCAGGCTCGACGCGGCGCCGGCGAGGGTCGCCCTCGGGTCGTTCTCCAGGAGCGCGGCGAGCTGGCGAACCTCCGCAGGTAGCGCGCGCGCCTTGGCCACGAGCTCCTCGACTTCCGCGAGCAGCGGCGCGTCCTGCGCGCGGCCGAGCCACGCGAGTGCTGACCTCACGTCGGTGAACGTCTCCGATCGAACCGGCAAGCGAACGACCCGGAAGAAACCCGCCGCCACTGCGCCCACGACGTCCTGCGCGTGAACGACTGCCAGCTTGGTGATCCTCCGGGTGATCGAGCGCGCGTGTTCGTCTGCGTACCGTGTGAGGGCGCGGAAGCTGAACGGGTCGACCCGCCCGACCCCGCGAGCATCCACGAGCGCTACGCGAGCGCCGTCCACGCTGGCGATTCCCAGCGTCACCGCGAGCATGCGCCGCACGTCCGCTTCCGTCGGCTCCCCCCACATGACGCCACCGGAGAGTGCGC
>Ga0335069_10001873_pt1 | contig 33119 bp, 22 predicted proteins | sample Lox_Sample_11_FD_206714 | JGI IMG/M metagenome (GOLD analysis project Ga0335069, IMG submission 206714) | Soil microbial communities from Loxahatchee National Wildlife Refuge, Florida, United States - Lox_Sample_1.1 | ecosystem: Environmental > Terrestrial > Soil > Wetlands | place: USA...
GGTCCTGACTGGGTGGGTTTCCACATAGCGCTCAAGATGATTCCTTTTCTGTCCGGATGGGACGGGTTACCAAGGCCGGTCTACATTGCGCGACCCAAAACTCTAATTGTGCCGTACCGTATGAACATTGCCCGTACGCCGGCGATTCGGAGCGACTTTCTGCTCGGCGGCCTAAGCTGGCTGTCTGCGGCTATTGTATGCGGTATTTGCACCAATGGAAGCAGGACGCGAATCTTTGGTACTCGCCGAGAGGCCATTGTATCAAGCAGCTCCTAGTGGAAGAAGCCGGGAATCAGAGGTGGCAAGGGTAGGTTCCTCGTCGAGCCACCAACGATCAAGACAAGGTCCTATACGACGCGGCTGTCGCTCGGATGCCCTCCGCATACGGCGTCCCAGCAAAGCCAAATGCTCGTGCGTACTTCGACGAGTCGAACAGATACGGCGAGTCATTCTGGTAGAGCATCTCGTATACCTCGCCCACGATGGGGTTGAACCAGCCAACCAGCTTGACCATGGGACGCGACAGGATGCGGTACTTCGCCGGCTGGCTCATAGCTTCGGCCGTCGCGGTGATAAACTCGCGGCCGGTGAGCGGCTGCGGCGCGGTGGGCAGATGCCACACCTGGTTCCACGCAGATTCGGACTCGGCCAGTGCGACCAGGGACTGGGCTGCGTCCGGCACATACGTATAGGAGTGGGGCAGCGCATCGCTCACGAGACACATCGGCGTCTTGCCCTGGTTCATGGGGTCGAAAACCATGGCGTTGGGAATGCCGTTTTTTGCGCCGGGCCCATAGAAATCCGCCGACCGCGCGATCATCGCCGTGAGGCTTCCGGACTTCCACTCACGCTCGACGGTGCCGGCGATCAGGGCACGGGTCTCGCCTTTCTTGCTCGAAGGATTGTAGGGGGTCTGCTCAGTCATCGGACCGCGTACCCGCCCGTACATGTAGACGTTGTCGAAAAAGATGAGACGGGCGCGGGCTTGCTTGCAGGCTTCGATGGCGTTGTCGATGATGCGCGGCCATGCCTCGGCCCAGAGCTTGTGATCATATTTCAAGCCGGCGAGCAGGTAGACAACACTCGACCCGGCGACGGCGTCGATCGTCTCCTGTTGATGCGTAAGGTCTGCTTTCCGGGTTTCGGCGCCGGAGATTGAGGCGGGATGGCGGCCGACGAGCCGCAGCGGGAGACTGCGCGCGGCCAGAGCGGGGACAAGGGCATTGGCGATGTTGCCGCCTGCTCCCAGAATCGTATGGATCGGGCCAGTCTGCATGGGACTCCTTTCCGGCGGCGTGGGGTGCAAAGAATCGGGGGAAGTGCGGCTCGCAAAGAGTGTAGCGCGGGAAGTCTGAAAAGGAAGTGCTTCCTGTGACGAGCCTCATACGCGTGTGCAGGAGAATTCCAATTCAATCCCCACAATCTCGCTGCAGAATCTCCGCAAGTTGTCGGGATTGGGGCCGCACATCGACATTCCAGATCGCATGAGGCGTAGGATGGCTGCATGTATCTGGCGCGTGGTTTGGCCTATGCGTCTCTCTGCGCGATCTTTACGCTGGCGTCGATCGCGACAGCGGAAAGACCGCCTGGGCGCAGCGATACGGACCTGATCGACTCCGATCATGACGGGTTGAGCGATGCGCTTGAGCAGGCTCTGCTTGTGCGCTTCGTGCCCCTGTTTCAAACTGCGTCGCAGGACTGCGCGGGCCGACCCGCACGATTCGCTCCCGGAAGGACCAGCCCCACATCGGAATCCGAAGACGGCACGATCTACGGCGAGGCAACGCCGCGCGCGCCTTCCGATAGTTCCGTGCTGGTCGTTGAGCTGCGCTACTTTCACCTGTGGCGGAGTGACTGCGGACGCATGGGCCATCGGCTCGACGCGGAACACGTGTCGGCGCTGGTCCGGGGAAATGGCAACAGAGAGAGTGTCGAAGACTGGAAAGCGGTCTATTGGTATGCCGCGGCACACGAAGATACAGCGTGCGACGCCAGCCAGATTACGCGCGCCAGGACGCTGGGTGCTGAGCAGAGCGGGCCTCCGGTTTGGATCTCGCGGGGCAAGCACGCTTCCTTTCTGAACCGCGATCTCTGTGCGCGCGGCTGCGGCGGCGACGATTGCAGACACATGCAGGTCCTGGCCGTGCCGCGGATCGTGAACCTGGGCGAGGCCGCAAGTCCCATGAATGGATCTCTCTGGTCCGCATCTGCGGAGTGGCCGCTTGCCGCGAAACTGGAGCGATCGGATTTTTCACCGGATTCCGTGGCGCGGCTGGAACGCCTTCCCGAGTCGGATATCGCGTGGGAGTATCCGTCCAAACGGCCTGCGCAGGCCGCGATTGCTGCCGGCAACTCCACGGCGGATGCTCTCGCCATGAGCAATCGCAAGACCGACACGGCGATCTCACTTGCCGAAGATAGGACCGGCATTGCCCTTGTGGCGACTCACGCCAAAGTGAAGAGGTCCCTGCGAACGTCAGCGCGGAACGTGTGGAATTTCCTGAATGGCGGAAACGCGAAGAAAGAACCTGTCGGTACACCCGGCCAAGCGGGCAAACCCTGAGATAGGTTCCGTGCAGCTGAACGATTGTTTGTTCGCTTTGCGAAGCCGCAGTGTCCTACTCTGGAGCTATGACCGCAAAGTGGAGCAAGCTCGACAAGGCCTGTTTTCTGAATGTGGATCTCGACATTCGTTCCTCATCGGACTTGGAGCCACTTGTGTCGGCGTTCGGCGACAAAGTTATCGAAATGTGGGTCGGACGAGTCAGGCGGACCTACGAGGCACACCTCGAGCTCGGAGGATCGCACCTGAAACAGAGTCCCACCTCGATCATTCTTGGATTTTGCAAACTCATCAAGGCCCTGCCCCGCTCAAAGCGCAAGCTCTGGGACTTGGCCAAGACACGGAGTTTTGATGTCGGCATCGCGGCACCGTCGAGGAATCGGCATTTCTGGGAAGTAATCTCGTCGGAAGCGGTCTCGGCTGCGGCCGAAGTTGGGGCTCAGATCGCGATCACGGTCTATGGGCCGATGAGGCCGGTCAAGAGCAAGATGAAGCGCGGTGCAGAGCTATGACCGATCGCGAACTCGTCGCACGGATCGCTCGCTCGGCGGGCGGCAAGGCCGGATACAAACAACTGGTCCGCGAACTCGGGCTGGGTGGCGGACGCGAGCGGCGTCTGCTCCTCGAACAGCTGGCACGGCTCACCGTGCGGGGACAGCTGGTCAAGATCGACCGCGAACACTGGGCCACTCCGCGGGCGGCGAGCTTTGCCGGCGGGCGCGAGAACCTTGTCGCCGGGCGCGAGAACCTTGTCGCCGGGCGGCTCGATCTGCATCGCGATGGCTACGGCTTTGTGCGGCCGAATGCTCGGCAGGCGGCTCGAGTGCTGGACGATGTGTTCATCCCCCCCAGCGAGATCAACGGTGCGATGCAGGGCGATCAGGTGCTGGTGGAACTGGAACCGCCGCGCGCCGATGGGCGCCTTTCCGGCCGCATCGCGCGGATCTTGGAACGGCGCAACCCTACGGTCGTCGGGACGTTCCACTACAGTCGCGGCGAAGGCCATCCCCAGAATGTCGTCATTCCCTTTGACGAGCGGATGTCGCAGCCCATCGTGATCCCCGAAGGCGCGGAGATTGTTCAAGAGACTGCCGACGCCACGCCGCACCGCGTTCTTGGCGCTGAGGCTGCGGTCCATGCGGACCATGGCGACATGGAAGGCCTGGTGGTCGATGTCGAGATCACCAGCTGGCCCACCCCGTTCAAGCCGCCCATGGGCCGCGTGATCGAGGTGCTGGGTGACCCGGACGATTTCGGCGTCGACGTCGAGATGATGATCCGGAAGCACCAGCTTCCGCGCGTGTTTCCCGAGGGCGTATTAGCCGAAGCGCGCGCAGTGGCCCATCTCGATCAAGAAGAAGTCGCCCGGCGTCGCGACTTTCGCGCACTGCCCATCGTGACCATCGACGGCGAGACAGCGAAGGATTTTGACGACGCGGTTTTGGTCCGCGCAAGAGCCGATGGCGGCTATGAGTTGCAGGTACACATTGCCGATGTGGCCGAGTACGTGCGCGAAGGGACCGATCTCGATCTGGAAGCGCGGCTGCGCGGGACCAGCGTCTACTTCCCCGATCGCGCGATCCCCATGCTACCCCAGGAGCTGTCGACGGATATTTGCAGCCTGCGGCCCGGCGAAGACCGGCTCGTCCTCAGCTGCATCATGCAGCTGGATGCCGAAGGCCGCATCGAGAGCTGGGAGATCGGCGAGGGCGTGATCCGCTCGGCGGCGCGAATGACCTACACCAAGGTCCACGCCATTCTCGAAGGCGATCCAGAGATCCGCGCCGAATACGCCGACCACGTCGAAGACTTCGAGCAAATGAAGCGCCTGGCCGAGTTGATGAACAAGCGGCGCGAGGAGCGCGGCAGCATCGACTTTGACCTGCCCGAGCCGGTCATTGAATTCGACGACCAGGGCCAGATGCGCGGCGTTACTCGCGCCGAACGCACCTGGGCCAACCGGCTCATCGAGGAGTACATGCTGGCGGCCAATGAGTGTGTGGCCACCTGGCTTGAAGACCTGGGCGTGCCGTCGTTGTATCGGATTCACGAGAAGCCGGAGGCGCGCCGCGTGGTCCAGTTCGAGGAGTTGGCCGCAAGCTTCGGGTACTCTCTCGGTCTTGGTGCGCTGCCGGTCAAACGCATCCAAACGCGCGGCGACCGGCGCGAGGCGCAGAGGAGCGGGCGGCAGGCACGCACGCATGAAGTAGCCGAAGACATTGCCGTAACGCCGAAGATGTATCAGAAACTGGCGGCGCGGATCGAAGGCAAGCCGGAGGAGCGGATTCTTAGCTACCTGATGCTTCGGTCGCTCAAGCAGGCGCGCTACTCCGAGCAGAACGAAGGCCACTTTGCGCTGGCCGCGCCGACGTACACCCACTTCACGTCGCCGATCCGCCGGTATCCGGACCTGATCGTTCATCGCATCACCAAGGCTCTGCTCAAAGCGGGCGTTGCCGGGCGTGGGGTGATGAGCGAAGGCCGGCAGAGCTCGCCCTGGCGGCATCCGCATGAGGGCAGGTTCGGGTCTGTGCTTTCCCACCCTCGCGGCAAAGTCAAAGACGCCGCGAGGATGGGGCACCCGGCCTCTATAGCGGAGCCGCCGATTCCCGAGGCCGAGCTGGCGCAGATTGCCGAAGAGACGAGCCTGACCGAGCGCCGTGCGGCCGACGCTGAGCGCGAACTGGTGGAGTGGAAGAAGGTCCGCTTCATGCAGGACAAGGTGGGCGAGGAGTTCGCTGCGCTGGTGCTGAATCCCGCCAAGTACGGATTGTTTGTCGAATTGACCGACCTGTTCGTCGAAGGCCTGGTGCCGATCGACTCGTTGCGCGACGACCGCTACACCTGGCGCGAGAACACGCACGAGATTGTCGGGGAGCGTTGGGGACGCACGTTCCGCGCCGGGGATCGCGTGCAGGTTGTGCTGGACCGCATCCTGACCGACGAGCGCAAGCTCCAGTTCTCGATCGTGGAAGAAGGCTTGCCGTTGACGGGCAAACCGGCTCGACCGGCGCTGAAAGTAAAGAAGCCGCGCCTCAAGAAATCGGGCAAGGAAAAGCCACACGGGGCAGCCGCCTGCCGCAACAAGAAGCGCCGAGGCAAACGGCGCTGAAACTTATTCCAGCCCATACAGCCCCATCCCTTCGCGCACGAGCGAAAGGATGGGAGACGAACGGCTGCTAGTTGCCAGCCTGCTGGGCTGCGAACTTGCCGATGATCGGCAGCTGGAAGCGCTCACCCTTCAGCGCTTTGAGGAGCAGAATGATCCACACCACCAGCAACCCGAGCGCGACAAAGGGGACCAGGATCCAGCCGATCACCGGGATCAGCGAGAGAACGATGTGAATCGCGAAGGCCGCGATACAGAAGAAGATCGACTGCCAGGAGTGGAAACGTACGTAGGAGTTCCTGTTGTAGGGCTCAACGATCAGAAAGATGATCGCCGGGATGATCGTGACGTAGGCGAGTGCGCCGGCAGCGTTGTCGGACAGTCCGCTCTGCGCAGGCGGTGGAGGTGGCGCCTGGGGCTGGGGTGGAACCGGTGTGAATTGTGGGTCGGACACGGTGTCTCCTTTATTTGCTGGAGGGTCGGATTGGGGATGGACAGAGTGCGCTGATTGTACCGAATTCCTGAAAATCTGCCTTCAAAAATCCGCGCCAGAAAACGAAACGCGGGCTTCCGTAACGCCCTAATTGGCCTGCTTGGCTGCCAGATCGCCGATGATGGGCAGCTTGAAGCGCTCCCCATTAAAGGCCTTGATAAGCACCATGATCCACAGGATCAGCATGGCAAGAGCGACCAACGGATAAAGACCGAAGGCGATCAGGCCCATGAAAGGCATGAAGCGTCCGAAGATCCCGATGGCAACGTCGATCACGATCCAGGCAATGGCCATGAAGATGCATTGCCAGGAGTGAAAGCGGATATAAGAGCTCCGATTGTAGGGTTCAACGATCAGAAAGATGATCGCAGGAATGATCGTGATGTAGGCGAGGCCTCCGGCTGCGTTCTCCGAGAGACCTGATTGGGCGGTAGGCGTAGGGTTAGGCGTGCTCATGGGTTCTCCTTGCACCTCCACGCCGAGCGCCTTGGTCACGCCTGGGTTCAGGCGCGGCCGGACAGAAGAATGGGACACACCCCCAATCTCACCGCGACCGGCAAAGGCACACGGAGTACCGTGGAGAATTCGATTCGCCATCAGGAAAATCCGAAAACGGCGTGTTGTCAAGGAAATTCAGCCATGGATGGGCGGGTCGAAGGTCCGGGTTGTGGGAGTAACCCATGTCCTGTCGAATCAGTCGAAGAGGCCGGGCTGCCCTGGCTCGGGTCGAGCTTCTTCCAGCAGGGCCGGATCGTCGTTCCTGACATTGCCGACACGGTCGCCGACGGGCCATGCCTTCATCTTCTCGGCCGGGTAGGGGCGAAGGAGGTCGACCGGTAGCCGCGCCGGATCGCCGGGGTCAAGCCAGCGGTCGTAATCGCGCGGTTCGAGAATGACGGGCATCCGGTCGTGCAGCGGCTCCATTACCTCGTTTGGGTCCGTCGTGACAAGGGTGAACGATTCGACCGGCGGACCCTCCCGCGGCTTCCAGCGTTCCCAGAGACCGGCGAATGCGTAGGGCTCTCCCGAGCGCAGCGCAATCGCATAGGGCCGCTTCGTCTTCGGGTCGATCCGCTGCCACTCGTAGAACGCATCGGCCGGCACCAGGCAGCGGCGCGCCTTGAAGGCTTCGCGAAAGGCGGGCTTCGAGAGAAGCTCTTCGGCGCGCGCGTTGAAAGTTGAGTAGCCGAACTTGGCGTCCTTGGCCCAGGAAGGGATGAGTCCCCAGCGAGCCAGCAGGAACTCGCGCGCGGCAGTGTCGCGGCTCAACCGCACAATGGGCTGCGTACTCTGCGGTGCAGCGTTAAAGGTCGGCGCGAACCACGGCAGCTCGCCCAGGGGAACGCCGAACCAGTCGGCGAGGATCTTCTGCGTAGAGCGTCGGGCAAAGCGGCCGCACATAAGGAGAGGATAGACGGCTGCCATCGCAGTCCGAACGGCGGGTTGATGCTCCGCGCGTCAAATTCATACGCGAGATTTCGAGCGCAGGATCAATTAGCGCGTCTTTGTCGGCAGATGCAGCCGTAGAACGCGGGGGTGCGTGCGGCGAGCTTCAGACATTTGGAGGCAGAGATGAGACCAATGCTGAGTATGATGGGAAAGCTGTGTTCGCTTGCAGTGCTCTTGCTGAGTGTGGGCGCCAAGGCCCAGACCCAATCGACCGAAACCAAACCGCCGGAAGAAGTCCGTACGTTCTTCCTGACCAATGTGACAGATGCCAGAGACGCGCGCGACATCGAGAACGATCTGCGCAACGTTTTACCGCGTGCGGTGGTTTACTACGCAAACATGCAGGGAGCCATCACTGTGCGCGGGACCGCAGACGAGCTGGCACAGGCAGAGAAGACGATTGCGGACCTCGATCGCAAACGCAAGGTGTACAAAATCACCTACTCGATCGCCGAGACGGATGGTGGCAAGCCGGTCGGGACCCAACATGTGGAGATGATCCTGCCAACGGGCAGCAAGACCGTGATCAAGCAGGGGAACCGCGTGCCGATCGTGACCGGGTCCGCAGACAAAGACAACGGGGCGGCGAGTTCGCAAGTGCAGTACCTGGATGTGGGGCTGAATATCGAAGCCTCGCTCGAGGGCAGCGGAGACGCTCTCCGTCTGCGAACCGAAGTGGAGCAGTCGAACATCGGCGACGAGAAGTCGGGAATCGGCGCGCAGGACCCGGTCATCCGGCAGACCCAGTTGGAAGGCTGGTCGATGCTAACCCCGGGCAAGCCCACGCTGCTGGGGGCTCTCGACATCCCCGGCACCACGCGGCACGAAGAGATCTCGGTCGTTTCTGAGCTAGTCAAGTAGGCAGTCACGGGATCGGGAGGCTCCGGAGGGGCTGACGTCTCCTGTACCGGTTTGCGACCAGGCGCCACCGCGGGCATCCCATACAATAACGAGGGAGGCGTGATCGATGGCGCACATGGTTTTTTGCGTTCGCTACAAGAAAGAGATGGAAGGGCTGGATGAGCCTCCCTTCGACTCAGAGTTCGGCCAGAAGATCTTCAAGAATGTGTCGAAAGCGGCATGGGGCGAGTGGGTCGACCGGCAGAAGATGCTTCTGAATGAGTACCGCCTGCAGCCGTGGACGCCGCAGGCCCAGCAGTTCCTGGTCGAGCAGATGGATCAGTTCTTCTTCGGCGAAGGCTCCGCCCTGCCGCAGGAGTATGTACCGCCGTCGCATTGAGAGCTGCTTTTGCAAGGGCCTCTTCTTGGCTCGCGCAGAATCCTCCGCACACCATCGCGGGCAACAACAAAAGGGCTGAGCCTTGGCGCTCAGCCCTTCGTGTGTTCAGGCCAGACGAACTTAGAACGTGAACCGCGTTCCGAATTGGAATTGGCGTGGGCTGTTGACCGTTTGCGTTACCTGACCGAAGGAGGAGGTGTTGTTTCCGTTCGCCTGCATCTGATTCACCACCGTCGTCAGGTCGGGGACCGAGGGAACCCCGAGCTGTGCGCGGTTGGCAAGGTTGTAGCAGGAGATCTCAAAACGCAGATCCCGCTCCTTGCCAAAGGTGAAGTGTTTGTAGATCGACATATCGAAGTCATTCGCTCCCATGGTGCGGACGTGGTCGAGATAGGCAGGTGCGGTTCCGGCAACGAGAGGATTCGCGGCTGTTGTGTCGGTCGTGGAGCTCACCGCATCGGCGATCCCGGGGATTCTGAAGCAGCTGGTGTTAAACCATGTCGCAGCAGTGTGCGGAGCGCCATGCCTGGGGTCGCAAACCAAATCAGAGCGTTGGTTGAAGTAGGAGGGATTGGTTCCCGAAGTAGGCGAAGCGAGCGGAATGCCGGTGCTCAGGTAGGCGATCAGGTTCGCAGTCCATCCGCCGAGGATCGCGTCGCCTGCGCCGCTTAAGTTCACGACACGTCCGCGGCCCACTGGCAGGTCATACGAAACGTCGCCAGTGAACTGATACTTCACGTCCTGCGGGCTGATGGAGTGCTCGAGGCTGACGTTCTTCCAGTCCTGCGGCGAGCCGGCATGGGAGCCGACGAACCCGAGCGGAGGATTGCCGTCGTCGGTCATGAGCTTGGCCCAGGTAAAGCTGGCCAGAGCGGTGAAATGGCTGGTGAGGCGTTTCTGGACCTTTGTTTGCAGCGAGCTGTATTCGGAGTCGCCACCCGGATAGCCGTGGATTACCACACCATTGCCGGCGCCATAACCGCCGTTGCCGTATTGCGGGAACTGCTGCAGCGAAACCCACAACGGAACTGAGGCAGCGCCTGCGTTGGCGTTGGTTGCAGGCTGAATCGGCGCCCATGTATTGGCGACCATTGTGCACGACGGGTTTGAGGTGTCGACGCAAAGCGACGCGCCGTAGCTGGCAATCGTGCCCAGATCGAGCTGGTTCAAATCGGCAGAGCCCAGAGGAATGAAGAGGCCGCGGCTCCCGACGTATCCCACGCTCAGGACGACGGCGTGAGGCAGCTCATACTCGACGCCGAAGTTGAAGTTGTAGGTGAGCGGGGTACGCTGCGAGCGCAACATGGTGTTCAGCGATTGGCCGAGATTGTTTGCCAGTCCGGTCGGCGGCGTTGCGAATTGCTGAATCACTCCATTGGGGAAAGGGTTGCTGAGCGAGTAGGGGCCGGTCGAACTGGGATCGGCCGTTCCGGCTCCGCTGACACAGGCATCGCTAGCGTTGATCACCGTGTTCCCATCGGCGTTATAGCAGGTGGCGTTCCACTGGGTATCCGCGGAGAATCCGTCGCTATTGAGGCCGGTGCCGCCGACCATGTGCGGGCTGGGCCCAAAATAGAAGCCGCCCCCGCCGCGCACCACCAGATGAGGAACCGCCTGCCATGTCAGGCCAAGGCGCGGCGCCAGGTCCTTCCAGTTGGTATCGAAGGGAGTGCGTTTCCCGCTCCCGGCATAGATCTCCGCCCCGGTGTACGAGACCCCGCTCACGGTGTTGGCGACAGATGGATTGAAATACTCGAAGCGGTTGTGACGCTCGGTCTTGCCGCCGAAGATGTCCCATCGCAGGCCCGCATCAATGGTCAGCGACTTGGTCAGGTGATAGGTGTCCTGTACGAATGCCGCGTAGTACGGATTGCTTTCGGCTGCGAACAGATCCTTGGTGAAGTTGGGATAGTTGCCTGACTCTGTGCCCGGAATTGTGCCCTGGCCGACGAGGAATGAGGCGAAGTCGCTTCCGCCGGAAGCCGAGCCGACCGTCTGGTCGGTCGCCGAGATGTCGAACGTGTACGATCCGGAAGCTGCCGGAGGTTGACCGACATTCAGGAACCGCTTCATACACTCGAAACCGGCCGCGATCTCGTGCTTGCCCTTCAGCTTCGTGATCGCAGCGCTGACATCGTTGTTCTCACTGGCGTACCGAAACGTGTTGTAATCAGCCGTTCCGCCTACGCCGCTGCCATTGTCGTTGAAGATCACGAAGGGCAGGAGCTTGATTACTTCCTGCGCGGCGAGATCGGACGGGAATCCGAGCGTGGTGATGTCGAATCCGTTTTGCCGCGGATCGCCGCCCTGATTCTCATAGTGGCGCGTGAACGAATAGCGGAGCTGCAGGAACGTCGTTGCGTTCAGCGTCAGGTCGTCGCCCAGCAGAAAGTTGCGGCCGTTGGTGATGTTCTGCGCGTAGTTCAGGTCCCACATATTCCCGAACGAGTTGAAGGTCGATGTGAAGAGGCGATCGAACGAGAACCGTCCGAAGATACGCTGCTTCTCGCTTTGAGCCCAATCCATGCGGATGTCGAAGCGGTGGGCCGTGGTTGGATCGAGCCCGGGAGCGTAGTAGTTAGGCGTCAGGTCGTCGGAAGAAGCATCGCAGGACGCACCCTTGTTGCACTTGGGGAATTCGGAAAGAAACTTCAGCGCGATGGGATTTGGATTCGTGATGACGTTGTTGGCGAAGGCCTGGCGCGTACCGTCGGGATTGTCGGCCAACAGCGGGTTGTAGATGGTGAAGTTGTCGCCGGAAAAATCTCCCGTACGCTCAGCCGTTGTGGGCACTGTGAATGTGTTGGAACCGTCGAACTGCTGCTGCTGTGTGTCTTCGTAGTCGCCAAAGATAAACAGCTTGTTGTGCAGGATCGGCCCGCCAATCGCGCCGCCTTCCTGATAGCGATGGAACTGGGGCGGCGTGTTGGACTCAGCATCGATCGCCTGGCTCTGCTTGTTGAACCACTCATTCGCCGCCAGCACATTGGGTCGGAAAACACCGAACCCATCGCCGTGCCACTGGTTGGTGCCCGACTTTGTGACCAGGCTGATTACGCCTGCGCCGCCGCTCTGGTACGAAGCCGGAGTGTTCTGGGTTTCGACGCGCGTCTCCTGCACTCCATCCTCGGGAATGTCGAGAGCGGGAATGATGGCGGCGACGTTGTTCTCGGCAATGCCGATAGGGCTGCCGTCGACCATGTAATAGACCGAGCCGACGATGGCGCCGTTGATCGTGTACGACGAAACATCGACTCCGGGCCGGCCGCTGGAGATGTTTTCGATGGCGAACGAACTGGATGAATTGGGAGCGCCGTTGGCCGGGGTGACACCGGCGCTCAATTGCACCAGGTCGAACACATTGCGCGTCAGCAGCGGCACACGATCGATGGTCTCGGAGGAGATGAGCTGGCCCACCGTCGAGTTGCTGGTATCAACCAGCGACGCCGACTCGTTCACGGTAACTACTTCGTTGACCCCGCCGATCGTCAGCTTCAGATTTGCGGTTGTCACCTGGTCGAGTGTGACCATGATGTTCTTCGCGACCAGTGTCTCGAAGCCTTTTGCAGTTGCCGTGAGCTGGTATTTGCCCGGCGCCAACGAAACGAAGGAGTAGACACCGGCGTCCGTTGACACAGTCGAGAGTTTGACCCCAGTCGCCTGCTCAAGGGCGATGACGCTAGCTCCGGGAACGATGGCACCCGAAGGATCGGAAACGACTCCGCTGATGGAGCCTCTGCCTGCCTGAGCGAAAGCTGACGCAACTCCCGCGATGAGGAATGCCGCAACAAGGGAAGTACGCGCAAGAAAGGCGATTGGCGCTCTGAAGTTCATGTTGGTCACCGGCCAGAAGATTTATTCAAACGTTTGAATCTTAGTGAAAAGACTGTAAAATTGATCCCGCGCCGTGTCAAGGAGAAAAATCCGTTGCGGCTTTCTGCCTTCCGGCTCTAGTCTTTACCAGCGGTAGCCAGCGGCTGGGGCAGGGCATCCGCGCAGGATGTGCAGTCCGGCGGATGAGGAGGAAACAAGCGTGGGTCGACGAAAGACCGGTCACGTCACATTGCTCGATGTAGCCCGCGCCTGCGGCTATTCGGTCTCCACTGTGTCGATCGTGCTGAGCGAAGCGCCGCTCTCGCGTAACGTGGCAGCAGCGACACGCGAACGCATCCGCAAGATGGCGCGCCAACTCGGCTATCATCCCGACGCCCACGCGCGCTCGCTGCGTCGTCGTCGCAGCCAGACCATCGCCGTGCTGGCCTACGATCTGTCCGATCCTTTCTGCATCCCCATCGTGAGAGGAATTCAGGCGGGTCTCCAGCCGGTCAGCTATCTGCCCCTATTGATGGACGCGCAGACTCAGCGCCGTCTCTTCGACAACTACCTGAAGATGATTCTCGAGCGCCGCGCCGAAGGTGTGATCGTAATCGCAAGCTGGATCTTCGAAGAGACCAATCTGCTGGGCGACATCGAAAAGAATCAGGTCCCCATCGTGATTGTGGGCCGCGATTTGACCAACCGGCGCATTAGTTCCCTGTTGGTGGACAACGAAGCCGGCGGCGCACTCGCCATGCGGCATCTGACCGATCTCGGTCATCGGCGGATCGCGTTTATCCGAGGCCCGGAAGAGCTCTTCGACAGCGAGCCGCGCTGGATCGGCGTACGCCGGGCCGCCGAGGATGCGGGGATCCATATCGACCCCCGACTGGTGTTTCAGTTGCCGAACCTCAGAGACCCGGCCTCCGGCTTTGAAGGTGGATTGAGCTTTGCCAAGCAGATCCTAGAGTCCAGGCTGCCCTTTACCGCTGTCCTTGCTTTCGACGACTTGACCGCGCTGGGCGTTGTGCGTGGACTCACCGAAGCAGGCCTGCGGGTTCCGGAAGACTGCTCGGTTGTTGGATTTGACGACGTGCCTCCGGCGATTGTGGCCACGCCTGCAATCACCACGATTCGCCAGCCGCTGCGCGAGATGGGACTGCTCGCCGCCCAATGGAGCGTGCAGGCGATCGAAGCGCACCATCAGGGACATAAGAGCTCTGTGCACCTGCATCGCGCGATTCCGGAGTTGGTCGCACGGCGATCGACAACGGTTGCGCCATCGGCCCGGCAGTCTCAGTCGAAAACAAAACGAGCTTGACAACCTCGGCTGGTTCGGAGATATTGCGCTTATTCAAACGATTGAATAAATTCTTCGGACTTCTTCAGTCGAGATTGCAGAACGACCCCGCACAAACTTCAATGCCGGCCTGGTTCGGTCAGGAAATGCGAGTGATTATGAAAAAAGCAGCTTTGCCTTGTGTTCTGATCTTTGTTGCAGGCGCGCTTGCGCTCGAAGCCGCAACGGTAACACCCCTGCACGAGGACTGGCGATTGCAATCTGCCTGCAAGGTCCAGGCCGCGGGCGATGCGATCGCGAGCGAAGGTTTTTCCATCGATGGCTGGCTGAAAACCTCCGTTCCAAGCACAGTCCTGGCAGCCCAGGTCGCCGCCGGCGCCATTCCCGATCCCTTCTATGGCGACAATCTCCGCAAGGTTCCGGGCACCGACTACCCGATCGGACACAACTTCTCCAACCTGCCCATGTCCGCGGACAGTCCCTATCGCTGCGGATGGTGGTACCGCAAGGAATTCGCATCGCCTGCTTCGACAGCGCCCGACGGCCGTGTCTGGCTGCACTTTGGCGGCATCAACTATCGCGGCGAGATTTGGCTCAATGGAAAGAAGGTCGCCGATTCGTCTACCGTCGCCGGCGCATACCGTACATACGACTTCGATGTGACCGAACTATTGCAGGCCGGCAAGCCGAACATCCTTGCGGTCGAGACAACCGCGCCAACGGAGAAAGACCTCGGCATCAACTGGGTTGACTGGAACCCCTGCCCGCCGGACAAGGACATGGGATTGTGGGGCGCGGTGGATCTTGTGGCGACCGGACCCGTGACCGTGCGTTCTCCGATGGCAGTAACGCACTTCGAGAACGGCAATCTCAGCACAGCCGATCTCACCGTCTATGCCGAGCTGCACAATGCGACGGACAAGCCCGTCAAAGGCGTAGTTTCTGGAACCGCTGCCGGCGTTCGTTTCGAACAGCCAGTCGAGCTCGCTGCCCACGAAGATCGCACCGTGGTCTTCACGCCCGAGCAATTCACGCAGCTGAAGATCCACGATCCGAAGCTCTGGTGGCCCTATCAAATGGGCGAGCCGCATCTCGAGCATCTTTCGATGAGCTTCAGCGCGGGCAGCCACATCTCCGACGAACGCAGCGTCGACTTCGGCATTCGTGAGATCACCTCGGAGCTCACTGCGACTGGAGGCCGGCTGTTTCGCGTCAACGGCAAGCCGATTCTGATTCGTGGCGGCGGCTGGTCGCAGGACATGCTGCTCCGCAGCGATGACAAGCGGCTGCGCGAACAGTTCCGCATGGTGCGCGACATCGGCCTCAACACGATTCGCCTCGAAGGCAAGCTCGACACCGAGGAGTTCTTCCAGCTGGCCGACCAGCAGGGAGTTCTCGTCATGCTCGGCTGGTGCTGCTGCGATCATTGGGAGCACTGGAAGGACTGGACCCCGGAGGATCTGCAGATTGCTCAAGCCTCGCTGCGATCGCAGATGCTGCGCCTGCGCCAGCATGCCAGCTTGCTCGTCTGGCTGAACGGCAGCGACAATCCTCCGCCGGCCGACGTGGAGAAGGCATATCTGCAGATCGAAGCAGAGACACATTGGCCCAATCCCATCCTCTCCTCCGCAACCGGAACGCCGACCACGGTCACCGGTGAGAGTGGTGTGAAGATGACGGGTCCCTACGACTACGTCGCGCCGAGCTACTGGTATGTCGATCAGCACAACGGCGGGGCCTTCGGCTTCAATACCGAGACGAGCCCCGGTCCGGCGATTCCCTCGCTTGCCAGCCGGCGCAAGTTCCTGCCCGATCCGGAAGCGTGGCCTGCCTCGCCCACCTGGAGCCTGCACGACGGGGGCGGCGAATTTGCCAACCTGAAAGTGCTCGACGAAGCGATGGCGGCCACCTACGCCGTTCCTCATTCAGCCGCGGACTACGAGCGCATTGCGCAGACGATGGAGTATGACTCCGAGCGTGCGATGTACGAGGCCTACGGCAAAAACAAGTACGTTTCGACCGGCGTCATCCAGTGGATGCTGAACAACGCATGGCCATCGATGATCTGGCATCTCTACGACTACTATCTCGATGCCGGCGCCGGCTACTTTGCAGCAAAGAAGGCTTGCGAGCCTCTCCACATTCAGTACTCCTACGACGATCAATCGATCGTTGTCGTCAACAGTACCTATGACGCGCCAGTCCAACTGCACGCTGCGATCAAAGTGCACAATCTGGAATGGAAGGAACTCTATTCTGCCGAAGCGGACCTGACGTCGCAGCCGGACAGTGTGGAGCGCGCGTTTGCGCTGCCCGACCGTCTCCTCGTCGGTCCCGATCATCTGCTCTTCATCGACCTCTCATTGAGCGCTGCGGATGGGCACGTCGTGAGCCGCAACTTCTATTGGGTACCCACCACGCTCACTTCGTTCGACTGGCCGAGGACGGACTACACGCACACGCCGGCACTACGGTACGAGGACTTGACGGCGCTGGCGAGTCTTCCGCAGGCAACGCTGGAAAGTCAGGCTGAGATCGTCGCAACGAAGCAGAGCCGCGAAGTCCGTCTCCATTTGAGGAACACCTCCGGCTCCCTCGCGTTCCAGGTTCACGCTGCAGTGCGCACCGCGCAGGACGAGCTGATTGCGCCGGTCTTCTGGTCCGACAACTGGATTGAACTCACGCCAGGGGAATCGACGACTTTAACAGCCCTCTTACCGGACAGCGCACCTGATGTGCCGTCCATCCACGTGGAAGGCTGGAACGTCGCGTCCGCCACCCTGACACCTTCAGCCGCAGCGTCTTCGCGATAGGGTAAGAGCATGTCGACCGCCGGACAGAGCACAACAGAGGCCGTCACTCTCAAGCGGAGCCTCCGCTTCTGGGATCTGGTGCTCTACGGCATCATTCTCATCCAGCCCACCGCGCCCATGCCCAGCTTCGGCGTCATCTACAACGAGGCGCGTGGTCATGCCGTTACGGCGATCCTGCTGGCCATGGTGGCCATGCTCTTCACCTCGGTCAGCTATGGGCGCATGGCACGCGTGTATCCGCACGGCGGATCGGCGTTTCTCTATGTCGGCAAAGAGATTCACACTAGCCTTGGCTATCTTACGGGCTGGTGCCTCGTGATGGACTACGTGCTCAATCCGCTGATCTGCACCATCTGGTGCAGTCGCGCGGCCATTAACTTCTTTCCTGAGATTCCCTACATCATGTGGGCAATCTTCTTCGCCGTGCTCTTCACAGCACTCAATTGCAATGGCGTGGAAACATCGGCGCGCATCAACGCAGCCATGGCCGCGGCACTCGGCGTCGTCATCGTCCTTGTGCTCGGCGCCGCCGTTCGCTGGCTGCTGCATCTCTCCCATCCCGACGCAGCTTTCTTTGTCAGGCCCTTTTACGACCCGGCAACCTTCAACACATCTGGCCTGCTCCGTGGCACGTCCATCGCTGTCCTCACCTACATCGGCTTCGACGGCATCTCGACGCTGACTGACGAAGCCAAGGACCCAGCTCGCAGCGTACCGCGGGCCATCGTGCTCACCTGCTTCGTGACGGGCATTCTCGCTAGCGTAGAAGTGTATGCCGCGCAGCTCGTCTGGCCGCGCGGACTTGCTTTTCCCGATCTCGACACAGCCTACGTGCACGTCTCAGGCCGCATGGGCGGCCCCATCCTCTTCCTGATCGTGAATGCTTCGCTGCTTCTCGCGAACATGGGCTCAGGAATGGCCTCGCAGCTGGGTGCTGCGCGCCTACTCTATGCCATGGGCCAGGACGGCGCCCTGCCCCGCCGGTTCTTCGGCGCCGTACACCCCAAAAATCGCATCCCGCGCAACAACGTTATCCTTGTCGGCGCAATTTGCCTTGCCGGTGCGCTGGTCTTCAGCTATCAGCTCGGCACCGAACTGCTCAACTACGGAGCCCTTCTGGCATTCATGGGCGTCAACGTTGCATCAATGCTGCGCGGCTGGCGCCACGGAAGGCTCGCGCAAGCTGCACCCATCCTTCTTTCGCTTGGTGGATTTGTCACTTGTGCGCTGCTCTGGTGGAATCTCGGACCTCTGGCCAAGGCAGTGGGAACCGGCTGGGCGCTCATCGGCATTCTGTTCTGGATCGTACGGCGCCGCTCGACCGTGCTGCCGGGTGAGGGCGCATGACCGCCCCCACTTCAACGAAGCGCCGGTTTCACGTCACGCTCGCCGGCGATGTGGCGCTCGATATGCTGATGTATGGCCTTCCCGACGAGTTGCCGCCGGAACATGAGCTGCTTGCCAACGGAATCGCCATTCGTCTGGGTGGCTCAGGCGCCATCACCGCACACAATCTCGCAGCTCTGGGCAACTCGGTGGGATTCATCGCGGCGGTTTCGAGCGACGAATTCGGCCGCATGTGCCAGTCCGAGCTCCGCGAAGCCGGCGTCGATCTCTCGCGCTGCGTTCCTGCAAGGCAGGCCCAGTCGGGAGTCACGGTGCATCTTCTGCACGCGAAGCTGCGGCACATGTTCACCTATGCCGGCCCCACATTCGACCTGAGCTACGACAATCTCGACCTGGCTTACCTCGCCGACGCACAGCACTTCCACATGTCGTCCTACTACCTGCAGCGTGCGCTTACGCCGCGCATTCCTGAGCTCTTTGCGAAGCTTAAGCAGGCGGGCATGACGTTGTCCCTCGATCCCAACGACGATCCCACACAGCAGTGGGATCGGGGCATTCTGGATGCGATACGACAGGTCGATGTCCTGATGCCCAACGAGCGTGAAGCCTGTTTGCTGGCGGCCGAGCCCGATCTGGATCGAGCGATCGCTTTCTTGCGCGGCCTTGTCCCTCTGCTGGTCATCAAACGGGGATCGGAGGGCGCAACAGCCTTCCAAGGCGAACAACGTTGGCATGTGCCCGCTCACACTGCCCAGGTAGTGGACGCTGTGGGCGCCGGCGACAGTTTCAACGCCGGCTTTCTGCATGCGTGGATGCGTGGATGGCCGGTGGAAAAAGCCTTGGCCTTGGGTAACTTGTGCGGTACGCTGTCGGTTTCAGCCAGTGGCGGCACGTCGGCTTTTCGGGACAAAGCCGCTCTGCAGGAACGCATCGCGGGAGCGCTGCAAGAAGCAAATCCCACACCCACGCTCTGATGTCGCGACGGAGAACGTAAAGACTCCACCGTCGAAGCGAAGAGCGGGCCCTCAGTTCGTCGGAGGAATCTCGCCGCGTACCGACGCCGCTTGTGTTCCTGGAAAATCATTCGGAAGAGGATAGGACACCGGTCGCCGTGCAAGCCACTCCAGGGCGCGCGGAATGATGGTTTGCACAGCAGCGTCGCGCATGCTGGCTGGCTGCACATCGCCGGGCCACACGTGGCCGTAGGTCGAGACGTACACGCGGCCTTTGCCGAATGTTGTTGTCCACTCTACCGGCCACAGCAGGTTCAGGCCCGGTTCGGAATCGCGCGCGCACGCAAGCACCGTGATGTGCTTCGCGGGGCCGCGCGCATAGTAGTAGACTTCCATATCCGGCGAAATCCATGCCCTCGGCATGCCGGCGTGAATCGGATCGTCGCCGAAACGTGTCACCAGCACATCGCCACGCGCACCATGACCGGTTCCCCGTCCCGTCCCCGGCGGAATACGCTCAATCTTGCCCATGCCCGTTACCTCGATTGCGGTTCCGTAGTCGGCGTCCCGCCAACACAGACCGACCATCTCCTCGTATTTCATCCAGCCGACAAACGCGTTTTCGGCCGAGTGGTAGATGTACACACCACCACCTTTGCGCACGTAATTCACGAAGTCGGCTTTCACTGCATCCGGCCATGCGGGTCTGGTCGTCGCACCCGTCAGCAGTCCGTTTCCGCCGTTGTCGTTGCACGTTTGGATCACGACATCGTAGTCTCCAAAACGTGGCCGCCACGACGTCCATCCCTGTGAACCCATCGGCGGCATAGTGGTCACGTCCACTGTGAATTCGCCAGCCGCTAGCAAGATACCCTTCAACAGCGTGGTGGTCTGTTTCCAGTCATGATTGCTGAATCCGTCCACGATCAGAACCCGGATTTTGGCGGGACGCGTCTGCGCAGAGCTGAAGGGAGCCCCGGCGAGCGAGAGGGCAAGGAGCAAAAAGAGAACGCGGTGCCTCATGCGACGAAGATAGGTTCTACGAACAGGCACGTCAATCGCCGCCGCTCAGCGCAGATAATGGATGCGGCAACGGTTCAAGTTGCAACTGCGCTGCTGTCCTGGTCTGCCAGTGCGAAGGATGCAGGGAAGAACGCCGAAGTGGACTGGGGATATGCGGGAACACAAGGAGAGATGTGACGACGCGAGATCGATTATCCGTTCGCTTTCACGCAGGATGGATCATTCTCTTTCTGGCAGCCACACTGCTGGCATCGGCCGGCATCGGTGGCAATGCCCAGACAGACGCGAGAGGATTGCAGTCCATCCCATCCGAGGACCTATCTTCAAACGTCATCACGGCGCACCACTTCTTCGCCGCGCACGGACGCCGCGGAATGATCGATGGCCTGACGGGAGCCGGTCTCGAAGTTTGGATCTACCCCTTCCAGATCCTTCGCGACTACAGAATCAGTTTTCGTTACGCTGGCTCGAGCACCGAAATCGAGGGCAATCCACTCCTCAGCCGTGTCGTCTATGACTCCGATTCCGTCACGCGCGTTTTCATCGGAAGCGATTTCATCGTTCACGAGCGCCTGTCGGTGCCACCAGATGCCTCAGGCGCAGTCATCAGCTATCAGATCGATTCGCAACGTCCGCTGGAGATCGTCGTTCATGCGACGCCGGTTCTGGATCTGATGTGGCCGGGAGCGCTCGGTGGCCAAGGCGTGGAGTGGAAGGATTCGCTCAACGGATTTCTGCTGACTGAGCCTTTGCACGGTTATACCGCTGTGGTCACCGCAACGGGACTGGTTTCGCACGATGCACTTGCCAACGTCGCGGTCCAGCCCGCACAAGGCCAACAGATCGGCTTTGCCATTCGACCCGACAGCAGCGGGAAAGCCGACGTCTTCGTCGCGCTGAATCCGGCACATGCCGCAGACGCGGGCTCCTTAATTCAAGCACTCAAGCACGACCAAGATCGCCGGGATGGCGAAGCGAAAGCGGCGCAGGCAGACTTCAAGAGCAACACCTTGCTCCTCAAGACTCCGGACGAGGCGGTCAATCGTGCATTCGCCTTGGCGGAGACAGCACTGAATGAGGCGTGGGTCTGCAATCCCGACATCGGGTGCGGGTTTGTCGCAGGCTACGGCCCGACGCGGCCTCAGCGCCGGCCTCAATACGACTGGTTCTTCGCTGGCGATGGAATGGTCGCGGGCGGCGGCGCGCTCTCCATCGGAGACCTGGCGCAGGTGCGCGATGAACTCGAGCTCGTGATGCGCTGGCAGGATAAAAAATCGGGCATGATCTGGCATGAGCTCTCGCAGAGCGCGGGCTTGATCGACTGGGCCCACAAGTATCCCTACATGTTTGTGCACGTGGATACCACATTCCAGTTTCTTGCAGCGGTTCGAGATTACGTGCGCGCCAGCGGCGACGTTCCGTACGCACAAGATCATTGGGCTTCGATCGAGTCAGCCTACAGCTACTGCCGCGCCTTGATTGACCCGGCTACTGCCTTGCCACGGATTCCAGCAGGAAAAGAAGGCGGCAACGAGCAGGAGACGATGGCCGACGATCTTGGACTCTCGACCAGCTGGGTCGAGGCTGCTGCCAGCATGGCAGATCTGTCGGCTCTCACGGGTCACAGGGAACTCGCCGAAGAGGCATCGCGTGCTGAACAAGCCGCGAGGAAGGCCATTCCGCAGCGCTATTGGAATTCGAAGGAGGAATACTGGATCAGCGGGCACAACACCGAAGGGCAGCCGATCCTCGAACGCCGGAGCGGACCCGCAGATGCAATCGCGCTGCACCTATTCCCCACCGCAGAGACTGACGCAGTCCTCGACACGCTGGCATCCGCATCGTTCGAAACTGACTGGGGAGTGCGCAGCGTGGGTGCTGGTTCGATTGGGTACGACCCTGACTCCTACGCCGGCGGAAGCGTCTGGCCTGTGGCGACGGCCGAGCTCTCCGTTGCCTTCTGGGCGGCCCACCGGTCGCTGCAGGCGCTGGGCTTCTGGCAGAGGCTCATACCACTGTCCTCGCTGGATGCGCCGGGACACATGCCCGAAGTTCTGAGCGGCAGTTTCTACCGCCCACAGATGGAGTCTGTGCCGGAGCAGACCTGGTCGTCTGCTGGATTTGTGTCTGCCACGGTGCATGGGCTTCTCGGCCTAGATGTGGACGGAGTCGAAGACCGGCTCACCTTCGCCCCGCGGCTCCCAGCCAAGTGGGATGATCTCGACGTCGAACACATCCACATGCCGAAGCGGAACGTGTCGTTGACCCTTCACAAGAGCGAGCAAAGTGTTCGGCTCACGATTCAAAACAGCGGCACTCCTTTTGCACTGGAGTTTCGACCCGACCTGCCGCTCGGAGCAGACCTCAAGCGGAGCCTCCTGAATGGCCGTCCATGCCCGGCGCGCATTGAAGCGACGCCGCAGGAGACTGCCGCCCTCGTCTCGATCACCGCTCCCGCCGGAACAAGTACGATCGACCTGAACGTTTCAGGAGGTATCTCCGTCATCGTTGACCCGGTTCCACCGGTCCTGGGAGAGAAGAGTGCAGGTATTCCTCTCATCCGCTCGGTACTCGATGGCAAACATCTCCTGATCGATGCGGATGTGCCAGCCCAGCATCCGTCGCGGCTTCAGCTCGCCAGCAGCTGGCTCTTGTCTGATGCGCATGGTGCGCAGCTTGAGCAGACCGCTCCTGGCCGCTCGGAACTGATCTTCTCAGAAGAGCCGTCGAATCAAGCCGAGTACAGAAGAGCCCACGTTGAGATCGCTGTCGCGCGTTGAATGCAAACTTCTCTGGCGGCATCGAGTACAACTAGATGCAGAGACGGTATGCGCATCGCGATCGATACAGGCGGAACCTTCACGGATTGCGTCTATTCGCAGGGCGGAAAGCTGAAGGTCGTCAAAGTCTTCTCCACGCCGTCCGATCCGGGCCAGGCGGTCCTCGAGGCTTTGCGCCGCATCGGCGCATGTGGCGACGTTCTGGTACGGCACGGCACTACCGTAGGAACCAACGCGATGATCGAGCGCAAAGGCGCGCGGGTTGCCTTTGTCACCACGGCAGGATTTGAAGACACCATCGCGATCGGTCGTCAGGCGCGCGCCAAGTTGTACGACTGGTTTCAGCCGGCCCCCGATTGCCTTGTGCCCCCACAACTCCGTTTCGGCTTGCACGAACGAGTCAGCGCGGAAGGCCAGATCTTGAAGAGCCCCGATCCCGCCGAACTGGAGGATCTTTGCGATCGCCTTCAGAAGGCGGACGCCGAGGCCGTAGCCATCTCGTTCCTCTTTGCCTTCTCTGCTCCGGAAAATGAGCAGGCAACAGCCCAGGCGCTGGCCAGGATCGGCGTTCCCATCTCGATCTCCCACCGTATTCTTCCCGAGTTTCGCGAGTTTGAACGCGCTTCGACAGTAGTTGCGAACGCGTATCTTTCCCGCGTCGTCGGCGGCTACATCGACAAGCTCGCCGAAAACATCGACGAAGAATTCCGAGGACGAATCGATGTGATGCAATCCTCCGGCGGCATCATTCCCGCGCGGCTCGCCGTTGAGGATCCGGTGCGCACCTTGCTCTCCGGTCCGGCGGGAGGAGCCATCGGTGCCTGCCAGATGGCGCGGTTGGCCGGATTCGATCGCATCATCGGGTTCGACATGGGCGGAACCTCAACCGATGTCTGCCTGGTCGATGCCGAACGCGGCGGGCTGCAGCTGACCTCAGAGGGCCATGTCTCCGGCGTACCCGTCGGCATTCCCATGCTTGACATTCACACCGCCGGTGCAGGGGGCGGATCGCTGGCGCGCTTTGACGCCGGAGGCATGCTCCGCGTGGGGCCCGAATCGGCCGGCGCATCTCCTGGACCCATCTGCTTTGGCCGCGGCGAGGCCGTGACAGTCACCGATGCCAACCTGGTGCTGGGCAGACTCGACCCGCTCAGCTTCCTCGGTGGCGCCGTGCGGCTGGACGAAGCTCGCACGCGCATCTATATGGAGAAGGCACGCGGTTCGATCGCCAGCATCGAAGAGTTTGCAGCCGGTATTCTTCGCCTTGTCGAGACCTCGATGGAAAAGGCAATTCGCGTGATTTCTATCGAACGTGGCTACGATCCCAGGGACTTCACCTTGGTTGCATTCGGCGGCGGTGGCCCGCTGCACGTCTGCTCTCTGGCTCGCACTTTGCGGATCCCTCACGTGCTCATACCCGCGCTGCCCGGTGCGCTGTCGGCGGTGGGTATTTATCTCGCCGACGCCGCGCGTGACTTCTCGCGTACGGTCATGCTGTCGGCGCACGCTGATTTGGAGCCCTTTTTTGCGGAGCTGGAAAGCCGCGGCCATGCCGAGTTCCACGCACAGCAGCTGGACAGCGTCTCGCATCGGTCGCTCGATCTTCGCTACAGAGGCCAGGGCTACGAACTCAACGTTCCGTACAGTGCGGAGCCTCTTGCAACGTTTCACCAGCTCCATCGGCAGCGGTTCGGTTTTGCCCGCGAGCATCACGAAGTCGAAGTCGTCAACGTGCGGGTTCGGATGGTTGCAGCCAGCGAGCTTTTCGATCCGCAGGCAAAGGCGCTCGCATCCGGCGACGGCCACCAGGCTCTTCGTGGCAACCGGCTCGTCTACTTCGACGGAGCGTACCGCGATACACGGATCTACGATCGTGAAGCACTGATACCGGGAGATTCGCTTTCCGGACCTGCCATCATCACGGAATACAGCTCGGCAACGGTTCTTCCGCCGGACGATCGCCTGCACGTCGATGCGCACGACAATCTGGTGATTGAGGTGCACGCATGACGAAGACCTCAACATCAATGGACTCGGTCGAACTCGCCATCTTCCAAAGCTCGATGCACTCCATTGCGGAGGAGATGGGGGCTGCACTCCGGCGAACCGCAATCTCTCCGAACATCAAGGAGCGTCGCGACTACTCGTGCGCGGTATTTGACGCGCAGCGCAGCGTGATTGCCATGGGCGATCACATGCCTGTGCATCTCGGGTCCATGCCCATGTCGGTCCAGGCCGCAACGGAGTCTCTTGCTCTCGCCCCCGGCGACGTGGCGATTCTGAACGACCCTTATGCCGGAGGCACGCATCTGCCCGATATTACGCTGGTCGTTCCGGTCTTCGAAGAGAATCATTCCAACCCGATCTTCTACGTCGCCGCCCGCGCCCACCACGCCGATGTGGGCGGGACCTTTGTGGGGTCCATGGGCCCGGGGCGCGAGATCTATCAGGAAGGGCTCCGCATTCCTCCCGTGCGCATCGTGCGCGGCGGCGAACTGGACCGCGAGGTTCTCTCCCTGATCCTGCATAATGTGCGCACCCCTGTGGAGCGTGAGGGAGACCTCGCGGCACAAATCGGCGCTTGCCGCGTCGGTGAGCGGCGGTTGCTCGACATCGTCAAAAAATATGGAAGCGAAACCGTCGCCGCTTTGACCCAGGAACTGCTGGAGTATTCCGACCGGCTCATGCGTGCGGAACTGCGCAAGATGCCTGCTGGAATTTTCAGCGCCGAGGACTTTCTCGACGACGACGGGGTGAGCGACCGCCCGATCCGGATCGCCGTGTCCGTGCGCTTTGAGCCAGCTTCCGGCTCTGTGTTCATCGACTTTTCTGGGTCGTCTCCGCAAGCTGTGGGCAGCGTGAACGCCGTGTATGCGATCACCTACTCCGCCTGCTTTTATGTTCTGCGCTGCCTGATGCAGGAAGATGCCCCGGCAACGGCGGGCCTGATGCAAGCGGCGACGGTGATTGCGCCCGAAGGCACAATTGTGAATGCGCGTCCGCCCGCGGCAGTCGCCGGGGGTAACGTGGAAACCTCGCAGCGTATTGTCGACGTTCTCCTCCGCGCACTGGCACAGGCCGCGTCCGACCGGATCCCGGCGGCAAGCTGCGGAACCATGAGCAACCTTACGATCGGCGGCGTAGACCATCGCACGCATCAGCCTTTCACCTACTACGAAACAACCGCCGGTGGCATGGGCGCGCGGCCGGGCCTCGACGGCATCTCGGGCGTTCATTCCCATATGACCAATTCGCTCAACACACCCATCGAAGCCCTTGAGTACGCTTATCCCTTCCGCGTGCAGCGCTACGGGTACCGCCCAGCCTCCGGCGGAGAAGGGCAGTTTCGCGGAGGAGACGGTCTGATCCGCGAGATCGAGCTTTTGACCGATGCGCAGGTGACCCTGATCGCCGAACGCAGAAAGTTCAAGCCGTATGGGCTGGCAGGAGGCGAACCCGGTGCGAACGGCAAGGCTACGCTGATCGGAGTGGACGAGATCGAGAAGGCTCTTCCCGCAAAGTGCAGCATCCATGCCCGCCAGGGCGAGCGCATTCGCATCGAAACGCCCGGCGGTGGCGGATGGGGCCCCCTTACAAGCAAGCAAACTTCGACTGGCCAATAAACCCGACATGCCTCGCGGGCGGAGCAGGCTGAGAAGGCTCAACGAATCTCGCAGCGCCCCATAATGCTCGGGTCTGTTTTGGCCGATGGAGCAGTAGGACCACCCGACCAGTATGGCCAAGACTATTCTTGTCGTCGACGATTCCGCCACGATGGTGATGAGCCTGAAGACGACGCTCTCTCTGCATGGTTTTCAAGCCGAAACCGCCGGCAACGGAAAGGAAGCACTCGATCGGCTCCAATCGGGGTTTAAGCCCGACCTCATCGTCACCGACATCAATATGCCGGTCATGGGAGGGATGGAACTGATCCGAAGCGTGCGTGCAATGCCGGGCTTGAAGTTCATTCCAATCTTGACGCTGACCACAGAAAGCGAGCTGGCCAAGCGGAACGAAGGCAAGCTTGCCGGTGCGACGGGCTGGATCGTCAAGCCGGTCTCGGGCAACGACCTGGTGGCCGTGATCAGGAAAGTGCTTCCGGGGGCATGAACACCATGGGGCCCTCGAGATCGAAAGAGCAGAAGAACGCGGAACAACAAGGTTCGTTTCCGCTGAACACGGAAGCAGTCCGGAAAGGTCTGCAGAAGCGCTTCGGCCGAATCCGAAGGCGGATGTTCTTTGAATCTCTGACAAAGACCGCTCTCTTGGCGATGTTCTGGCTTCTGCTCTGTCGCGCCGGAGGGCATGACTTCGCTCCATACCGCTTTCAGGGAGGGTTACTGCTCTTTCTGCTGGTCTTGGCGCCTGAGCTCCTTTACCGCTACAAAAACTACGCAGAAGCGCGCAGCGCGGTCGCCGACATGTGGGCCTTTGAAGATCTCGAGTTCCGCGATCTCTCGCGCATGTTGGACATGCGTAAGATCCTCCAGCGAGAATCGCGCGACTGCGGACTCTACGCCGATGTGCTCGGTGGACAGATCGGCGACTCGCTGGCGGAGTCGGAGCGCGAGGTTGTGGCGGCAATCGAACAGATGAGCCGCCTGATCGAGAGATCGCGCGAGCAGCAGGTGCATATTGCACACTCAGTTGCAAATGGCAAAAAGCTGACCGAAGCCACCCAGGAAAAGGTCGAGACCAACAAGGAGCTGATCGGCACCATTCGAGCAGAGTTGGGCGCGCAACTTGCCCAGACGCGGGCCAATTTCGAGCGCATCCAGCACATGTCAAGCGGCGTGTGCGCGCTGACTCCTCTCATCAAAGTCATCACCTCGATTGCGCAGCAGACCAATCTGCTGGCGCTGAATGCGGAGATCGAGGCGGGACGCGCAGGTGTCGCAGGCCGCGGATTTTCTGTGGTCGCGATGGAAGTGAGAAAGCTCGCTGTGCTTTCTACCAATGCAGCCGCTGAGATCTCGGCGAAGATCAACACAACCTGCAAGAACGTGGAAAGCGAACTGAAAAGCGCGCGCGAGGCTCTTGACCAACAGGAGTCGCACGCCGCCATGAGCCACATGGTCAGCGATCTCGACGCGATGCAGCAGGAGTTCACGCACAACAGCGAGATGCTGCTGGAGGTCATCGCTGCAGTGGACGCAAGCTATGGCGAGATGGTTGTGCGGCTTTCCGATGCGCTCGGGCATATTCAGTTTCAGGACGTGATGCGGCAGAGGATGGGCCATGTTGAGGAGGCGCTCAAAGAGCTGCGCGACCATGTGCGGATCCTGGCAGAGAAGCCGGACGATTCGCAGTGGGACGGCCACCTCGATCGAACCTTCAAGAGCATGCTGGATGCGCACCTGGGCCAATACCGGATGGCCAGCCAGACGCAGACTCACCTTGCCGTGGCAGGCGGCTCCGTTACCGCGAATCCTAGCGCACCCTCGATCGAACTCTTTTAGATCGTTCCTGCCGCAAATACGTTTTGGTCCAGCCGCGGAAGAGTCTCCGAAGTTTCCGCCACTGCCTTAGAAAAGTCTCAGCGAATTCTCTCGCTTCCTCCCTCTTCAATTGCTTTCTTCTGTCGATGAAGGTGAGTGCAGGCGTTCTTGGGGAAGCGCCGGCTTAGAGCGAACTGGAGAAACGGCTGGGAGGCTCTACCGATGACCACAATCCCAGTGCGGTTCTTACCTCGACTTGGTTTCTTCCAGCGAAGGAGTAAAGCGTGAGTTTGGCGTTGAGTCAGGAAGCAGAGGGGACCATGATTCGGCTCGACGGCATGCTCGACATTACGACTGCCGGGGCGCTGAAAGCCGAGCTTCTCGAAGCGATCAAGGCGGGATCAGCGATCTCTGTCGCGGTAGACACGGCCACCGATCTCGATGTAACCGCGGTTCAGCTGCTCTGGGCGGCCAATCGCGAGGCAAAACGAGCAGGAATCAAATTCGCCGTGGTGGGCAAGTGGCGCGAGCCGGTGCAGGCGTTTCTCAAATCCATGGGGATGGATGAAGTGCTTAGTTAATCGAGGACGTGTCGTGGACCAATCGTCAACGCACGTGCGGGCCAGGAAGGGAATCTTTCCAGCGCATGTTTGAGTCAATCTCCGACAACTCGGAGCAGTTCAAGCAGAGCTTTCGTGAAGAAGCGCGTGAGATTCTCGTCGATCTGGAATCGGCACTGCTGGAGTTGAACGGGAACCCTGGCGACTCAGAACTTGTGGGGCGCATCTTCCGCGGCCTGCACACCATCAAGGGCTCGGGAGCGATGTTCGGGTTCGAGCGCGTGGCGGAGTTCACCCACGATCTCGAGACGGCATTCGATCTGGTACGCAACGGACAGCTGGAGCCAAGTTCGGGTCTGATCGATCTGACCTTGGCCGCTCTCGATCAAATCGGGGCGATGCTGAAAGAAGATTGGAACGGTGCGGCGCCCGCCGACGCGGCTGCCTGTGCCCGTCTCCTCGAGAGCATCCGCAAGGTGACTGGCATTGCCGGAACTGCGGCGCCGGCAATCAAAGGCCAATCCGTCAAGGACGTGCCCTTGCTTCCAGCCGACCGCGCTCAGAACTGGCGAATCCGCTTCGCGCCAGGGCCGGATCTGATGCGCTGCGGTGCCAATCCGGCACTGCTTCTGCGCGAACTGGGCCAGCTGGGCATCCTCTCTGTCACCGCCGATCTGGATGCGATTCCCCCGCTCGCCGAACTCGATCCCGAGCGTTGTTACATCGCGTGGGAGATGACATTAGAAACCGCAGCTCCGATCGAAGCCATCCGCGATGTGTTCATCTTCGTCGAGGATTGCTGCGATCTCAAGATCGATGCTCTTGCGCGGTCGGCGGCGGAAGCGAACCTCACAGCCAAGGACCTGGCCGATCCGCGTGCCGCGCGCGGAGGAAGGCGTGAATCCGATGCGCCGGAAGCGGCGTCCAGCATTCGTGTTGCCGCACCCAAGCTTGACCGCTTTGTGAACCTGGTGGGCGAACTCGTCACGGTGCAGGCCTGGTTGAGCGAGTTGGCGGCGCGTCATGACGACGCGGATCTGAGCGCGGCATCGGAAGAGATCGAACGGCTCACCTCGGCCCTGCGCGAAAACTCGATGGATATGCGCATGATGCCGATTCGCGGAACCTTTGAGAAGTTTCGCCGTCTGGTGCACGACCTGGCGCGCAGCCTGGGCAAGAATGTGGAGCTGAGCATCGATGGAGCGGAAACCGAACTCGACAAGTCGGTCATCGATCAGCTGAGCGATCCATTGATGCATCTGATCCGCAACAGCATGGATCACGGCATCGGGTCTCCGGAGGAGCGAACCGCGAACGGCAAGCCTGCCGCGGCCACGATTTGTCTCGCCGCCCGGTATTCGGGCGCCAGCGTACTGATCTCGGTGTCGGACGATGGCCGCGGCATCGACAGCGAAGCAGTGCGCGCCAAAGCGGTCGAACGAGGACTCATCGGCTCGGACGCCGTCCTCTCCGAATCGGAGATCTACGAGCTCATCTTCCGGCCGGGATTCTCCACTGCCAGGAACGTTACCGACCTCTCCGGTCGAGGCGTAGGCATGGATGTTGTGCGCCGCCACATCGAGGAACTCCGCGGCTCGATCGATGTAGCGAGCAAATCGGGGGAAGGCACCACGATCACTCTACGCCTGCCTCTGACCCTGGCAATCATCGACGGCCTTCTGGTGACCGTGGGCGCAGCCTCTTTCGTGCTTCCGCTGGCCAACACGTTGGAATGCATTGAGCTTTCGCGCGACGAAGTCGATGCCGCCCATGGGAAACACCTGATCAACGTGCGGGGTGAGGTAGTGCCCTACATTCGGCTGCGCGAGCACTTCCAGGTCGTCGAACCCCCGCCGACGTTCGAGCAGGTGATTCTGGTCGATACCGGCGACGGACGGTACGGGCTGGTCGTCGACAGCGTGCTGGGCAACTGCCAAACCATGATCAAGTCGCTCGGTCGCGTCTACCGGCACGTGCAGACGATTTCAGGCGCGACCATTCTCGGCAACGGCACGGTAGCGCTCATCCTCGATCCACATCGTCTGGTCGACGAGTGTATTCGCACCGTCCGATTGGCCGTGCGCGGACACCCGGGCGCCCGCGATCCCAGTGTCCATGACCACGGCCGTAGCAGGACCGGTCCTGTCGCAAGCTCCGCATAAGCCGGCGGGAGGTTCCGCGGCTTCGACTCCAAGCGAAGGATTTCGCACTCACGCCTGGCAAGGCCGCATAGGCCCACAGGAACAACGAAGAAGGGAAGGAAAAGATGGCAACGACAGCATCAAGTGCACCCCGGAAGCTGAATGGATCGGCGCATAGCCAACCAGGCAACGGAAGTCTCTATGCGGTCAAGGGAGACAGAGATCAACTGCTGAACGAGATTATGCGGCTTGTGGACGCATCGAAGGAAGGACGCTTGACCGAGCGGGGACGAGTGGAACTCTTTGACGACTCCGAGCGCGAGCTGATCCAGGGCGTGAATGAAATGTTGGACGCCATTCTGCTGCCGATCGGCGAGGGGAATCGCATCCTGGCGCAGATCTCCGGCGGCAAAATCGACGAACTGATCTCAGCGACCTACAAGGGCGACCACGAGAAGATGAAGGTCGCCGTCAACAACGTCGCCCTTGTCTTGCAGGCTCTCCAGAGGGAGATGGCTCGCTTGACGACGGCTTCGCACGACGGCCAGCTTGCCGAACGCGGCAAGCCGGAGCAGTTCCAAGGCGCCTATGCCGAGATCGTGCGTGGGGTCAACAAGATGCTCGACGCCATCCTGTTGCCGATCGGCGAGGGCAATCGCATTCTGGCGCAGATCTCCTCCGGAAACATCGACGAGCTGATCGCCCAGACCTACAAGGGCGACCACGAAAAGATGAAGGTGGCCGTCAATAACGTTGCCCTGGTGCTGAAGGGATTGCAGAAGGAGTTGGCGCGTCTGACCTCGGCATCCCATGAAGGTCAGCTTTCCGAACGGGGCAAGCCGGAACAGTTCGCCGGCGCCTACGCCGAGATCGTGCGCGGAGTCAATGAGATGTTGGACGCGATCCTTCTGCCGATCGGCGAGGGGAATCGGATTCTGGCGCAAATCTCTGGTGGAAAGATCGACGAGCTGATCACCCAGACCTACAAAGGCGATCACGAAAAGATGAAAGTTGCCGTCAACAATGTCGCCAATGTCCTGCAGACGCTTGAAAAGATGCTCGCGCGCCTTACCGAGGCAGCAAAAGACGGGCAGCTGGCCGAGCGTGCCCATCCGGATCTCGTGCAGGGGGCATACGCCGACATCGTGCGCGGCGTCAACTCTTTGCTCGATGCGGTCATCGGTCCTCTGAACGTCTCCGCGCGCTACGTCGATCTCATTGCCAAGGGCGATATTCCGCCGGAGATCACGGACCACTACAACGGCGACTTCAACACCATCAAGATCAACCTGAACGCGCTCATCGTGGCCATGAATGAGATGACTACCGCGGCGCAGGAGATTGCCGGCGGCAATCTCACGGTCACCCTGCGCGAGCGCTCGGCCCAGGACAAGCTGATGCAGGCGTTGATCGCCATGGTGGGCGGGTTGACCCGCACGGTCTCCGACATCCGCTCGATCGCCGGCGAGGTGGCAGCGGCAAGCCAGTCGATCTCCACGGCCTCGGTGCAAGTGTCGAAGGGCGCCAGCGCACAGGCCGCAGCAGCCGAAGAGGCTTCCTCTTCGATGGAGGAGATGGTCTCCAACATCAAACAGAATGCCGACAACGCCGGCCAAACCGACAAGATCGCCAACAAGAGCGCCAAGGATGCGCAGGAGAGCGGCAAGAGCGTTCTCGAAGCCGTAGCGGCAATGAAAGAGATTGCCAACAAGATCTCGATCATCGAGGAGATTGCACGACAGACTAATCTGCTTGCGCTCAATGCGGCCATTGAGGCGGCCCGTGCCGGGGAACATGGGAAAGGCTTTGCAGTCGTCGCGGCAGAAGTGCGGAAGCTGGCCGAACGCAGCCAGAAAGCGGCGGGCGAAATCAACCAGCTCTCCTCTACGACCCTGCGCGTGAGCGAAAAGTCGGGCGAGATGCTGGAGAAAGTTGTTCCCGACATCCAGAGAACCGCCGAACTGGTACAGGAAATTTCCGCAGCATCGAAGGAACAGGACACCGGCGCGGAGCAGATCAACAAGGCCCTGCAACAGCTGGAGCAGGTGATCCAGCAGAACGCATCGGCGGCCGAAGAGATGGCCTCGACCACAG